>ENA-OYXU01000820-OYXU01000820.1-human-gut-metagenome-genome-assembly--contig:-NODE-820-length-11597-cov-5.056316_pt1 | contig 11597 bp, 10 predicted proteins | sample MGYA00243243_ERZ653435 | MGnify/ENA primary metagenome ERZ653435 (study PRJEB26926, sample SAMN06165113) | human gut metagenome | biome: ENVO:00009003; feature: ENVO:2100002; material: ENVO:00002003... | reverse complement strand
GGCATACGAGATGCAGCGGAGTCTCGTGGGCTCGGAGATGTGTATAAGAGACAGAGCCATACCTTTGACAAGTCTGGCTTGGGCTATAGCGTCTTGCTTTAATTGCTCATCAGATTCCATGTCAGCAAGAAATTTTGTTTCTTCCTGAATAGACATTAAACCTTTTAGATATCGCGAGATCCGTTCATCACGATCTAACATAGATTGTATATTGATTTCCATATTGTCAATCTTAAAAAAGTTTATGAAGCATCTCAGTGAATCGTTTTTTGAATTTGTCGCAGCAGCGGTGTTTGGTTACCTTAACTGTGTTCTCGTTAGAATATCCATATCGTTCTGCTAAGTCTTTCATTGAAAGTCCATCTCTATAAAATCCCCATAGGAGTTCATTGCATGGGGATGGTAAATCTTTTACGATATCCCTAACAAGAGCTTCCTTTTGCTCTATAGGCGCATCATCGCTATCAAATGATAGCACTTTATTTATCTTGCTTTCGAGAAATGGGGTGGATTTTTGTATATCGTCATCAATAGGTGCATGGATATATTTTCCCTTTGTGCGTAATAATTCCATTGTCTTATTTCTACATATAGCCATAAAATATGTAGAGACAGAGGAGGTTAAATCATCAAGTTTCCCTTCTTGCGCATTTTGGTAGAGTATAATAAAGGAATCTTGAAAAATATCTTCGCACTCATCTTTTGACACAGAGAAGTTGCGTTGAAGATAGGCGATTGTCCTATCTCTCTGAGATTTAATGAACGCATCCAATGCGGTATTAGAATACTTGCCCATCATATCTGTTCTTATATGCTATTCACTGATTTCTATGACAGGATTTTGCCGAATCAGCCGTGTATCTTTCGACATAAGTGCTATTATATCATCATACCATCGACTTCGCCATGCAATACTATTGTTGGATTGCAGCACTTTATTGGTATAATAAGAAAGTGAGCCATAGTATGTACCATTACATTTGATTTCATTGTTTACTTGATAAGAGCGACATGCCTCTATTATACATATATCACTCATATTGGCAGACTTTTCGACATTAATTCTACCTCTCTTATCAATCTTAGGTACAAATTTTAGTCCTCTTTCAGAAAATCCGCTGTTTGTCCCTCGCACGAATATAGAATCTTCGTTTTCTTCTCCACGATATGATGTACCTGCATGACAAGCATCTACAACTACAGTTAAATATCCCTTCCGACCAATTTTATTACGTATTGTTCGGAAAAAACGATTAAGTTCATCATCTGTTATATGGTTCTCTCCCTTATATTGGTCTTTGGAATATACTTTCTGTGCATCAACAGGGATAATGGCTTCATCCCACCCGTCGGCTTCATCTCCGTCCATATCTTCAACAGGTTGTCCATGACATGAGAAATGCAAATAAACAATATCACCTGATTTTAAAGAAGAGCTGAATTTAGAAAGTTGTTTGCGAATATTTTGACCGGTCGCCTGTTGATTAACTATAGTTGTGGTTTTAAAACCATGTTTTTGTAACGTCGGGGTCAATATAGCCACATCATTAGCCCCATGAATATTTTCCCATGAGTTGGAGGTATTATTGTTGGACGATTGATAGTCAGAAATGCCAACCAAGAAGGCACGTTTATTTTGAGCAAATAAAAGGCAAGAGCTAAGCGATATAAAACTGATTAACATCGTTAGCCTCATATTCTCTAATGTGTTGTTTCTTAAGATCTTCATATTTTATAATAACGCAAATTTACATAATTTATTGCTTTCCTACAAACAGTCACACGAAGAGGTATAAACTTGATAATAACTTTCGTGTATGAAATAAGCCACTGAAAGTGTAAGAGGCTCTCGGTGGCATTCGTTTCAGTAGCCTTCGGAATGTTCCGGTTTGGCGTCTTTAGAGATATTCGGGCCAGCTCTCAAGTCTATCTCACAAATGAGAGTAAAGCCCATTTCTGTGTCAGAAAAGGCTAAATTTCCATATTATTTCTAAGCAGCGGGATTTTATGCAATTTATTTGGAGTTTCGGGATTTGCATATTATATTTACATCAAAATAATATCAAAACAATATCACATGGAACTACAAGACAAAACTCAGGAAATGCACTACAGAGGCATGATCCTCAACGGATTCGCCATGCTTGCGGCAGTCATTCTGCTCATTCCGGCGATAGTGGTAGCCGTCGCTTTCATCCTCCCCGACAAAGGTAGCGACACCTACGGCGCCATATTGGGCGTCACGATAGGCGTGGCCATTCTGTTGATGGCGATTCTCTCGATCGGCTTCTTCACTCAACAGCCTAACCAGTCGAGAGTCATGATTTTCTTCGGAAAATATCGCGGCACTTTCCGCGGGACGGGCTATTTCTGGGTCAATCCTTTCATGAACAAAAAGAAAGTCTCGCTCAGAATCCGCAACATGGACATCGCCCCGATAAAGGTCAATGACAAGATCGGCAACCCGGTGATGATAGGCATGGTGCTTGTCTGGAAAGTCAACGACACCTATCGCGCCGTTTTCGACGTGGACGCCGCGGACACCCCCTCGATAACCGTCAGCTCCGACGGAAAGATCAAAGAGAACCCTGAGAATGCCAACGCTACCGCAAAAGCCCTGAACGCTTTTGTCAGAATCCAGAGCGACGCCGCGCTGCGGGAAGTCACCGGCCGCTACGCCTACGACGAGGAAGACGGCAAGAACGACGAGATCACCCTCCGCAGTTCGGGCCACGAAATAAACACCCAGCTCGAGGAGAAGCTCAACGAACGCCTGGCAATGGCCGGCATCGAGGTTGTCGAAGCCCGACTGAATTATCTCGCCTACGCTCCGGAGATAGCCGCCGTCATGTTGCGTCGCCAGCAGGCTTCGGCCATAATCGCGGCCCGCGAGAAGATTGTCGAAGGCGCTGTCTCCATGGTGAAAATGGCTCTCGACCAGCTGAAATCGGAGGAAGTGGTGGAACTCGACGAGGAACGCAAGGCAACCATGGTCAGCAATCTGCTCGTGGTCCTGTGTGCCGACGAACCGGCCCAACCGGTCCTCAACACCGGCACCCTCTATCAATAATCCCCTGAACCATTCCGGACATGGCTAAGCAACAAAGCAAAGGATTCCTGCTGCGTCTCGACCCCGAAACGATGGAACTCGTGGAGCGCTGGGCCGCTCAGGAATTCCGGTCAGTCAACGGCCAGATCCAGTGGATAATCGCCGAATCGCTCAAACGTCATGGACGTCTTCCGAAAAAAACGGCAAAATAATGGTCAACGCATTTTGTAATCTGAATTATTATAGGTAATTTTGCACCCGAATTCGTAATCTCTGGCAGGAAAAAGTGGCCTGCGAATATTGCGAGTATTGTTAACATTTAATCGAAAAGAAAAAATGGATCTGATCAAAATTGCCGAAGAAGCATTTCCCGCAGGCACCAACCAAATTGAATTCACTCCCGGCGACACCATCACAGTAGCCTACCGTATCAAAGAAGGAAACAAGGAGCGTATCCAGCAGTATCGCGGTGTGGTTATCCGCATCTCCGGCGAAGGCAACAAAAAGCGTTTCACCGTCCGCAAAATGAGCGACAACATCGGTGTTGAGCGTATTTTCCCCATTGAGTCTCCGTTCATCGACTCTATCACAGTGAACAAATACGGTAAAGTGCGCCGTGCGAAACTTTACTATCTGCGTGGCCTGACAGGCAAGAAAGCCCGTATCAAAGAGCGCCGCGTGATCAAGAAGTAAAAAATATCTTTTACTTCCATAAACGAAAAAAGGAGGACAGTTCGTCACGAACCGTCCTCTTTCTTTTTATTGTCTTCTATTATGGAATATCATACATAGGGCATTACGGCTGCCGCTACATCCGTGTCGCCCCACAGATCGGCCATCGTCAGCCATATAATAAGCAGAATGATCAGAATTATTGCCCCAATGGCAACCCAGGTGCTAACATATCTGTTTTTACGGCGAGCTTGTTTGTCATTCATAACACTTTAATTTTGTCGGGTGAATTATTTCTTTCACCTCCTTTAACGCGCTGCCGCCGAAAAAAGTTCTCCCGCGTCATTAAATTCTGAGCGCGGTCCCTGCCGCAAATGGCAGGAGCCGCGCTCACTGAATCTGATTGAGAACCTGACTCAGGCCTTGAGGTCAAGAATCTGGGTCGCGTGTTCCTTAGTCTTTATCTGTTTGGGGCCGAACACGTCGGTGATAACACCGTCGGGACCCACAAGGAAAGTCGTGCGCAATGTGCCGAAATATTTCCGTCCACACATGCTCTTCTCGCCCCACGCTCCCATTTCTTCGGTCAGCCGATGGTCTGTGTCGGCTATCAGGTGGAACGGAAGTTCATGCTTCTCGATGAATTTCCGATGTGAGGCTTCATTGTTGGTGCTGACACCGAGCACCTCGTAGCCTTTCGCTTTCAGCGCGTCGATATTGTCGCGGAGCGAGCAGGCCTCGGCCGTGCATCCCGGAGTGTTATCTTTCGGGTAAAAATAGAGCACCAGGTTCCGACCTTCGAAGTCACTTCTTTTCACCTCGCGGCCGGTCTCGTCAACGCCGAGTATTTCGGGTATTAAGTCGCCGGGCTTCATTTCTTCGCGTCAAGTTTTTTTAGCAGATGTTTAACTGCGCCTTCAAGCTGAGCGTCCTGACCGGCCTGGATCTGACCCGGGAGGTTGTAGATGAGCACGTCGGGGTTGAGCTGGTGGTTTTCCAGAACCTGACCCTTCATATCAACCGAAGTAACCTGAGGAATACCGAAGACGATCGAGGGATCGATCTGATTCTCCCACCAGACGGCGGTCATTGTTCCGGGAACCGGAGCGCCGACTATGTCGCCTATTCCGAGAGTCTGATAAACGAACGGAGTTCCGTGGGCGTCGCTGTAGTTGCTTTCGTTGACAAGCATTACAGAAGGCTTGGTCCACTGCGAGAACGGTTCGGAGCCGATGTAACGTCCGCGAGGCATGAAACGCACATATTCCTTGCCTGAAAGCAGAAGGGCTATGTCGTTGTGGAGCCAGCCGCCGCCGTTGTAACGGGTATCGACAATAGCAGCCTCGGCATTGCGGTAATGGCCGAGCAGACGGTCATAAACGGTCTGGAAACTCGGGTTGTTCATTCCCTCGACATGCACGTAGGCGAGACGACCGCCCGAGAGGCTGTCAACGAGATGTTCGTTGTGTTCAACCCAGCGCTGATAAAGGAGAGAGCTTTCATATCCTCCGCTGATGGGTTTCACGGTGACGTCACGTGTGGCACCCGCGTTATTCTTGACCGTAAGGCGGACTTTTCGGCCGGCCTTACCCTCGAGAAGAGGGAAATAGTCCTTGCCTGCCTCAATGGTCTGGCCATCGATCGCAACAATTACGTCGCCGGGCACCACATTCACATCCTTTCTGTCAAGCGGACCGCGGCGAAGCACTTCAGCCACTTTCAGACCGTCGCCTTTGTGGGCGGGATCATAGAAAGCTCCGAGAGAAGCTGTTGACATGAAATAGACCGGAGCGTAGGATGAGGTTGAAGCGCCGGTGTGGGAAGCGTTAAGCTCGCCGAGAACCTCGCTCATCAGTATGGCGAAATCGCGGTTGTTGTCGATGTGAGGCAGGAAACGGCGATAATGGTTGCCGATTGAATCCCAGTCGAGGCCGTGGAGGTTGGCATCGTAGAATTTGTTCTTGACCTGCTTCAGCATGTGGTCATAAATGTAGGCGCGTTCCTGCGAGGGATGACGGTTGTAAGGCGCGTCAAATTCAATCGGAGTCACTTTGCCGTCGGAAAGGCTCACTTTGTTCATGCCGTAGCCGGTGAAGACAAAAAGGTTATCGCCTTTGTCATCGGGAACGAAACCGCCGCTTATGCCACGGGCAAGCACCTTGGTGTCACCCTTCTTCAAGTCACGGCAATAGAGATTTGCTCCGGCTTCTGTAGATCCGGCGCAATAATAGAACTTGTCGCCTTTCTTTGAAAGATAGTAATCGCCTACAAACGAAGAGCGCGGAGTCAGACGGGCCATGCGGTAACGGCGGTTGTCGAGATCGAAATTGAGATCCTTCGATTTCTTTTCCTTGACGTCGGCGTCTTTTTTGTCTTTCTTTGAATCTTTTTTACCTTTCTTTCCTTTTTTGTCCTTGGAATCGGATTTGGGAGTTTCTTTTTCTTTCTTCTCCTTGTCAGCCTGCTCTTTGAGGGCTGCTTCCTCCTCGGTCATGTTGAACTCGTCCCAGGCTTCAGGATCGAGCACCATCATCATGACGTCAGACTGGTTGCCCCAGCTGCCGTGGCTCTTCATGCCGTAGCGTCCGGTCGAATAGGTTATCGCACGTCCGCCCATAGCCCACTGGGGATTGGAATCAGCGTAACCGCTTTCGGTGAGATCGACAACTTTCGAACCGTCGGCAGCCACAAGCGCAATGTCGGAATTGTTCCATCCGCCAACTCCGATATAATCTATGAGGAGCCACTTGCTGTCGGGGCTCCAGGCGAATGATATGTCGCCGTCGGTGTATGAGTAGTTGTATTTGCCGTCAAGCGCCGTGGTAACTTCCTTGGTGTTGACATCGATGACCTTGAGGATCGTGCGGTCTTCGAGGAATGCCACTTTCTTACCGTCGGGGCTGAAAACAGGCTGCTGAGCCGAGGTCTCGCATGAATAAAGGGGTTCCTCAACGAATTCAGTAGCGTAAGCGAGCTTTTTCTCGTCGGGGTTCTTTATCTTCGAGATGAAGAGCTGCCAGTTTCCTTCGCGCTCGGAGTCATAAACAACGGAACGTCCGTCGGGAGCTATGTCGATTCGGCGTTCCTGACCGGGAGTATTGGTGATTCGGACAGTAGTGGGATATTTTACCGAAGTGGCATAGACATCTCCGCGGATAACGAACGCGACCTCATCGCCAGCCTTGTTGACAGCCATGGTTGAGGCACCTCTGTTGCTGAAGCTCTTTATGATGTCGTTGTTGAAGTCATCGGTGATGATCTGCACGTTTATTTTCTGCGGTTTTCCGTTGGCGGGCATTGTGTAAAGCTCACCGTCCTGGCTGAAAGCGAGCACGCCGTTGTTGGAAACGGAGAGTGAACGCACGGGGTTCTCCTTGAAGAAAGTAAGCTGCTTGCCTTTCTGACCGGCTTTTGCCGTTCCCTGATAGACGTTCAGGTTGTTGTCAGCCTCTTCGGAAAGATAATAGAATGTGTCGCCGCTGCCCCAGACCGGATTGAGGTCATGTCCGTTGAAGGTTGTCAGCTGAGTGAAGTTGCCTGCGGGATCCACCATCCACACGTCGGAGGTGCCGGACGAACGCTCATGCTTGCGCCAGATGTTCTCGAACCCTTTCTTGTCCTGATAGAGGATCTTGCCTTCGGCGTTGGCGCTCGCCGAGAGAGCCGGAACTGAAAGATACAGCTCAGGACGCGGACTGTCGATCTCTGTGTCGATGACATACATCTGATTTCCGAAGGGAGCCTGGGCCGTGGTGCGTCCCGGCATTATATTGGCGGCGAAAAGCAACCGGCCGTCCGGGAGGAAAGTCAGAGGAGTCTCGGTGCCCACGTAGGTTGTCAGGCGTCGCGCCGTTCCGCCCTGTGCGGGAATGATGTAAATGTCATCGGAACCGAGTCTGTTTGATGTGAAGACAATGCGTTTTCCGTCGGGAGCCCACATCGGCGCGCTGTCATACTCTTTGGAGGTTGTCAGCTGCCGAGCCTGTCCGCCTGTGACAGGAACCGTGAAGATGTCGCCTTTGTAAGTGAAAGCGACTGTCTTTCCGTCAGGCGAGATGGCGGCGTTGCGAAGCCAGAGCGGATTTTCAGCCGCTGCGCCGACCCCGCTTACGAGAGCCGCCATGAGTACCATGCTTTTTACTTTTTTCATATAGGAATTAATTTAGATAATGAATTTATTCGGAAATAAAAGAATCCTTGAAGCCGAGAAAATAAAGAATGCCGTCAAGCCCGATCGTGGAGATCGACTGGTCGGAAGCCGCCTTGACCTTTGGCTTGGCGTGGAAGGCTATGCCGAGACCTGCCGTAGAGAGCATGGGAAGATCATTGGCGCCGTCACCCACGGCGATTGTCTGCTTGATATTCAGGTTCTCGACCTGAGCCAGCAGGCGCAGCAGCTCGGCTTTCCGGCGTCCGTCAACAACCTCGCCGAGATAGCGACCGGTCAGTTTGCCGTCAACAATCTCCAGATCGTTGGCATAGACGTAGTCGAAGCCGAAGCGTTGTTTCAGGTAATTGCCGAAATATGTGAATCCGCCGGAAAGAATGGCGGTTTTGTAGCCTGTGCGTTTAAGCACCGTCATCATGCGGTCAACTCCTTCCGTTATGGGAAGATTCTCGGCTATCTCTTTCATGACTGACTCGTCAAGCCCTTTGAGGAGCGCCACACGCTCGGTGAAGCTCTCGATAAAATCGATCTCACCTCTCATGGCGCGTTCGGTAATGGCCCTTACCTGCGCTCCGACTCCGGCGCGTTCGGCGAGCTCGTCGATGACTTCCGTCCTGATCAGCGTCGAATCCATGTCGAAACATACGAGACGGCGGCAGCGGCGGAACATTGTGTCCTCCTGAAGAGATATGTCAACTTCCTCCAGCGATGCAATCTGCATGAAACGGCGCTGCATCTCGCTGTGGTCGCGGGGATTTCCGCGGACAGAGAACTGCACGCATGACTTGCTGAGCTGTTTTTCGTGGGAATCGAGAGGCATGCGTCCGGTCAGACGCTGTATGGAATCGATGTTAAGCTGCTGGTCGGCCACCACGGAGCTGACGAGAGCGATGTGACGTGCCGAAAGATTCCGTCCCAGAATGGTGATGATCCATCTGTTTTTTCCCTGCATGTCAACCCAACGTTCGTAATCCTCGGGGCTGACCGGAGAAAACTTGACATTCACTTTAAGCTCGTAGCCTTTGAAGAGAACATCTTTCATTATGTCGCCCGACACTGAACTGTCAGTCTTGATCAGAATGCCCAGAGTCAGATTATGATGAATGTCGGCCTGACCGATGTCAAGAATCCTGGCATCGTACTTTGCAAGAATCTCCGACAAAGCGGCCGTTACGCCCGGTTTGTCTTCGCCGGTAATATTTATCATTATAAGCTCCACGGGGGGAGCTTCGGGAGTCACATGCATATTTATTTCAGTTTTTCTTATGAAACTCAATCATCAGAGGCAACGGATGCCTGACTATGCGGCCAATCTCCACTCCGAGAGATTCAGCCGTCAGACGCAGCTGGCGCTCGAACACAACAGCTATCGAACCGACAAAACCGACCGGAAGCCCCGACGGATAGGCCGAAATGATGTTGCGCTCGAAAAAGAGCCGGAACTCGTTTCTAACAAGACCCTCAATCGACGGGTCGGCTATATTGTCGGCTATGAACGGAACGAGCGATGCAAGAAACGCGTTCGCAGCCTGACGGCGATAAACGCGCTCGATCACCGCGCTCTTGTCAAGGCCGGTGGTGTCGGCGAACCGGCGGCAGAGAGCGCGTGGAAGATACCCTTTAAGCACGCCGTTGAGCAACGCTATTCCGAGCCGGGCACCCGATCCCTCGTCGCCGAGCACATATCCCAGTGGCGGCGTGTTAGCCACGATGTTTTTCCCGTCATAGCTGCACGAGTTGGAACCGGTTCCCAAAATAGCGGCGATGCCCGGCGCGCGTCCGAAAAGAGCGCGGGCTGCCCCGAGCATGTCGGAAGCGACTTCGACATCAGTCGCGCCCGTAATGCCGGCTATCACATTCTCTACCGCAGGACATATCTCCGGCAAACACCCTGCCCCGTAAAAACGGACCTCACTGACAGAATGAGCCCTTATGCCGGATAGAGCTTCAGTCAGCGTGGACTCCAGGACATTCTCCGTCATGACAGCGGGGTTTATTCCGCCGGTTGTGAACACCAGAGGGGCGCTACAGGCTGTGTCATCCACCAACGCCCACTGGGTCTTTGTGGCGCCGCTGTCAGCGATCAGTTTCATAGAATGTGATAATAATCGGTTAATTTATTTTTATTCAGCAAACTTACATATTTTTTCCCGATTGAGGAACAATCAGAGAGAAAAAAGTTGTTTTTTTAGAGGATTGTAGATAACTTTGCCCTACATTAAACATTCTCTCATAACAACCAAAGTATATTATAAAATGGAGAAAAACGAACTTAAGAAATATCTGCTCGACTGCCGCGAACGCTATGTAGCCGATCTGACCGGCAACATCCTCCCCTTCTGGCTCGAACATGGCTGGGACAAAGTGAACGGCGGCGTCTATACATGCCTTGACCGCGAAGGACGCCTGATGGATCCCACCAAATCCGTCTGGTTCCAGGGCCGCTGCGCATTCATCTATTCATTCGCCTACAACAACATCGAGAAACGCCCCGAATATCTCGAATTCGCCAAAAGCTGCATCGACTTCAGCGACGCCCACTGCTATGACGCAGACGGCCGCATGTATTTCGAAGTGGCTGCCGACGGCACTCCCCTCCGCATGCGCCGTTATGTCTTCTCCGAGGCTTTCGCCTGCATCGCACTGGCAGAATATTCGATTGCCACCGGTGACAAAGCTTACGCCAAACGCGCCCTCGACCTTTTCGAACGCATCCTCTATTTCATCGACACTCCGGGAATCCTCCAGCCCAAATATGAACCGACGCTCAAAGCCCAGGGCCATTCCATCACCATGATTCTCATCAACACGGCCGCACGCGTGCGCGCAGCAGCCGGCGATAGTCCCGAAATAGAAAAGCGCATCAACACCTCTCTTGAAGCCATCGCCAAATATTTCATGCACCCCGAATTCAAGGCCGTGCTTGAAATGGTGGGACCTGACGGCGAACTGATCGACACCCTCAACGGTCGCGTCATCAATCCAGGACATTGCATCGAAACCTCATGGTTCATCCTCGAAGAGGCCCGTCACCGCAACTGGGACAAAGCCATCAAGGACCTCGCGCTGACCATCTTCGACTGGAGCTGGGACTGGGGCTGGGACGAACAGTACGGCGGCATCATCAACTTCCGCGACTGTAAGAACTTCCCGCCGCAGGACTACTCCCAGGACATGAAATTCTGGTGGCCCCAGACCGAAGCCGTCATCGCCACTCTCTACTGCTACCTCGCCACCAGCAACGAACATTACATCGAACTGCACCGCAAGGCCAACGACTGGATGTATGCCCACCTACCCGACCACGAATATCCTGAATGGTTCGGCTATCTCCACCGCGACGGAACAGTCGCCCAGACCGCCAAAGGCAACATATTCAAGGGTCCCTTCCACATTCCGAGAATGCTCATCAAATCCGTCAACCTCATCGACGACATTCTCGCCACACTCTGAACAAACCGCTTCTGACAATAAAAAAGTTCCCGCCGGTCCACCTCACTTCCAGCGGGAACTTTATTTTTCTCATCTTCGCGGTTTGCATGACGCAAAGTTAAGCCGAGAATTTCCAACGTAATCGCCTGTTTCTATCTTTCCCGATCGATTATCTTAGAGGTTGTTTAAAAACAAAGGTGAAAGCTGGAGCCCATTCTCCAGAGGTGGATTTCGGAATGAATTGAAGGAGTAATGCTGTAGCATTATGACTGAAAT
>ENA-OYXU01000819-OYXU01000819.1-human-gut-metagenome-genome-assembly--contig:-NODE-819-length-11598-cov-5.539028_pt1 | contig 11598 bp, 13 predicted proteins | sample MGYA00243243_ERZ653435 | MGnify/ENA primary metagenome ERZ653435 (study PRJEB26926, sample SAMN06165113) | human gut metagenome | biome: ENVO:00009003; feature: ENVO:2100002; material: ENVO:00002003... | reverse complement strand
GTCTCGTGGGCTCGGAGATGTGTATAAGAGACAGTGTCCGACCTGTCCGACCCCGTCCGACGAGTCCGACTCTGTCTGACTCTGTCCGACCGGTCCGACACTGTCGGACCCGTCCTTCCACCTCGCGCCCTGTCTGTTAAATATGGTTAAAGAGAGCCGCTTTGTTTGGCCCTCTCGGGGTTCAACCCGTAACTTTGTGGCAGAAAAAGTTTTTTCTTTCTCCGTAGAGACGGAAATGAGAGAAACGAAGGGCCCCGGGAGTTGCTTCCGCGGGCTTTAGAGGGAACGGGGTGAGAATCCCCGACAGTACCCGCTGCTGTAAGTCCCCTTGAAAAAGTCATTGCAACAGCCACTGGCACAGGCCGCCCGTCAGCGACCGGCCGGGAAGGCGCAATGGCCGGGACGAGTCAGAAGACCTGCTTTTTCGCTGTCGATAAAAGTGATTGTCTCGGGAAAAAGACATGGCTTCTGCTTGATTAAGATTCGTTTGCTCTCTCCTTACAGTTTTTTCGTTTAAGGTAAGCAGGCCCAAGGGCCTATGAATGATGTTCCCGATTGTGCATGACGCTCGAAACCGACAGCACGACCGGGAGTTTTTTTAGTTTAACATCATCATCTTCATCTTTAAATGAAAAAAATCAAACGTGTGGCAGTATTTGTCATGTTGGCGCTTGTCGCCGGCATGACTATTGCTTCATGCAACAAGGACGATACCATCTCTCTGGATAAACCGACCATAACGCTCGACAGCGAAAGCGGCGTATATGAGGTGAGGGCCGGCAACAGCCTGACTATCTCGCCCCGTTACGGAAACGCCGAGGGCGCGACATACAGCTGGCAGCTCGACGGCGAGACCATTGCCGAGACTCCGGCTCTGACCCGCGTCTGGGATATCGAAGGCACTTTTTATCTGACCGTCACTGTCACGACCGATGGCGGCAGTGCTTCCGGGGAGATGCGTGTCGAAGTCCTTCCGAGCGGGAAGCCTGTCATCTCCCTTCCGCTTTCCGGCGATCGCGTCACGGTTAAGCGCAACACTCCGTTCATGATCACCGCTGAAATCACCAACAGCGAAGTCGAGGGATTCAGCGTGGAATGGAAAGTTGACGGCCGCTCCGTGGCGACAGGGCTCACCTATACCTTCGAAAGCAGTGAGAAGGGCGAATTCAGCGTTGAGGTCGAGGCCAAGAATGCCGATGGCAGCGACGTGCGCCGCTTCACCATCAGCGTGGTCGATGAACTGCCCGTCACTGTCGAATTCCCTTCGCTGACATTTTTCACGAAATCGACCGAGCGCTACACCTTCCCCGGCCGTCCGGTCTCTCTTGTCCCAGTCATCGGAGGCGAGGCGACCTCTTTCCTCTGGACAGTCAACGGAGTGCGTCAGGATTGCGACACACCCATGTTCTCCTTCTCCTCCGACACTCCGGGGCGCTATAACGTAGCGCTGACCGTCAACGGCGGTTCCACGGCTTCGGTCACGGTAGAGGTTGTCGATGCAACGGAGGCTTCGCGTCAGCGCCCGGGCTCTTCGCCTGCCGTCAGGGTTCTTGAATATGTCCCGGCTCCGGGCCAGTTCATAGGCGACACCTCGACGGGCGGAATGACCGGTATGGAAATGACCCACGAGGCGGCATGCAAATGGGCGGAAGGGCGTCTGAAAAATGGAGCTTATGTGTCGCTTGGCGGTTTTGGCGGCTATATCATTCTGTCGCTCGACCACAGCATTGTCTGCGGAGAGACCGGCTACGATTTCAGTGTGACCGGCAATGCCTTCTTCAAGGAGGGAACCGATACAGGGGGCTCCAGCGAGCCGGGAATCATCTATGTCATGCAGGATGTCAACGGAAACGGGCTGCCCGACGACGAATGGTTTGAACTTCGCGGAAGCGACACCGACAGTCCCGACACACGGCGTGACTATGCCGTCACCTACTACCGTCCCGCCGGACCCGGAATGAATGTGCAGTGGACCGACAATTACGGCGCCTCAGGCTCGATTGACTATCTTTCGGAGTATCATCCGCAGCCCTACTATTATCCCTCATGGATTCCCGTGACGAGCTACACTCTGCGCGGAACCTGCCTCAAGGCGAGAACCGTGCAGGACCCCCTGACCGGTTTCTGGGACAACAATCCTTTCGGTTGGGGTTACGCCGACAACATGGGGAGCGATCTTATCAGTTCTTCTTCAAGCGACGGCGGTGGACGTCCCGTAGGATTCAGGATTTCCAATGCCGTATATCCCGACGGAAAGCCGGTCCGCCTTCTTTACATCGATTTCATAAAGATACAGACCGGAGTCAACGCCAAAGCCGGATGGATCGGCGAAGTATCGACCGAGGTTCTCGGCCTGACTGATCTGCGTAAGTAAATCGGTTAAAAGAATTTTTTCTGTCAACTGTTCCCCGCATCCCGACTATCACGATCGGTTGCGGGGAATCTTTTTCGAGAAAAAAGCGTATATTTGCACCATGAAGAAGATAAAGAAGATTAAAAGAAAAAATCTGACAGTGAACATTGTCGCGCTGGTGACTGTGTTTCTCCTGATGGCTTCGGCCGCGATGGTCCGTGACGGAAAGATATTCGGCCATGATTTCAAGAGTTCGGAAAAGGATAATTCCGCTGTGCCGGTCATGACTGCCGGGGCCGACGGATCCACAGTCATCAATACTTCATCCCTCGAGGTCGGGGTCACCGGCTATTCGGGGCCTGTCCCGGTAGAGATCACCGTTAAGGACGGAGTCATAGCCGCTGTCAGGCCGCTTGACAATGTGGAGACTCCGGCGTTTTTCAATCTCGTGACGGAAAGCGATATTTTCTCCGCATGGGTCGGAAAGACCCCTCAGGAGGCTCTCGAGGCCGAAGTGGATGGAGTGACGGGTGCCACATATTCTTCCAACGCTCTTATCGCCGGCGTCAGGGCAGGCCTGCAGAAATATACCGATTCTCCCGTTGGCGCCGGAAATTCAGGGATCAGCCGCGGAGTCTCGTTCTATGCCGCGCTGCTTGTCCTCCTTATGGCCGCTATAATTCCGATCTACGTTAAGGACAAGCGCTACCGCATAGTCCAGGAAATCCTCAATGTTGCCGTCCTCGGTTTCTGGACCGGAACATTCGTCGATTTCACGCTGATTCTCGGCGCGATGTCAAACGGTCTGGGGCTTTCCGTGTCGCTGATCACCTGCGTATTGTTCCTGATTGCGTTCATCTATCCGCTGTTCGGCTATCCGGGCTATTATTGCGCGTGGGTCTGCCCGTTCGGTTCGCTTCAGGAACTCGCTTCGCGTTGCAATCCGCGTTTCCGGCTTCATGTAGGCAAGCGCGCCGCGAAAATCCTGCATCGGTTCCGCACAGCGTTATGGATGGCCCTGATGCTCTGTCTCTGGACCGGTTTCCTGACAAGCTGGATCGACTATGAGCTTTTCACGGCTTTCATAGTGAAAACCGCCTCTGTCGGTGTGATCGTAGCAGGTGGCGTATTCGTGCTGCTTTCCTTTTTCGTGCAGCGTCCCTATTGCAATTACGTCTGTCCTACAGGCACTCTCCTGCGCATGTCGCAGGATCTTGATAGCAAATAATTGAAAAAACATATTAAGATGAAGACATCTCAGATACTTTGCGTTGTTCTGGCCGCCGCTCTCGCGGTCGTGTCGTGGCAGCTTGCCACAAAATCTCCCGAGAAGGAAGCGACCGAACAGACCGGGGATAATGGCGGAGAAGGACGTCGTCACGGCCGTCCCTCCTGGAATCCGGCTTTCTCCGCAATCATGAATCGCACGAGCTGCCGCGCTTTTGCCGACCGACTCATCACGGAGGCTCAGATCGACACCCTCGTGCGCGCTGCCATGGCAGCGCCTACGGCCCGCAATCAGCAGCCGTGGCAGATCGTCGTCGTTACTGACCGCGATATGCTCGATTCGATTGCAAAGGAATGTGGCAACATAAAAATGGCCGCGGAGGCGCCGGTGGCAATCGTGCTTTGCGGCGATATGAAAATAGCCCGTGAGAAGGAGGCGGAGGAGTTCTGGGTGCAGGATATCTCGGCCGCAAGCGAGAATCTGCTTCTCGCCGCCCAGTCTATGGGCCTTGGAGCCGTCTGGTGCGGAATCTATCCCATTCCCGACCGTGTGAAATTCATCAGCTCCCTGCTCGAGCTCCCCGCCGATATAATCCCGCTCAACGTGATTCCTGTCGGCTATCCAAAGGACAAACTGCAGCCTAAGGATAAGTATGAAGAGGACCGCGTGCATTATAATACTTATTAATAAATAGCTGTTATCTGCGGGTTTTTATGTAATTTTGCAGTCCGATGGAAACGAAATTACATGAAGGTTCCGCCATAACGGTCTATGGCGCTTCAAGCGAGAATATCAGACAGGAGTACAAGGATGCCGCTTTCGAAGCAGGACGGCTTATAGCTCTTTCGGGTCATCCTCTTGTCTGTGGCGGTGGACGTCAGGGACTGATGCGCGCCGCTATTGACGGAGCGCTGAGCGCCGGAGGCGAGACCGTCGGGGTCCTCCCCTCGTTCATGGTGGAGAAGGCCTGGCAGCATCCCGGACTTACCCGCATGATAGAGACACCGACCATGCATGTGCGAAAGGAGACCATGGCGCGTCTCTCCCGGGGCGTCATCGCCTGTCCCGGCGGATGCGGCACTTTCGAAGAGCTGCTTGAGATCATCACCTGGCGCCAGCTCGGTCTTTACGGCGGAAATGTTGTCATTCTCAACGTCGGCGGCTACTACGATCCGCTTCTCGATCTTTTCCGGCGCGCGTCGGAAGAAGGGTTCATGCGTAGTACGGACGCCGGCCCGCTGTTCTGTGTTGCCGACAACGCGGCCGATGCCGTGGCTATGGCTGTCGGAGACCCTGCCGCTTCATCCCCTGCACTGAAAAACAATCGTTAATCGCTGATATATGCCCGATTCAACAGCACTTCTCTCGCATCCGGCCGATTCCGCGCTCATTGATTCCGTTGCCGCCGACACGGCTTCGGCAAAGATTTCGATTGTCAATTTCACGGAGATGAAGAAGTGTCATGAAGTTGACGGTCCGCGGGTGCTCCATCTGAAGAACGTGCGTCTCGGGCGTGTTGAATATGCGGGCGGCATAGACCCCGAGCCGATCAGTCCGCTTCCGGGCTATGATTCGGGAGTCATGTGTCTGCTCATAGTCATTTTCCTGATCATAACAGCCAATTGCCGCCATTATTCCACGTTCCTCAAAACTTTCGCAACTGACCTCTTCAGTGTGCGCCGACGCGCGAATGTGTTTGACGAGAGCCGAACCATGAGCGAGACGCGTGTCCTCTTCTCTCTGGTGATGCTTGTCTGTGTCTGCGAGGGAATCCTTCTGTTCAGCGCTGTCTCCTTTCAGGGAGTGGCCGCCGAGACTTTTCCCGCTATCGGCCTCCTGACGCTCCTCTCGGCCCTGTACTATGGTTTGCAGCTTCTCTCCTACCGGCTGCTCGGTTATATATTTTCCAACAAGACCGACACGATGCAATGGATAAAAGGATTCAACGCCTCTCAGTCGTTTCTCGGGCTGGTCCTCGTTGTGCCGACACTTCTGATCCTTTTCAATCCCGGAATGAGTGTGCTGCTGTTATCCATAAGTGTAGCCTTGTATGCTACAGCCAGAGTGATTTTTATTTCCAAGGGTTTTAGAATTTTTTACGATAATTATTCTTCGCTTGTTTACTTTATTTTGTACCTTTGCACCTTGGAAATTATACCTCCGGTTTTAATATACAGGATGGCATTGAACTTAACGATAATATACTGATTCTATTACTATTAAATATACTCCGAACGTGAATGTGAAAAAAGTCTTAGTGTCCCAGCCCCGCCCTTCTTCGGAGAAGTCTCCATATTTTGACATCGCTGAGAAATATGGTGTTGAAATTGTATTCCGTCCCTTTATCAAAGTCGAGGGGCTCACTGCCAAGGAATTCCGCCAGTCAAAAATAAATATAACTGATTTTACGGCCATTATCTTTACGGCCAGGACAGCTATCGACCATTTCTTCCGTCTTTGCGAGGAGATGCGCATCAGTATTTCCGACAATATGAAATATTTCTGCACCACCGAGTCGATTGCCCTTTATCTTCAGAAATATATCGTATATCGGAAGCGTAAGATTTTCCATGGCGCTACCGGGAAACTTGAAGGACTTTTACCCGCTCTTCTCAAGCACAACAAAGAGAAATATCTCTATGTTGTCAGCGATGTGAACAAGAACGATACCAACATCCTTGACGAGAACAAGATCAATTACACGAAAGCCGTGATGTATCGCACCGTCAGCAACGACTTCGGCCCCGAGGAGAAATTCGACTATGACATGCTGCTCTTTTTCAGCCCTCAGGGAATTGAATCGCTCATGAAGAATTTCCCGTCGTTTGCTCAGGGCGACATAAAGATCGGAACTTTCGGTCCCTCTGCGGCCTCTGCCGTCAAGAATGCCGGGCTGCGTCTCGATTTCGAGGCTCCATCTCCCGCCGCTCCCTCGATGACCGCCGCTCTCGACCTCTTCCTCCGTCAGGAAAAACCTATTGAAGACTCTGTGGAGTGACAACGCCGTGGAATCGCTGCGCCTCTACAAGAAAGAGAAACTCTGCAGTCTGACTGCTATAGAATCATTGTTCTCGCCTGCCGTTAAGAAAGCGGGCGGGAACAATTCGGTTATGGCCTATCCCTGGCGTGCCGTCTGGGCTCGCCGTTCCGACTCCGACCGCCGTCCCCGCTGTCCCCAGTTCCTTATCTCGGTTCCCAAACGCCGTCTGCGCCGCGCTGTTGACCGCGTCAGAATGCGCAGGGTAATGCGTGAGGCCTACCGTCTGAACCGCCATCTTCTCCCCGAGGACGCCGCTATCGACATCGCCTTCATCTATGTGGCCCCCGATCTGACACCCTACAGGGCGTCGGTCAAGGCCGTGACCAAAATACTGGGCCAGATTTCCTCCGCCGAATGATCCGCCGTCTCCTCCTACTCCCCATCCGTTTCTATCAATTGTGCATCTCGCCGATGCTTCCTGCATCGTGCCGGTTCACGCCCACCTGCAGTCAGTATGCGATAGAGGCAATCACCCGCCACGGTCCCCTGAAGGGCCTCTGGCTCGCCCTGAAACGCATCCTGCGCTGTCATCCCTGGGGAGGCAGCGGTTATGATCCTGTTCCATGAAACTTTTTGACACCCATACCCATCATTTGCGCCATGACGCATGGGTAAACCGCGCTCCGGGCGACATTCTCGAGCCCGGCTATACCTACTCCGTCGGCGTCCATCCCTGGGATGCCGGTTCATTTGATCTTCGCGCATTGGAGGAAGCGGCCCGGCATGACTGTGTGAAAGCCATCGGCGAAACGGGCCTTGATACGCTCCGCGGTCCGTCGCTTGACATCCAGGAATCTGTTTTCAGAGAACATGTGCGCCTGAGCGAGATGTTCGGCAAGCCGTTGATTATCCACTGTGTGAAAGCTTTCGACAGACTGATGGCGTTAAAAAAGGAGATAAAGCCAATGCAGCCCTGGATTATCCACGGTTTCCGGGGAAAACCTCAACAGGCCGGGCAGCTTCTGCGCGCCGGCTTCCATCTCTCGCTCGGCCCGAATTTCAATCCTGAAACCGCGCGTGTGATTCCCTCTGACCGCCTTCACATAGAGACTGACGATTCGCCCGTGGCGCTCGAGGAAGTCGCCTCGGCCGTGCAAAAAGCATTGGACCACAGACAATGAAACGTATTATCTTTATTTTACTGCTCCTCTGCACTCTTGCCGCTACGGCACAGAGCCATCTGGAATTCAACGGAATCCCTATCGACGGCCCAATCTCAGCTTTCACCGAAAAAATGAAAGCCGGCGGCTATCAGGTACATCCTTCCTCAAAGAAAATACCGGCTGGCATGCGCTATTTCATCAATTCCGATAAGTCTAATTTTGACTATCTGGAATACTGTTCCGTCTGCGTCAGATATGACGTCAGGACCAAGACCGTTTTCTGTGTCAGTCAGGTCTATGAATTCAATAATACCATTGGCGGACTCGCCACCTCCAGGCGGCTCTTTGATGAAACGAAAGCACGCATGTCAGCCGCATATCCGGACTCCGACAGTTGCGGTTCGGGAGTCATGGAATCCGCTGACGGCTTGCCCTTCTACGGCGTGGAGGTGAATAATGCCGATTGCGAGTTTATCGGGACTATCTCATGCCGCATTGACTGCGATTTCTCGCTGCTCCCCGACCGCATCCTGCTTTTCATCGAATACAGCGACGTCCTCAACTCCCGGAAGTACTTCCGTCCTTAATCCCTACTTCACTGACTGACAAAAAAAGCCGTGTCAAAATTTCAATCAACCTCCGCTTGCATGGACTTGAAATTCTGACACAGCCTTTTTACAAGGTGGACATCGGGGAGATACCGGTGTCTTTTTTCTCGCTGTTGCCTAATCCGGCTTAAATGATTATATTTGTTGGGTAAAAACAAAACCAGATAGCTTGATATGCAGGTGCTACCGGGGGCCTGCCAAGGTAGTTCTTTCAGTCCAATCTGCCAAAAGTACCGATTTCGATACAATTAAAATTTACGAGAATGACAAAAATCACAGTAAAAGATACTGAGGTCAACGTTTTGAAAGTCAACGGGGAAGATTACATCTGTCTTACTGACATGATGCGTGCCAAAGATGGGGACTTCTTCATCACCGACTGGTTGCGCAACCGTAATACTTTGGAGTTTATAGGTATTTGGGAGAAAGTGTATAATCCAAATTTTAATTATGGCGAATTCGCCACAATTAGAAATCAGGCAGGTCTCAACAGTTTTAAAATAAGCGTAAAGGAATTTGTTTCCAGAACCAATGCGGTATCTCTGCAAGCAAAAGCCGGGCGATATGGCGGCACATATGCCCATAAGGACATTGCGTTTGAGTTCGCAATGTGGATAAGCCCTGAGTTCAAGGTTTATATCGTCAGAGAATTTCAGCGTCTCAAAGAGGAAGAACAGCGCCTTATCGGCTGGTCTGCGAAACGTGAACTGTCCAAGATAAACTATCGGATCCACACAGACGCCATCAAACATAACCTCATTCCCGCCGAAATAATAAAGGCTCAGGCGAATATCATTTATGCGAATGAGGCGGACGTACTGAATGTGGCAATGTTCGGCATGACCGCAAAACAATGGCGCGAAGCCAATCCCGACCTTAAAGGCAATATCCGGGATTACGCCTCCATCAACGAACTTATATGCCTTTCTAATATGGAGAATCTCAACGCGGTGTTTATAGAACAAGGGATGCCACAGCCTGAACGGCTCATCAAGCTCAACCAAATTGCAATCCATCAGATGAGCGTCCTTGAAAGCGGCGACAATGACAGGAAATTGCTGAAATAGCCCTATTGATTGCAGTCCCTAAATTTTATAATCTGCTGTAATGCGCATAATTAAGGCTGACAGTACAAAATTAGGGATGTACTGTCTGTCCGGATATCCAAAAGAAAAGCACTAATTGAAAGGCACGGAGGCGGTTCCGGATTGACTTCCAAATATGGAACTCAGGCTGCTATTCTTATCATATCTCCGGTTATCATCGGTAAAATACGTGTAAGATGGGTAAGACCAGAGTTTAAGTCCCTTTATCAGATTTCCCGAGGATTTGTCAACGAACATTCAGTCAGAATCGCCGGAGACCAGAAAAAACGAAAGCGTGAGGACTGTTAACCTATTTCAAAAGATGGGCGTCTGGAAAAGCCTTGAACTAAAATAAGTAACAGTCTCCCACGCCATATACATGACGCGAGAGATGCCAACTCATTCTCGTTCTTAAGTTTTCCAGACTTTATCTTTGAGAATCAGTTAAACACTTTCGTGTATTTTTTTTACCCACAATGTCTGCCATTTTTTATAATGGCATTGCAAAAATAATGCTTTTATTGCAATCTTAAAAAAGTTCGATGATTAATTTGCAGATAGGTTATAGCTGTAAATTAGAATGTTAGGCTGTGCGTCAGCCGGCGAGGAGAATGCCCGTCAGATACCAGAGACCTGCGATGCGCTGGAAACAATAGGCAAGACTTGAGCCGCCCCATTCACATTCAGGGTCGAGTTCTTCGGGATACTCGTCGAAGCGGTAGCAGACCATGTCGGCCTTGACGTTATAGAACGTTCCCATTTCTCCTTTTTTGCGACCGGTTGGGAATTGGATTTTCTCGATATAACCGAGCTGTTCCTTTATTTCGCTTTTTGTGGCCGGAAAAGAGATGGAGGTGGCTTTTATGCGGCTGTTGCGGAAGGCTTTGCTGGCTGTGAAACGTTTAAGAAAGGAGGAGAATGATTCCTTGCCTTGGTTGCACGGCGCCGCAGGATTCTTCACGAGCGCGCAGGCCTTTGCGTTGTAAGTCACTGTCTCGGGTCCCGTCTCGATCCATGAACGGGCGCTCGCTGTGAAGGCCGAGATGAAAATAATCAGGATAAGAGCAATCTTTTTCATGATAAAACTGATATTGTCTGACAAAATGTGTCATTGGTTCTGTCGGTTTCTGCCGATCACTGCCGATCCGAGAACGGGGAGCGACAGATTGTATTGCAGCGTGAGATAGCGCAGAATGACCACCGTAGCCGCGCAACTGAGGCCCTGCGCCACGTAGTTGCCGCCGCACACCATCACTATCCAATAGACCAGCGCTCCGGCCAGACAGGCGGTGGCATAGATATCCTTGCGGAATATCAGAGGCTCCTCGTTGATAAGAATGTCGCGCAGCACGCCTCCGAATGCGCCCGTGATTATACCCATAATAGCGCCTACCCACATGGGATAGCCCGTGTCGAGACTTTTCTGGATACCGATCACGCAGAAAAGTGCCAGGCCGACGCTGTCAAAGAGAAACAGCAGCTTTTCGCGGCTGACGAGGAAGTTGCGGAACACTATGACGCCCCCGAGACAAAGCGCCGTGACGGCCAGATACCACCATGTCTGCATCCAGAAGACCGGGATGTCGAGCAACACGTCACGGAGTGTGCCACCGCCGATGGCGGTGACCAGACCGACAGTATAGGCGCCGAACCAGTCGAAATTCTTGGTAGCGGCCAGACGGATGCCGCTGATAGCGAAAGCCGCCGTGCCTATCACTTCGATTATGAGCAAAAAGGTTGATTCCATTGCGTAATTGTTTTTGGCCGTTTTCAACGGTTCATTTCACAAAAATAATAATTGTATCGCAAATTTTCATTATTTTTGTCACTTAATCTATCACTGATGCGACCTATTTTTCTAATCGGCTTCATGGGTAGCGGCAAATCTACGCTCGGAAGAGCGCTCGGCCGCGCCACCGGCATGCAGTTCATTGATCTTGACACCTATATAGAGCAACGTTATCATGCGAATATCCGCGACATTTTCGCTTCTCGGGGCGAGGACGGTTTCCGCGATCTGGAGAGACGCATGCTCCGGGAGGTGAGCGAGTTTGAGGATGTGATCGTGGCATGCGGGGGCGGAACGCCCTGCTTTTTCGACAATATGGAGGTCATGAACGCTTCAGGGACCGCCATTCTGCCTGTCTCTTATACACATCTGACGCTGCGACGATAAGGCTC
>ENA-OYXU01000815-OYXU01000815.1-human-gut-metagenome-genome-assembly--contig:-NODE-815-length-11655-cov-5.818362_pt1 | contig 11655 bp, 9 predicted proteins | sample MGYA00243243_ERZ653435 | MGnify/ENA primary metagenome ERZ653435 (study PRJEB26926, sample SAMN06165113) | human gut metagenome | biome: ENVO:00009003; feature: ENVO:2100002; material: ENVO:00002003... | reverse complement strand
AACGACCCCGAGATTACAAATCACGTGCTCTGGCCAACTGAGCTAAAGAGGCAAATTTCAATTTTCTATTGCGAAAGGGGCGCTGTTGATTCCCTTTTGCGGTTGCAAAGTTACGTAAAGTTTTGAAACCTCCAAAATATTTGAACAATATTTTTAGCACAATCGCACTCTTTTTTTTCATTATAATTTTGACACAATAGTAATCAGATATTTAGAACTGATACGACCGGCACTGCCAATTAGGCCAATATGGCGGCTCAATGAAAATCATCGTCGCGCAGGGCCTCTTTATACATCGAATCACTCATTTCTTTAAGAGCCTTGATGTGATGTTCACACTCTCTGCGCTCAGGTGCGCTCATATCGGGATTATCTGCGAGACAATGCTCAAGCAATTCGGCGAGTGAACTTGCTCCGCTCGGATTGCCGTGACTATAGGCATCCTCGTAGCAGTCGACTGCTTTTTCTTTGTCCTCGACACACCCGATACCTTTTTCATAAAGCCGGCCCAAGCGTGCGGCATATTTTTTCGGGTCATGGCCTGCGGCAAGTTCGGTCCATTTAAAAAGCTGCCGGCGGATACTCTCATCGGCGTTCCCCGCATTGGTAAAAGCGTCATGAAAGCAGTCGCTCAGCCTGAATATAGCCTGCGTCTGCCAGCGGCTGTCAAGCCCGGCACAGCGCTCATAATAACGTACGGCGTCATCCTCGCCATGCCCTGCGCCGGCCTCGCCTGTTTCGTACATGTATCCGAGCAAGAAACATCCCAACCCGTCGCCGCGTGAGACGGCGCGGCCGGCATATTCAAGACTCACGGCCAAATCTGACGACACACCGATGCCTTCGTGATAAATCAGCGCCAGCAGCCCGTCGCGCTCGGGAGAATCAGCGGCACCGATAACCATGTCTGCAACCTGCCGCCGAACGGCAACGTCGGTTTCATGACCGCCGAGCATTTCGTGAAATTTATCTGATAGTTTCATTTTCAATCAAATTTTACGCGCGGATTCATCTGAGCAGGATTGTGCCAGTCTATACCATACTCATCTTTCAACAGCTCTTGTTTTGCGGCCCAGAGATGAAAACAGAAACCGCGCTGACGCGGAGCATTGGCAAAGCGGTCGTCAAGCCTGCGCTCCACATCATAATATATTTGCTCCCATCGCCGCGTATATTCGACAGGGTCTTTTTTAAGGCGTCCGATACCCGGATTAAGTATTATTTTGAGTAACTCGTCAGAAGTAAACATCCCGGCAACCGCCGATTGCAAATCCGCGTCAAAACGGTAGTCGAGCCATTGCTCATCATCAATCAGAATACGGAGTTTAAGCATCTTTCGCGCACGCCCCTTAAAACTTGCATCAAGCACTCCGGCAACGAACGCCGCTCGTATGTATATCAGCAGCAGTTCGTAGAGCGCATGGCTGTAGACCGACTCTGCCACAGCGTCGATTATGCGCGGCATCGTGTCAGCCATTGCCGCCCAACTCGTCACATCATAACGCACAAGGTCGAGCACTCCGTCAGCCACTTCGGCGAGCGGCTCGTATCTCTCCATATCGACATAGGCCTCGGCCAAAAGGACATAGAATTGTAAAATCTCACGGTCATGTAGGTGAGGGCCGTTCTCTTTGACAAGCATCTCTATAAGACACTTATAATATATAATGTCTATATCAGCTGTCGGAGCACCGTCGCCGTCGGGCATCTGACGGCGCATATCATAGACGGCGTCGATGCGCTCGTCTAAAGAGAGCGACTCGTCGTGTGTAACCGTTTCAATCTGCCTGACTAATGCGGAATAATTCATATCTCGGATTCGGATTATCGTGTGTATTCAAGGATATGCCGTTTCAGGCCGCCATATTTAACCTGAGTGTCGACGATGCAGAAACCTTTGGCAAGGAAATTGTCGAGACTATGTCTGTTTTCCGGCGAGACGGTCGCAAGTATTTTCACAGCGCCAACAGTCTCCATGCTGCTTATAACACGGTCAAGGAAAAACTTATGAAAACCATAGCCACGCCACTCAGGATCGACAAGCACGACATCAAAGGTCAATGTCGCTGACTGTGTGTCTCCGGTCGACGACGCGAGGTTACGGTCTCCTGCTCGCGGACTGACTATCAATGCAAAGGCCACAAGCTGTCCCTGCTGTGTAAATACACCTTCGAGCAAGTCCAAATGCATCGACTCAAGCAGTTCGTCGCGTTTGAGCGCATAAAAAAGAGACTTATCCGGCAGTGTATCGACAACTTTCTTTTGCAGCTGCATTATATCCGACATATCCTCAAATCTTAACCTTCGGCAAACAAAAGCCTTGCCTTTATTTTCAAAACTGCCATATATGCATGGCTTGTCACCGCTTATGTCGTGCATATAAATCTTATTTTTCAGATACTCTTTTGAGAAACGGTTTTCGTAGCCGGGTATGCGCCGGCCGCCGCCCTGTGTCTCGCTGTTGATTTTCTCCCGATAACCGATCCACGCCGTGTATAACTCGAAAATCTGCACATATGATGACGATGTCGGGAGTATGTAACGCTCCTGTATGTAGGGATTGTTCATAAAGAGAAAGAAACGATAACCGAAGAGATCGTCAAGGTCCTCAATCTCGGCAATATGATGACGATAGAGCAGATAAAGATTTTCAAAAAACGTACAATACTGTGCGACTTCCACTCCCCTGACGTCACGCCATATCTCTTCGGTCGACTCCGGATGCATGTCGTTCTCCTCCAACGCTTCATAGACTTTCATCAGACGGTCGCTCTCGTGGAAATAATTGTTTAAGTCTATCAGCATATCGCTGCATGTGACATTCTGGCTGTTTTTCAGTTCTATAGCGATAAACATCGTGCCGATGAGAGTTACAGCCAGCGAGAAAATGCCGACACTGGCTTCTTCACCCGTCTTAAACCACATTACGGCCATAAGACAGATCAGGCACAAAATAAAAGAGGCGAAAATCAGCATCATCGAGACGCGTTTGTCATAGCGAATTTGTTTCATCGGCGCGTATATTAATAATGTGTGATTAAAATTGCGGAGCGGATTGACGCAAAGATACAAAGTTTATTTTACCGCTAATTTACGTAAAATAAATATTTACCGATAAATAAGGCCTATATTTTTACCCATTATCAATATTGCTGAAGTTTTTTTATCTATCTTTGACATCATACTTAATCACATTGTGCAATGAAATCAAAAATAAAGAATCTCGCCTCATTGTTCCGCAAGATGGTCACTAATGCCAATACTTTCGGCGACATGTGGAAGAATATCAGCCTCGGGCGGGAGGGATTCGCTATAATGAAAGAACTCCCGGATACACTGCCCGGCGAATTTGACACACCACAGGCTAAAGCTTCACTGCTCGGACAAATGCTCAGTCAGATGGACGAGACCGCCACTCCGCGATTCTGCATATCCGTGCGCGAATACATGCTCACACTTGCGCCTGACGACACCGACAACAATAAAAAACTGACGAAACTGCGCGATTACATCGACCCGAGCGTACCGATGGAAGATTATTGCCGCAAGTATAACGTGCATCTCAAGTTTGACCCCGTCGAGCGCACGGAGCGCATGGAGGAGGTCATCGAGGAGGTAGAACGTGAGTGCGATAAAGTTTTAGCCGGACAGCCGCGCGGCATGGGCTTCTGTTTTGCATACTGGCATGCGCGGCAGGCAGCTCTCGCACGCCGGGGCATCGAATGGAGTTCGCCCTCTGCCATGAACCCCGGAGTAATGTTTGACTGATATGATAATTGACTTTCTGCACACTCTTCCCGAAAATATCTCGGAACTAATCGAGAAAATAATCCATGCCCACTCCCTGCCGGGTAACTCGGTCAGATCAGACACTGTCGCCGACGAAGAGAGTGTGCTCACACTCATCGATGAAGAAATCAGACGTGGCGACATAGGACTCTATCCGCTCAAAGCTTTGCTCAGCGCATGCAATAACTGGTCGACTGCCATTATAGTGCGGCTCGGACAGTTTCAGGATATAATTCTCGAAGGCATTGACAACGGCGCTTTGGCTCCTGACGACGAAACCGGCTGGATGTGGCTCGGTGTCGCAGCCGAAACAAACGACCCGGAGACGTTTATGACCGACATGGACCGATATTATGACCTGCTCGCAACAGCCGCCGAGAACGACGACCCCGACGCGTTAGACATCATGCTGACCATATGGCCACCCGAGCAGATAATCGAAGAAGATTAGTTTTTTTAACAATGAATATATGAATAATAGACCGATACGTCTTGTCCTCCACATACCGTTTGCCGAGTTGACAACCGGCGACTCGCGATTCTGGGGCAATCCCGACCTGCCCGAAGGCGCTGACTATCCGATGTATATCGACGACGAGGGCGACCCCTACCCTTATTTCTTTATCTGTCAGATAAATCTTGAGAAATTGGCTGCGTTTGCGCCGGAGAATCCACTGCCCCGTAAAGGTCTGCTGTCATTCTTCGCCAAAATCGACCACTATATGGGCTATGGCGCTGCAAGCTATGGCGTCTCCGGATACATAAGCTCGGCCGACGATGTCAAGGTCATGTATTTCCCTGATACGGACAAGCTGCGCGAAGTCGTGCTCGTCGATGACGATGACAATCCGACCAATCCTGACGGCATGGAGATTACATTCACTCGCGAGCCGGAGCCGCTGAGCGACGAGCATGAGCTCTTCGCCGAGCCTACCCATCGCGAATGGGAAACATGGGACGCCCCTTTTGAGGTTTGGACCATACTGTTGCAGATAGACTCGTTTGAAGGCAAGGATTTCAGCCTCAACTTCATGGACTGCGGCGTGCTCGACTTCCTCATCTCGCCCGAGGCGCTCAAGAAGCACGACTTCACAGACGTGCGCGGTATCGTACTTTCAACTTAACACATTATTCAGCAAACCATTATGAAATATCTTAATATCGACATCGATGTCAATGCCTTGGGATGCGGCAGTCATTACCAGTATAAAATTCCCGTATCAGACTTAAAGACCGAGGATGATTATCCGGTCACAGTTCTGTTTCCCGACCAATTTTTCCCCTATATGTCGCCGATTTATGCGCGGCTTAGCGACGACAAAACAGCCGTCGTAATCAGCAGTAAAGAATATCCCGGCGGACTTCTGCCATTAGACGACGAGAAAGCATGTTGGGATAGCCCACAGATAGGCCTGTCATATGCCTCTTGCGTAGTATCTGTAAATATCATAGATAAAGATGGATCATCAGCATAAATATCAGCATCAACACATTTATAAATATAAGAGCCGGACGGCCGATGATAATGATGCCGGAGGCAACTGCCCTTTCTGCGGCGCTACGCTTGACGAAGACGAGCGCTTCTGCCCCGAGTGCGGCAATCCGCGCGGAGGCATAAAGTGTCCAAACTGCGGCACAATCAGCACACGCAGTTTTTGCAGCCGATGCAACACTCCGCTCAACGACATCGCACGCGAGGCCGTGCGTCAGGCCAAAGCCGACCCGCAATTCCGCCGCGCCGAACAGCTTGCCGCCGAGCTCGCCGAGTTGGAGCGACTGATTCAGACCGGCGGCCAGACTCAGGCTGCACTCGACACATCGCTAAATGACGAGGCACGCAAGGCTGCAGCCCGTTATGCCGAACTGTTCGGCGACATCTCATCGCTGAAAGTGCCCGATGCGCCAGTCGAGCAGGCTAAGCCACAGGGCAAGGTGCTGACAGGCGATATACTGCGCGAGGCCATAGCCGCCTACCGCGAGAAAGCCGACGAACTGCAGCGCACGCTCGACACGATGTTGCCTCCGCCGTCAGCTACGCCTGAGGAGCAGCGCAACTTCTTCTGTGCACGAAAGATTATGACTGTCAAGACTGTTGCCGTCAGACAGGAGTGGGTGTGCAACTACTGCGGATGCCATCACAACCAGCCGAGCGAATGTGTGCAGCCCGAGCTCGGTGGCAAATGGATTATCGAAAAACAGACCACTCAGGTGGCATCAACAATTTACAGCTGATGTCTGACAATAAAAATACATGGGGAACTGCGCCTCAGGAATCGACTACTGACAACCATACGCCCAAACCCGGTTGGGGCTCAGCGCCTCAGGAGTCGACTACAGGCTTTTCCGCGCCCAAAAACAGTTGGGGCTCAGCGCCTCAGGAGTCGACTACAGGCTCACCTAAACCAAAGTCGGGCACGGCGAAGGCAACTTGCCCGATATACTCGTTTTACGTTCTTGGCGGGGTGACATTCAGGGTGCGACGCGTCATATCGGAGCACTCGGGAGAATCCGTAATCTTTGAGGTCGAAAACGACGGCAACATCTATGCGCTCAAGCTCTATCGCAGCGGCATCGTGCCTGACCACGACGTGCTGCAGCACATCATGGACAAGCGCGGCAACGGTCTGCTCATAGATATTTACGCCCACGGCGTCTGGCATGACGACGCTGCCGGAGGCGACTACCACTATGAAGTTATGCAGCATTGCACGGGTGGCTCGCTTGCTGGCATCAACATACGCGGCGACGAGGACAAGCTGCGCGAATACGCGGTGCGCATGGCGTCGGCCGTCGACTTCGCCCACAGCATCGGGGTGCTACACCGCGATGTCAAGCCTGCAAACTTTCTTTTTGTCGACAAGGAGCAGACGCGTTTTGTGCTCACCGACTGGGGACTGGCCAAGACCTTAGACAAAGACCACCGCACACCGACTGACGGCGGACGCACAAAGATTTATGCCGCTCCCGAGATGTATACCTACATCCCCGGCACGCCGACCTATATCGGTCCGAAGGCCGATTTCTTCTCTATGGGCATGGCGCTGATGGCTCTGTGGATGGGCGAGGGCAAATTATTGGCCGACGAGACCAAATTAGTTCACAACAAACAGGAGGAGACACTCCCCTACCCTCGGCGCGGCGAGATGAGCGACCACACACTCGGTCTGATAAAGGCTCTGACACGCCGCAACCCCGACAACCGCGCCGGATTTGACGAAGTGTTGCGCTGGGCCAAGGGCGAGAATATTTTCACGCACCGAGATGATAACGTCGCACCCGAATTCAGCATAATCTTCAATGCCTCGGCCGGTCTGACCGCACATTCGCCTAAGGAACTGTCTGACATGATGTGGGCCAATAAGGATTTAGCCACAAAATATCTCTATTCTGACACCATCGCCAAATGGTTTCACGACATTAAACGTCCGGAAATAGCGGTGACGATGGAAGATATCACCGAGAACCGTTTTCCCGGCGACCGTAGCGCCGGACTCTATGCCGCCTGTCTGACGCTCAATCCCAATATGCCTTATTGGTTTGAGACGTCTCGCGGCACAGTCGAAATAAAAACGCTTGACCAACTTGGCGACGCATTTGCCGACGGACGCTTGGGACAACCTGATATCAAGACATTGAATAGTGAAGATTTCCTGATGTGGGCTGCGACACGCGACGCCGCATTGGCAGGCAAAGCCATAAAGGCAAAGGGCGGCTACAAGGCCCTCTTTGCATTGTTACCCGGCCGCGGATTTGACTACAGGCCGTTGGATAAAAGCTCACTGGCCACACCCGAGCAGCTCGGACAGCGTATTATGGACGAACTCAGCGGAGCGGTCGCCGGCAATGATGTGTCGTCAGGTGTAGTAAGTGACTGTCTGCTGCGCGATAACCGTCTGTGCTCATATCTGCGCAGCAAAGGCATCTACGACAAGCAGTTGAGCTATATACAATACTGCATGGACCTCGGCTCGGCTGATAACAAAAAGAAGTTTGTACCCTACACGCAGCGTGTGGCAAAAATGAAGGCTGCGGCCGGACTCATGGGACACGTGCCCGTGCTGACGGTCGGTGACATAAAATTTAACGACGAGAAAGACGTGGCCGAGACTGACATGTCGCTTTTTGACGCTGACGAGCAAGACATTGTGGCCGACTGGCTATCGCTGTTTTATCAGGAGAATCCTTACGCCGACTACAAAAAGAAATCATATCTTGACCTTGCGGCCGAGTATGGCGACGCCATCAGCGCACTGCCCGACTGCAGCTACAATCAGCAGGCCGCCGACGGTCTCGACAACATCAGCGTGGCGTTAGAGGCTAATGAAAATATGTGGGACAAGATAAAAATATGGCGTAGGATCGGACTTATCATCCTTATTCCGCTCGTCATCATAATACTCACGAATATCTATTTGGTAATAAGTACAGGCTCTGACGGTTTCCAAGACACTATGTCACGCTGGGGTCACGGCGTAGGCGTCTGTGTAGGCATACTTGCGGGACTGTGCATACTGGGCGAATACGGTTTTATTTTGAGCTTTATCGGCGGCGCGATATGCTATGTCATAGTCAAAATGATTTTCGGTCTTTTAGGCACACTTTTCCCGTGGATTATCATTGCATTTATGATTTGCGCTGCGATATATTTCTCAAAAAGAATATTTTACGGTCCGGCCAAAGCACTCAAGGATAATTACACATCAATGGACTGGGACGAAGTAGTCGAACGCTATTTCATCGGGCTGCGTTTCGGGTGTACTAACAAGGTCTTCCCCGAGAACGTGCCGTCCGATTACCCGCTCTGTGTAATTGACGAGAACTCGATGCTCGCCATCAAAGAAGTGAAAACCGCACGCCGATGCGCCCTGCTGATGCTGATATTGACAGTAGTCGGTGCATTGTGGTGCGGCTATTTAGGCTCTGAAACCGACAAAACCTCCGTCATAATGCCACCCTCAATTGAGCAACGACAGGACGTTCGCCCACGACAATCAGATTTAACAACCTCATTATCACCCGATAGCAGTGAACTGTCATAAATGCAACAAACCTAACCGACCCGTGGCGCGCTACTGCAAATGGTGCGGCACGGCGCTTGCGGCTGATTCACACGCCGCAAATGGCTCGTCAAACCCCTTGTACACGCTGATTGAAAAGGCCGCGATACGCACACGCCTTGACGACATCGTTGCAAAGGCACGAGCCAAGGCGGAGTTCTGCCGCCGAAACGGCATCACAAGCCGCATGCAACTCAGCTTTGTCATCACGGGCGATGCCGGCACAGGCAAAACCACAGTCGCAAAGGCCATAGCTGCCGCTCTTGCCGATGCCGGAGTGCTGCGCACACCCGTGGCCGAAATTGTCACCCCTGTCGATTATGACAACTGGATAAAAAATATCGACAAACACGCCGAGCGGCTCGCCGACTCTGCACTCATATTTGAGGAGGGTCAAAAACTTGTTACGGAAGGCGACGGTGACGATGTCGAGCGCATCGACCACGTACTCCAAAGCGTGCGCCGATGGCGTGAAGACAGCAAACGACCGGTCGTAATCATCACAGGAAGCCGACGTCTGCGCGAATTTTTTGACGGAAATCCGAACTCTGCCTCGGCGATAAATTATTTCTTTGAGACTGAAAAAATCAGTATAGACGGTCTGATGGAGATTGCCCTGCGGCAATTAAACATGAAGTATAAACGCCGTCTGTCTCAGGAGGCACAGGAAAAACTGCGCCGTATATTTGACAACGACCGTCGCAACCCCGATGATGCCTTGGGCGCCGGGGGTCACAACGCCGCGACCCGGGCCTATAACATCGATCTGGCGGCCATAGGTGTGACTGATACCGAACTCGGGCCGGACTATGTAAAGGGCCTCGAGTTCAAGCCTAAAACAATTAATGAAGTACTGGCCGAATTCAACAAATATGTCGGTGTCGAAAGTGTCAAGAACGCAATCCGCACCATCGCCAACACTATAGCCGAAGATGTCAAGGCCGGTCGACCGGCGCGCATCATGCATCATTATCAGTTCCTCGGCAATCCCGGCACAGGCAAAACCACCATGGCCCGTATCTTTGCCGACGCGCTACACGCACTCGGCGCGCTGCCTGTCGGACATCTCAAGGAGGTGACGAAAAATGAACTCGTTTCGAGTTTTGTGGCCGACACGCCGTCAAAGGTCACGGAAGTGTTTCAAGAGGCCATGGGAGGTGTGCTTTTTATCGACGAGGCCTATCAGCTCGCCAACGACAGCCACGGACGTGACGCCATAGCCACAATACTGACTCTGGCCGAGAACAACCTAGGCAAATTAGTGGTGATAATTGCCGGCTACACCAAGGAAATGGGCGAATTAATGCAGGTTAACTCGGGCCTGTCATCGCGCTTTGACGAGGTTATAAACTTCCCGGACTATTCGGCCGAGGAGCTGACCGAAATATTCCGCCGCATGGTCAATTCGTCAGATAAGGGTCTGCGGCTATCTCCCGACGCCGAGGCGCAGGTGGGCAATGTGTTCAAACGCATATATCTGACACGCAGCCGCAACTTCGGCAATGCCCGCGTGGTGCGCTCGGTTTTCAACAAGGCGGTCGAGCGCATGAAAACCCGTCTGAACGAAGACCCGTCGTCCGGCTATTGGCTGACAATGAAAGATATAGAAGGTGACGACTGCGAGCGCAAATCTGTCGATGAAATCCTCGCCGAATTAGACGACCTCATCGGCATGGACTCGGTCAAAGACCAGTTGCGCCGCATCGCACAAACTGTCGAACTGAACCGTCGCCGCGCACTGACAGGCCGAACTCAAGCCAAAGTCGACAATATCCACATAGCAATTACAGGCAATCCCGGAACAGGCAAAACCGAAATCGCCAAACGTATGGGACGCATATTCAAGGCTATGGGCATACTCGTCAAGGGGCATCTCGTCGAGCGCGAACGCAAGACATTGTTAGACAGCATGTCAAACTCTGCCGGCATCAATATGGACAAGGCTGTCGACGAGGCGCTCGGAGGGGTGCTCTTCATCGACGAGGCATACAATCTCATACCGATGAACAATCCGTCTGACAAAGACCGTGACGGCATGGCGGCCGTCGACGCGCTGATGACCCGCATGAGCAGCGACGCCGGCAAATTTGTCACCGTCATAGCCGGATATAAACCAGAGATAGACGAATTTATAGCCAATGCCAATCCGGGCCTCGCACGACGATTCACCCATCGCATCCACATCGATGACTACTCGGCTGACACTCTCGTCGAGATATTCAAAGCCCGCGTCAGAAAAGAGAATTTCAACCTTACACCCGAGGCCGAGTCTCTTTTAGAGAAGAAAGTGCAGGAAATGGTGACGATGAAAGACAAAAACTTCGGCAATGCCGGAGCTATGGTCAAACTCTTCAATCAGACAATCGAACGACAGTCAGAGCGTCTCGGCGCTTGCATTGACTCGATCACCGACGACCAGATGTTTACAATCGAGGCTGCCGATATACCCTACGATGCGCCCAAGAAGGTCGACATCAACCTGTGTATGCGCGAGTTGGACGAATTGGTAGGCCTCGACTCGGTCAAGAAAATCGTGCATGACCTCGCCGACACTATCGCCACCGAACAGGAGCGCGCCGCAATAGAGGGACGACGCCCTAATGTGCCAATGAGCCATTATCTCTTTGTAGGCAATCCCGGCACTGGCAAAACTACCGTGGCGCGCATCATGGGCGAAATCTTTTACTCGCTCGGACTGCTGCCGAGCAACAAGCTTGTCGAAATCAAGCCCGGCGACATGATTGCTCCTTTCGTGGGCCACACCGCGCCTAAGACTGTCTCTTATACACATCTCCGAGCCCACGAGACT
>ENA-OYXU01000814-OYXU01000814.1-human-gut-metagenome-genome-assembly--contig:-NODE-814-length-11661-cov-6.458039_pt1 | contig 11661 bp, 10 predicted proteins | sample MGYA00243243_ERZ653435 | MGnify/ENA primary metagenome ERZ653435 (study PRJEB26926, sample SAMN06165113) | human gut metagenome | biome: ENVO:00009003; feature: ENVO:2100002; material: ENVO:00002003... | reverse complement strand
GAGAGCGCAACTCAATGTCGAAGACCGACCCCGACGCCACGTTCATGCGCATGAAGGAAGATGCCATGAACAACGGTCAGACCAAGCCGGGATATAATCTACAGATCTCTGCCGAGAATCAGTTCATCACCGACTTCGCCCTCTTCCCCAATCCCACCGACACGCTCACGCTCATACCCTTCTTCAACTCTTTTCTCAACCGTTACGGCCATCTGCCCTCGGTCGCCGTGGCCGACTCGGGATATGGTTCGGAAGAGAACTACCGCTTCATGGACGAGGGCGGCATCGAGGCGTATGTCAAATACAACCGTTTCCACCTCGAACAGCGCCCGCGCTACAGCCCCAACCCGTTTCATCACGACAACTTCCACTACAACGCCACCGAAGACTATTACGTCTGTCCGATGGGGCAGCACATGAGCCGCATCGGTACCGCCCGTTCAAAGACCGCAAGCGGCTACTGCAGCGAAAGCGCACGCTACCGCGCTCAGAACTGCAAAGGCTGCCCGCTGCGGTGCCTGTGCTACAAAGCCAGAGACGACCGACGCACAATCGAGGTAAATCACCGCCTCAATGAATACAAGCGAAAAGCCAGGGAACTACTTACCTCGGAAGAAGGACTTAAGCATAGAGGCCGACGATGTATCGAACCGGAAGCTGTCTTCGGACAGATGAAGTTCAACATGGCATACCGCCGCTTCCGTCACTTCGGCAAAGACAAGGTCACAATGGACTTTGCCTTCTTCGCCATTGCCTTCAACATCAAGAAAATGTGCTCAAAGATAGCGAAACTGGCCGAAAACGGAGGTAATACCCCCGATTTTGGCCTGTTTATGCACATGTCACGATTTTTATCTTCTGAGAATCGATTATTTTGGAGAAATCCTCAAAAATCACTCGCCTGAAGAAAATCCAAACCTCAACGCTCAAAAATCAGAGGCTGCGCCGTAAACATTAATTACGACACAGCCTCACATGGTGGATGCCTACAAGGACGCAGGCGACAGAGTGATAGGCGACGTGATCAAAAAGATGCCGGGACTGGAAGTTTCGGAATCGGGCCAGATCTCATTCAACGGAAAAACGGTGAAGAATTTCTATGTTGAGGATATGGATCTTCTGCAGGGACGCTATGGCATCGCTACAAACAATGTTTCAGCCAATGATGTTGCGTCCGTCCAGGTCTATCAGAACCATCAGCCGATAAGGGCGCTTCAGGATTGGAGCCCTTCGGAAGAAGTCACGATAAACATAAAACTGAAGCCATCGGCCCGCGGTACTCTGACAATGAACGGAATGGCTGGGATAGGTTACAAGCCGACGATGTGGGCGGCGGAGGCTGTAGCAATGTTTTTCGGTAAGAAATTCCAGACAATCACTACCTACAAGGGTAACAACAGCGGTGATAACGTGATGGCGGAGCAGAATGATCTCATAGGTGACGGTTCGTTGCAGTTTTTTAACAGCGCACCGCTCTCGGTTGCGTCGCCAGGTTCGCCGGGAGTGGCCCTTAAACGTTATATGAGAAATCGTTCCAATACTGTCGGGAAAAACAACATATTCAAGTTCGATTCGCTATCGACGCTGAACATGAGTCTCTCGTATCTCGACGATATCCAGAGAAAAGAGGGCGGCTCGGTGACGGAACAGTATCTTCCCGCGGGTGATTACCGCCAGATAACACAGAAGATCGCTACGAAAAGCCATTCCCATAAGCTCAATGGCTCGGCGACCTATAAAAAGAACTCATCGGCGCTTTACGTGTCCAACACTCTCAACGTCAAAGCCGGATGGAGTAAGGATCGAGGACGGAGTGTTACTTCCGCCAGTTTCATGGATCGGGAGACGGCTGTCGATCAGTTTCTTGACAATCCGTCGTTTACGATCGACGACAGACTCTCCATAATCGCCAACACCGATTCCCATGCCATGAAATTGAATATAGCCGCCGGGTGGAATCATCGTCCGCAGACGCTGACCGTCAGTCCGACATCGATATTCGGCATTTCGACAACCGGCGAAGAGGTCACGCAGGATTATACGACCGATGATTTCCGCGGAGAGTTTCAGACCGGGCTGATGTACAGTTTAGGTAAAGTAAAGTTGTACGGAACCGTATTCGGTGATGTCGATGTGGAGAGGGTAACATCCGCGCTTCACGGGTTCAGCCCTGAAGCCTTAGGCAATACGGCCAACGATTATACTTTCGGGAAAGGGACCGTCGGGCTGGAACCGCAGCTGAGTTACACTGCGGGCGATGCATATTTCGAGCTGACTCTCCCGCTGAGCTATAACGGCCAGTGGCTTCGCGACCGACTGGACACCGACCGCAACCGTGGCTGGAATTATCTCAATTTTTCTCCGTCGTTAAAAATGACATATACGTTCGGAAAAAGCTGGTGGCTCATAAGATCGTCCTATTACAGGATGCGCGACAATTCAGGTCGCGTGGCTCCCGGGATAGTAATGACTGATTATATGTCGTTCCGAGAATATCTCGTCGATAAGACAATGACTGACAAGACATGGTTCAGCACGCTGGAATATCATTATTCCAATGCCTTGCAGCAAGTGTTCGGTAATGCTGAATTCAACTGGCTTCGGAGCAGCAGAAACACCATGACCGGTTATGAGTATGACGGACTTGTGACGGTCAGAAATGTCTATGACATCCCCTGTGTCTCCAACAGATATGCGGCTACGGCCGGTGTGAGCAAAGGATTCGGTTTCTGGAATTCCACGCTGAAACTCGGAGGGAACTACAGCCTCTACACGAGCAGCCAGATACTTGACAGAAAGACTGTCGATTACAAGGCGCAGTATTGGAGCTCGAATCTGATGTTGGCACTGACTCCGGCTCAGTGGATGGGCGCTGCATTGGGATTCGCTTATGGCGAAAGCCGCAGCTATACCGAACTGAACAGAGCCGATGCTGCCACTGTCAGGCAATATACCGGTCGGCTTGATCTCAACTTCTTTCCATGCAGACGTCTTGCCGTCAATGTTGCGGTGGAGAATAACTATACAAACATGACTTCCGAGGCGAAACACGCATGGTTCGGCGATGTTCGTCTGAAGTATGGAATCGGAAGATTCGAGTGGGAGCTGGAGTTCAACAATATTTTCAACCGTCGCGAGTTCACCCGTGTCAATTACACGGACATGAACATCTATCGGAGCACTTATCAACTGCGTCCGCGCAACGTGATGCTCAAGCTGCGCTTCAAGATCCTGTGATACACGCTTATTACAACTAAAATTCTATATGTAGTAAAAATAGAGTCGTTTTTTGGGGAAAATTTGTTTTATATAAATAAAGTCAGTACTTTTGTAATCAACAGGTCAAAGGAATCCTATTCACAAGTATCTGTTAAAAAATAGATTTGATTATGACTTATCCTATTGAAGACATAGCTCGTTATATTGGCCTTACCTCTATAATAAAGGGGCTGTCCATCAGTCCACTAAAGCTCCAGAAATTATTGTATTACGTTCAAGCATGGTATATGGTGTTTTACGGAAGAGAGAATGTTCCTTTTTCGGAGAAACCTCAGGCTTGGGTGAATGGGCCGGTCTATCCGACAGTTTATCGTCAATACAAGGATAAAGCTGCCAATATGTGTGATCATCTTAAGGCAACAGATTTTTATGAAGGAATACCTGAAGAAGGTTTGGGCGCACTAACTGCCGGAATGAATCTGGATTATGAACTATTGGAATCTATAATTCTTCTTTATGGATCAAAGAGTCAAAATGATCTGATTTTTCTTACACACTCTGAAAAACCATGGGTGGAAAAAAGGGAAGGGCTGCGTCCGTTTGATCGGTCAGAAAGAGAGTTATCATTGGAGACTATGTATAGTTACTACAAGGAACGTCACGATAGAAACAGGAATAAAACATGAAACTCGATGCTGCCGATTTAGAACATGAGGATTTTTTTACTATCAATAAACGAGATCCTCTTCGTTATTGTCTGACTCCGGAAGATTCGAATCTTTCCCATTCCATACATGGTGTCATAAAGTATGATTATATTGATTTATGGAAGACAGAGTATAATTTTAGGCAGCATTTTGAGCAAAGTGAGATTCAAATGTATTTTGAACGTATGAATCTTTTGACCACTACTACTATAGACCGACTTTCTTCAAGAAAAGATGAGTTACATTTAAGAAGGTCAGACATAAGAGGTAATCTTAAAAATGTAGTCAAGAAAATATATCCGGAGATGTTGATGTCCAATCCAATTATATATCATATAGCTTTGCACGATGAAAACCATAAAGAATGGGGTGATCGAGCAAAGGGAACCCGATGTCCAAGACTATATTTTATGTTGGGGACCAATGGGCATATATATGTTTTGTTCTTTGACCCTTTTCACGAACTGAATCCTATAAATCCCCCCTCTTCAGGTGACTCTGCAGATCCTGACTGAATTCATTGGTCTAAGTTGGTCAGTGGGGGATTTTGCCGAAGAGGATGCCGGCTTTGACGGCGCGGCGGTAGTCGAGGTAAAATTTGAAACAGCAGGCGAAAATGGCGGCTGAGCTGACAGTTTGCCACCATTCGCCTTCGCCCATGGCGAGATCGAAGATGCGTGCGGCGGTAACGGCGATGCCGATTATGCTCAAGGCAAGAAATATGTTGCGTTTTACTCTGTTGCTTGTCATATCTGTGGTTTTTATCTTATAAGACGCCACTTCTATGAAAAAATTTCACAGCCAGCAGAATTTTTTTGAGATTTGTAGCAACACTGCCACGGGACTTCGGAACAACATGGTTTTAAAACGGCAAGCGCAACCTGTTTGAAATCATCGAGGCTGCGCTTGAACGAAGTATGCCCATAGGGAGTCGAACCCTAATCGGCGGAACCGGAATCCGCTATTCTATCCATTGAACTATGGGCACAGAATAAGAGTGGTATGGTGATGCAAAATTAGTTTTTTTTTTGTAGTTTTGCAAACAATATGAATGTAAAGATTGAACCTTCCTGGAACCGACGGCTGAAATCGGAATGGGAAAAACCTTATTTCAGCGAGTTGGCGCAATTCGTCCACAACGAATATCGTCAGGGTGTCGTTTATCCTCCTGCCTCGAGGATTTTCGCTGCCTTCGACGCATGTCCTTTTGAAGATGTAAAGGTTGTGATTCTCGGCCAGGACCCGTATCACGGTCCCGGTCAGGCCAACGGTCTCTGCTTTTCGGTGGCCGACGGCGTGGAGATTCCGCGGTCGCTGCAGAATATATTCAAGGAGGTCAATGCCGACACGGGAGCGCCGATTCCTTCGTCGGGCAATCTCGAGCGATGGGCGCGACAGGGAGTCCTTCTTCTCAACGCCACTCTGACAGTCCGCGCCCACAATGCCGGGTCTCATCAGAATCATGGGTGGGAGACGCTGACCGACAGCGTGATCCGTCATCTCTCTGAAGAGCGTGAGGGACTGGTGTTTATTCTCTGGGGCGCCTACGCCGGTCGAAAGGCGGAGCTGATCGACAGCTCGAAACACCTTATCCTGAAATCGGCCCATCCGTCGCCTCTGAGCGCCTCGCGCGGATTTTTCGGCAACCATCATTTCTCGAGGGCCAACGATTATCTGAAGGCTCACGGTCAAACGCCCGTCAACTGGTGATCGCCCGTAGGTCTATAGCAGCGGTCCTGTTCCTTTTTTGCGCCATAGTTGCAGCGGCGCAAACCGAAACGGTTGTTTTCAACCCGGCTTTCAAGTCGCTTCTGACCAAGGTCAACGGCAACGATCAGCTGCCCCCGGTGATTGTCATCGGGAGCGATGACGTGCTTGAAATTGAATTCGACGAACTTTCCTGCGAAAGACGATATATCCGTTACGAACTCTATCACTGCGACGCGGGATGGCAGCGCGACACGTTGTTGCCCTCGGATTATCTCGACGGTTTCAACGAGGGGCATGTGGATGAATATGAAATGAGTAGCGCCACCCTAATACAGTATATCCATTATCGCATAGAGGTGCCGAATCCCGACATGCGTATCCGCCTGTCAGGGAACTATCTTCTGCGTGCTTACGACGAGAATGATCCGGAGGAGACTCTTTTTCAGGTGAGGTTTTCGGTTGTGGAACCGCAGTTGAGCGCATCGGCTTCGGTGACTACACGAACCGACATTGATTATAACCGCGCGCATCAGCAGCTTTCGCTGACGGTAGATATGAAGGATCTGCCGGCAGGCAGCGCAATGAATGATCTAATTGTAACGGTCACTCAGAACGGACGCGAGGACAATCAGGCGGTAGCCAAACACCCCACGCGCATTTCCGGCCGGACGGCCGTGTGGGAACATTGCCGTGAACTTATCTTTCTCGCCGGAAACGAGTACCGCCGCATGGAGACTGTGTCAACCAATTATCCCGGAATGCATGTCGAGGAGATAGGTTTCGACGATCCGTACTACATTTTCCGGCTTGTGACGGACTCTCCGCGCCGTGAAGAGCCTTACCTCTTTGACGAAACGCAGAAAGGAAGGTTCAGAATCCACAGGTTTGACTGCACGCGACCGGAAACGGAAGCGGAATATGTCATGGTCCTTTTCACTCTCGACATGCCCGAAACGGAGGGAGCCGATATTTTCATCGACGGCGACATGTTCCAGCGCCGTTTCTCGCCGGAGAGCCTGATGGTCTATAACCGCGCCACGGGGCGCTATGAAGCGTCGGCTTTGCTCAAGCAGGGCTCATACAATTACGGTTATCTCGCCGTCAGCCACGGATCAATGAGAGGAGACGCGGGTCTGATCGACGGAAACAAATATCAGACGGCCAACGAATATCTCGTCAAGGTTTATTATCGGGAACCGGGAGGCCGTTATGACAGGCTTGTGGCAGTAACGACAGCCTTAGCCGGAAAATGAACTGAATGAAAAGATATTAATGGAAGAAACATCGGAAGAAATAATGTTGCAGATTAAGGATACTCTGGTCACTCTTGACATGGCCGAACGATTTTTTCAGTGTGATCTGTCGAAATGTCTTGGCGAATGCTGCATCGAGGGCGATGCAGGCGCACCCATAACCGAAGAAGAATTTGAAAAACTCGAGAAGGTGAAGGAGATCGTCTGGGACGACCTGTTGCCTGCTGCCCGTGAGCGCATAAAGGAAGCCGGAGTCGGGTATGTCGATGAGGAAGGCGATCTCGTGACCCAGATAGTTGACGGGCGCAACTGCGTGTTCACCACCTACGCCCCCGGAGGGATGTGTCTTTGCGCCATTGAGAAAGCCTATCGCGAGGGCCGCTGCGACTGGCGCAAACCCATGTCATGCTATCTCTATCCTCTGCGCCTGACGACTTATCCGACGTTTACCGCCGTCAATTACCACAGGTGGAAAATCTGCAAGTGTGCCGAGATTCTCGGGCGCGCCAACGGAACGCGCCTCTATCAGTTCATGAAAGAGCCGCTTATCGAGCGGTTCGGACAGGAGTGGTACGATGAACTGTGCGAGGCTTGCGAGGCCTATCTCGAAGAGTACAGATAAATACCTGTCAGGGTCAGGCTTCTGACAAGAAGATAGCTCAGAAACGCTATCCATAGGCCGTGGTTTCCCATCGAAGGGAAAAGAAGAGCATAAAGGGTGAAATAGACCGCGGCACCGATGGCCATGCTTGCCAGCATTGCGCGCGTACGCGTCAGTCCGATCATCACTCCGTCCATGACGAACGCCATGACGCTCACGAGCGGAATGGAGACGGCCCACCCGAAATATTCCTCGCTCCGGGCCACGACCTCGCGGTCGGAACTCAGGAGGCTGAGAAAGGCATCGCCGCCCGCGAAATAAATCACCGTGAAGAGGACCGAGCAGACGAGCCCGAGAAGGCAGAGCGCTCTGACCGTTCGCCGCAGCTCGTCGCGCTTCCCGGCGCCGGCATTCAGTCCGCAGAGGGCTTCTCCGGCAAAAGCTATTCCGTCCATCATATATGAAAAAATCGTGAACAGCTGCATCAACAGAGTGTTGACGGCAAGCATTACGTCGCCCTGCGTGGCGCCTACGCGCGTGAACCAAAGTGTGATGGCGACGAGACAGAGGGTGCGCAGGAAAATGTCGGTATTGATTCTGAAAAACCGCTTCAGCCCGCTTCTCTCAATGACCGCGCTCCACGCGGCACGCGGACGGCCATATCTGCGGATTGCGGCTCCGGCCGTCAGCAGGAATCCGGCCCACTGGGCGCAGAGCGTGCCGGTGGCTACCCCCCGGATACCCATCCCCACGCCATAGACGAGCGTGAGCGAGAGGGCTATGTTGAATACGTTGATGAAAATGGAGACCCACATCGGAATCCGGCTGTTCTGCATTCCGAGCAGCCATCCGGTCAGGGCAAAAGTACCGAGTACCGCCGGCGCGCCCCAGATGCAGATGCCGAAATATGTGGCTGCCAGGGCGCGAGTCTCCCCTTCGGCGTCGATCAGAAGAAGCAGTCCCGAAGCGAGAGGTCCCCGCAGCAGGATCATCATCACTCCTGCAGCGGCGGCCATCAGCAGACCGCGGTGGAAAATGGCGTTGACCCCGGCCTTGTCTCCGGCACCGAGCGCCTGGGCCGTGGTTCCGCTCGCACCCATGCGCAGAAAACCAAACAGCCAGTAGAGCATGTTGAACATGGTTCCACCGACTGCTATGGCAGCGATATATACAGCGCTGCCCATGTGGCCCACAATGGCCGTGTCACACAAGGCAAGCAACGGCGTGGTCACGTTTGTGACCACAGCCGGGATTGCCAGTGAAGCTATTTTCCTGAGACGGCTTGACATCGGGAACATTTCCGGAGTGTCGGGCGCCGCGGCGTCAGGCGTTTGTCCGAGCGCGCATAGCGTCCCAGATAAGATATGCTATAAGTCCGATATAGACGATCAGGCCGAGCGCCTGGTTGAGCCAGGTTTCCATCTCGACTGTTCCCTCATAGCCTGCGAAGCGGGTCAGCGCCGAGAACACACCGAAGAGAGCGCCTCCGGCTATCATACCCGAGGCAATGAGCGTTCCGCGGTCGCGGCGTGCGTTGTTGACGGCCTCGTCCTTGCTGCGCGAGCTGACAAACCAGGAGATGGCGCCGCCGACGAGCATCGGGGTGTTGAGCTGTAGCGGAATGAACATGCCGAGGCAGAAAGCGAGGGCCGGAACGCCGAGCCAGTTGAGAAGCAGGGCGAGGATGGCTCCGGTCATGTAGAGGATCCAGGGAGTGTCGCCTCCCATCATGATAGGCTCGATCACGCCGGCCATGGCGTTGGCCTGCGGGGCCACCAGAGCGTTTTCGCCCGTGAAGCCATAGACGTTGTTGAGCAGGAGGATCACGCCTCCGACAGTGGCAGCCGAAACGAGGGTGCCGAGGAATTTCCAGCTTTCCTGTTTTTTAGGAGTGGAGCCAACCCAGTAGCCGATCTTGAGGTCGGTGACGAAGCCTCCGGCCATCGAGAGAGCTGTGCAGACAACACCGCCTATAATCATTGCGGCTACCATTCCGGAGGTGCCGTTGATGCCGATTGCCACGAAGATGGCCGAGGCGACGATGAGCGTCATGAGCGTCATGCCCGAAACGGGGTTGCTGCCCACGATCGCAATGGCGTTGGCGGCCACGGTGGTGAAGAGGAACGCGATGACGGTCACGACTATCCATGCCACGAGAGCCTGCGGGAAGTTATGGAGCACGCCGATCCAGAAGAAAAGCAGAACCACGACAAGAGCCAGCGCCATGAAGAATACGACATGTTTCATCGACAGGTCGAGCTGCCAGCGCATCGGTTTTTTGGTCGTGTCGGCGCCTTTGAATTCCTTGACGGCGAGTCCGGCTGCCTGAGCTATGATGCCGCGCGACTTGACGATGCCGATGACGCCGGCCATGGCTATGCCGCCTATGCCTATCATTCGGGCGTAGGTCGAGAAGATCGAGGCCGGTTCCATGGCTGCGATCTCAGCGCTGCCGTAGGTACCCATCAGCGGGATGACAACCCACCAGACGAAGGCGGAGCCGGCGAAGATGACGAAAGCATACTTGAGGCCGACTATATATCCGAGCCCGAGAAGTGCGGCGCCTGTGTTGCAGCTGACCACCAGACGGGTCTTTTCTGCGAGAGCGTGACCCCACGAGGTCATGTAGGTCGAGATGTTCTCGGCCCAGAGACCGAACGTCGCGACCACATAGTCATATATACCGCCGATGAGCGCAGCCACTACGAGCAGTTTTGCCTGTCCTCCCGATGCCTTGGCGTTCTGGCCGCTCATGAGTACCTGGGTTGTGGCCGTGGCTTCGGGGAAAGGATATTTCCCGTGCATGTCCTTCACGAAATATTTGCGGAAAGGAATGAAGAAAAGTATTCCGAGAACGCCTCCGAGCAGCGAGCTCATGAAGATCTCGAAGAAATTCACCGTGATTTCCGGATGTGTTCCCTGAAGGATGTAGAGGGCGGGGAGAGTGAAGATGGCGCCGGCCACGATGACACCGGAGCAGGCTCCTATCGACTGGACGATTACGTTCTGGCCCAGCGCGTTGTTTTTCCTGAGCATCCCCGACATGCCGACCGCAATGATCGAAATGGGGATAGCGGCTTCAAACACCTGTCCGACCTTCAGGCCGAGATAGGCGGCCGCCGCGCTGAAAATGACGGCCAGAATGAGACCGAGGGTGATGGAGTAGGGCGTGGCTTCCGGATAGTCGTGGGCCGGATGCATCACGGGGCGGTAATGCTCGTCGGCCGCTAATTCGCGGAAGGCGTTGTCGGGAAGTTCTATGGGATCGGCGTCCTCATAGACTTCTTCGGGCAAAGATTCTTTCTGTTGCATGATATGATTGGTTTTATGATTGATTTGAGTCCGACGGACGCGAGAGGAGCTCGAGAGTATCGACGTAAATCTCCGTGACGGAGTGCTTGATTGTGTTGCGGTCCTCCCAGACTCGGGTACGCAGTTTTCCCTCCACGTAGATCCGGGAGCCTTTGCGAATGTAGCGCTCGGCAACCGAGGCATTACCGTCCCATAGCACAAGGCGGTGCCATTCGGTGCGCTCCGGCACCTGCTGGCCGTTCTCGGTGGTGCGCGCTCTTTCCGAGGTGGCGAGCGTCAGCTCGGCCACGGGGCGGGTCCCCACGTAACGTATCTGCGGGTCGCGGCCCACATTTCCGAGCAAAATGACTTTGTTGACTGACATATCCTGTCTTTTAGCTGTTGGATTAAAGATTCTTTTGCAAATTTAATCAATAAAAATGAGTTTTTGATGCTTTTTGCTCAAACTTATCTCCTGTGGCGCGAAAGGGTCAGGTGTTAAACCTGGTGGAACCGTTAAAAATCTATCACTGCGATAAAGTTTTGACAACTTGGAATGATTGGAATTATCAATGCGGTAACCGGTTATGGAGCGAAGCGGAGTGACCGGAAAGAGTCCGCCACTGAGGTATCTCTCCGGGACGCCGGGACGTTTGTCAGCCTCTTTCCATTATAGTATTAGAAACGAGGAGTGAAGGTAATTATCTATCGGACATCTCCTTATGCGTGCCGAAGGCACGCCCCTACAAGTTGGCGATTCTCTGTATGGATTCAATAAATTGGCGTATCTGACTGGAGGGACATCGCTTTGCGATGTAAAAGGAGTGTCTTTCCCTAGAAAAAGTTGACTCATAAATTCAATATTTATGAGAATAAAACC
>ENA-OYXU01000809-OYXU01000809.1-human-gut-metagenome-genome-assembly--contig:-NODE-809-length-11702-cov-4.793509_pt1 | contig 11702 bp, 11 predicted proteins | sample MGYA00243243_ERZ653435 | MGnify/ENA primary metagenome ERZ653435 (study PRJEB26926, sample SAMN06165113) | human gut metagenome | biome: ENVO:00009003; feature: ENVO:2100002; material: ENVO:00002003... | reverse complement strand
GGCTACGACTACTCGGGTGTGACCCGCGAGCAAGCCAAGCAGGGCTCCAGTTCCACCGCCTACGTCTTCGCGCTGGTGCTGCTGTTCGTCTATCTGCTGCTCTCCGCGCAGTATGAGTCCTACATCATCCCATGGGCCGTCATCCTGTCGGTTCCGTTCGGCCTGATGGGATCCTTCATTTTCGCCCGGTTCATGGGTATCGACAACAACATCTACCTGCAGATCGCGTTGATCATGCTTATCGGTCTGTTGGCCAAGAACGCTATCCTGATCGTTGAGTTCGCCCTGGAGCGCCGCCGTGCCGGAGTCTCCGTCGTCAAGTCCGCCGTGCTGGGCGCCGTGGCCCGTCTGCGACCCATCCTCATGACCTCGCTGGCCATGATCATCGGTCTGCTCCCCATGATGTTCGCAACCGGAGCCGGCGCCAATGGCTACCGTGCCCTCGGCACAGGTGCGATCGGCGGTATGTTGATCGGCATGATCCTCCAGGTTCTCGTGGTGCCAGCCCTCTATGTGGCCCTCCAGCTCCTGCAAGAGAAGATCAAGCCCATGACCTGGAACGACAAGGACAACACCGGCATCAGCGCAGAACTGGCACAGTACTCCAGGCATAATGAACCCGAACATTGAAATTAACTACAGATGAAACTTTCGAGATATATCGCTGTCGCAGTCTTGTCATTGTTGATGACAAGCTGCGGCATCTACAAGAAATACGAGATGCCCATCGAGAACTCGTATGTCAACCAGTATGCCGAGGCGATGGCCCAGCAGGTGGATTCCACCTCCCTGCCCTGCCTGGGCTGGGAGCAGGTCTTCACCGACCCGCTGCTCCAGGACTACATCCGCCGCGCACTGGCGCAGAACACCGACATCGACAACGCCGTCCAGAACGTCAGGATCGCCCAGGCTCAGCTGCAGGGCGCCAAGCTCAGCTACTTCCCCTCCGTGGCCCTGTCGCCTAACGGCGGTGCCGCCAAGTACGGCAGCGGAAAGATGGACACCTGGACCTACACAATCCCTATGTCCATCCAGTGGGAGATCGACGTGTTCGGCAAGATCCTGAACCGCAAGCGCGGCGCGCGGATCACGCTGGAGCAGATGCAGGAATACCAGGCCGCCACACGCTCGCAGATCATCTCGGCCGTGGCCAATGTCTACTATTCCCTGGTGCTGATGAAGCAGCAGCTGGCCCTGACCGAACGCACCTCCGAGATCTGGAAGGATCAGGTGGAGTCCATGAAACTGATGAAGGAAGCCGCCATGGTCAACGAGGCCGCTGTGGTACAGAGCACCGCCAACTACTGGAGCATCATGTCCTCCATCCCCGACATCCGTCAGGGCATCCATGAGTTGAACAACTCCCTGGCACTGCTTCTCCATGAACCGGCCGCCACCGAGTACTCCGTAACCGACAACCTGGACTTCGAACTCCCCGTAAGCATCGAGAACGGCGTGCCCATGTACTATCTGGCCGCCCGTCCCGACGTCCGCGCCGCCGAGCGTGGCATCGCCGCCGCGTTCTACTCCGTCAACTTGGCACGCGCCGCGTTCTACCCCAGCCTGATGATCAGTTCCAACGGAGGGTTCACCAACCTGCTGGGTTCCATCGTCAAGAATCCGGGCGAGTTCTTCATCCAGCTGGCCGGCCAGCTCACCGCACCCTTGTTCTCACGAGGCCAGAACATAGCCAACCTCAAGGTGGCCAAGGCAAACCAGCAGGTGGCAATGAACAATTTCGAGAACACCGTCCTCTCGGCATCCGCCGACGTCAGCGACGCGCTGTCCCAGTACCGCAACAACCACGAGAAACGGGAATATCTGCTCAAACAGATAAATAATCTCGAGAAATCTGTGGAATATACGCAGGAATTATTAACTTTGGATCCGAAAACGACATATCTGGAGGTGTTGACTGCCCAGTCCAGCCTGCTGAACGCCCAATTGGCAAGCCTTAACTGCTGGCACAGCAAGGTGGCTGCGTGCATCACCCTCTACCAGGCCGTCGGCGGCGGCCGCTGATATGAGTATTAACCTATAAAAACTCAAAACCATGGCAACTAACATCAGTCCCCTGGCCTATGTGCACCCCGAGGCGCAGATAGGCGATGACGTGACCGTCATGGCCTTTGCCTACATCGACAGGAATGTGGTCATCGGCGACGGCTGCGTGGTGCGCCCGCATGTCTCGATATTGGACGGCGCACGGATAGGCCGCAACAACCAGTTCTACGAGGGCAGCATCATCTGCGCCTCGCCCCAGGACTTCCGTTGGAAAGGCCAGGAATCGTTCGTCATAATCGGCGACAACAACGTGATCCGCGAGCATGTCATCATCAACCGCTCCATCGTGGAGAAGGAAGCCACCGTAATCGGCAGCGACTCCTTCATCATGGCCCAGACACACATAGGCCATGACTCCAGGATCGGCAGCCATGTGGTGCTGGGCAACTCCGTCAAGATCGCCGGCGACGTCAAGATCGGGGACTACACCATTCTGTCCAGCAGCGCCCTGGCTCACGAGGGCGTCGACATCGGACAGTGGGCCCTGATCAAGGGCGGTTGCCGTGTCAACAACAACGTTCCGCCCTACGCGGTTATGGCCCACAACCCCATCGCCTACTTCGGCGTCAACGCCTTCATCCTGCGCAAGGGCAGGTTCCCTGAAGACACCATCGACAACATCGCCAAGTGTTTCCGGCACCTGTACCAGTCCGGCACCTCGACGTTCAACGCCCTGCGCCGCATCGAGGCCGATGTGGACCCCGGACCCGAGCGCGACGCCATAGTCAACTTCGTCCGCGACCACAAGTACAAGCTCGCGGCCATCCGCCTCGACGACCGCGGGTAGCCGGACCGGTTTCGTTGACGTCCATCGTCATGATTGCCCGTCGTCAGGACTGGTTCTGTGAGCGAGGTTTGCATTGTGTGTCCTGATAATCAAAAAAATCGCGAATCATTTTGTGGTTCGCGATTTTTTTTGTAATTTTGCAATCGTTTTGTGGCACATCCTTAAAAGCCGTTGAAAAGATGCATTCTCCGGCGATATGAGAAAGTGAGATGGCACCGGAACACCGTAGTTGAATTTTTATTTTATTAGAAAGAACTAAGTTAGAGCCATGGCTAAAACTTGTCAGATCACAGGCAAAAAGGCTTCGGTGGGCAACAATGTTTCCCACTCCAAGCGTCGCACCAAGCGCAAGTTCGAGATTAACTTGCATAAAAAGAAGTTCTACTGGGTTGAGCAGGACATGTGGATTGAACTCACACTGAGCTGCGCCGCCCTGCGCACCATCAATAAGATCGGTCTGAACGCCGCAATCAAGAAAGCTGAAGCCGAGGGCAACCTCGACCTCCGTGACATTAAGATCCTCTCCTTCTAAAGCATCTCGGAACAATGGCAAAGAAAGCAAAAGGTAATCGCGTCCAGGTCATCCTGGAGTGCACCGAACATAAGGCCAGCGGTATGCCCGGTATGTCCCGTTACATCACCACCAAGAACCGCAAGAACACTTCAGGCCGTCTGGAACTGAAAAAGTACAATCCCATCCTGAAGAAGTACACTATCCACAAGGAAATCAAATAATACCCCCTGACCTATGGCAAAGAAAACAGTGGCCTCTATCCAGAAAGGTGAGGGCCGTACATATTCCAAAGTAATCAAGATGGAGAAGTCGCCGAAGACCGGCGCCTACGTCTTCAAGGAGGAGATGGTTCCCAACGACGCCGTCAAGGACGCCCTGAAGTAACCACCCGTCCCACATAAAAAAAGGCTGCGCCACGCGCAGCCTTTTTTGTTCTCATCGGCCTTCTCTGTCATCACCTCCCATTTTGTCACCATCGGCTTTTTTCTGCATCGCCCTTCTCTGTCACCATCTTTTTTTGCTTTGCGTAGTCAGCATCGGCATGGTTGGTCCTGTGCCGGGCCTTCAGGTCCGCCGCGGCTATTGCCGCCGCATCCGCGGCTTCAGCCGCGCCTCGCCGGGCCCCAGAGCCGCGATCTGCGCGGCCAGCGCGTTCATCTCCACGGCCTCAGGCCGCGTCACACCGGCGTTCGCATCAGCGTGCGCCCCTGTCGTAACCAGCAGCAGCCTCCCCTCCCGACACAGTTCGAACAACTGTCTGTGCGGCTTGAACCGCTCAGGGAACTCATAGTTAACCACCATTATGACTCCCGCGTCCCCATCTATGGCCATGTCCCGGTACTTCTTCTCCTCAGGATTGATGAACGGCGACACCAGCACGCCGCCACACCGCACGGTCTCCTCCCACAACCGCACTCTCGCGTCCAGGTCCGGCATCAGGTCCTTCCTCCGGCTTATTTTCACCGTAGCCTTATCCGGATTGTCCAGCAGGAGGAAATTCCCATACAGTCCCAGACGCCGCTCCCCCATCACCAGATCCAGCCTGTTCCCGAAGAATTCCGGATGCAGCGTCTTCACAAGGTACCGACGCGGATTGTCTTTTATATAACTGTAATAGTTGTCCTTCGCGCCTCTGTTGAAACAGATGCGGTCATTGAATCCCTCTTCAAACATAGGATACGGATATTCCAACCGGATCCGACTACGAATATCATTCCAATAATACGCATCCTCGGCGCGCGTGCCGTCACCGCCGCAATACGCCGCCTGCAATGCGGCTCCGCAACTGCGCGTCAACTTCCCTATTGTGTAACCGAGATGCATATCCAGTCTTTCCCGTACATAAAGCAGTAGATGGACATGATCCGGCATAACCTGACGACACAGCACTTTGACTTTTCCATCCGGAGTATATAGATTAGGGAAGAACCTATCCAGGCAATCATACAGAATGCGGCCCAACGGCTGGACTCTGACCACAGGCTGCACCTTACTGTACAATGGATTCTGACAGATACAGACAAAAGGAGGCAGTCCCTTAGCCTGCCGCAACGTGATCATGTATATGCACGGCTCGCAGTAATCATGGCCATGGCAGCGTTTTGTTTTTCCATCGGAACCCATAAGGAGAGTATTTAAATAGAGGAGGAAAGAAGAGGGAACAATAAAAGCAAGAAGAAAGAAGAAGGAGGAAGAACAGCCGGCTGCGGGGTGAATCCCGCTCACAGAACCAATCCTGCCATCCTTCACCAGCCCCCCTGCGCGGAGCCTTCCTGCGGAGTCTCGTCGGCATGGTTGGTCCTGTGCCGGGCCTTCAGGTCCGGAAGTCTGTTCCGGAAGTCTGTTCCGGCCGGCCGCGTCCGCCTTTGCTATCGGATCACCTTGACTATGCCGCCGTCGCTGATCTTGACTATGTTGGAGGCAGTGTGCGGGATGGTGTTGGTGCGTCCGTAGCGGACTATGTAGTCCACACGGGACTTGATGTCATCGCTGATATCGGCGAAGGTACGCGGCGCCTTCTGGCCGCTGCGGTTGGCCGAGGTGGATACTATCGGCTTGCCGAAACGCTGGCACAGCGTCCGGCTGAAACTCTCCTTGGTTATGCGGATACCTACGGATCCGTCTGGCGCCAGCATGTTGTGCGCCAGGTTCCGGGGATGGTCGTAGATTATGGTCAGAGGATGCACGGCCGCGTCAATCAGTTCCCAACTGATCTCCGGAATGTGCTGCACGCAGTTCTGCAGCATTCCCTCGCTGCCCACCAGCGCCAGCATCGCCTTCGACTCCGCCCGTCCCTTGATCAGATACACCCTCTCCACCGCCTCCGGGTTGGTGGCGTCACACCCCAGTCCCCAGATGGTGTCCGTGGGATATAGAATCACGCCCCCGTTGCGGAGCGTCTCCAACGCCTTGGATATGTCTTCGCGCGAATAGCGCGGCTGCGAATGGTCGGACAGTTCTTTCATAATACCAAATATACTGCGGGACCGTGGCGTGCAGCCACGGCTCCCTCGATTCAAAGAGCCGCCAGGCCGCCGTACAGCAGCGTCAGCAGCAGCACCGACACCGGTATCAGCACCGGTGCCAGCGACAGCGTCACGCCTCCGTTAGCCAGACGGACATTGACGGAATATGTCTTGTAACCCTCGCCACGGCGGTAACGTTCCCACTTAGGACCGAAACGAAGTGCCAGGCTCGCAAACGTCACGCCGAAAGCGGTGCCGATCGCGCCGCCAAGCAGCAGGTCGCTGGGATAATGTACCCCCATGTACATCCTGGTGTAGCATACCAGGAGGCCCCATGCCAGCAATATCAGCGCGAAGCGCCTGGTGCGGACAAAGGTGATCAACGCCCCGATCAGCGCGAAACTATTGGCCGCATGGCACGACGGCAGCCCGTAGCGTCCTCCACGGTAGCCGTTCACCACCGTCACGAACTGCGAGAAGGGATTGTCCAGGTTCGACGGACGCATCCGGTGCAGCATGGGACGCAGTACAGAGGCGCAGAACCAGTCGCTCAGGCCCACAGCCGCTCCGATCACCACAAGCATCAGGAGGGCCTTGGTCCATCCGAACTTATAGATCAAGGCGGCAAAACACGCCACATAGAAGGGTATCCATGTGAACGGAACTGTATATGCATGCATCAGCTCGTCCAGAAGCGGGGTATGGTAGCCGTTGCACAGAAGGAAGATTGTCTCGTCTAAATTCATTGTATCAATTACCGAACTATCCGGAAATGTCAAAGTTGGATTCCTTCGGCCTCGCACTGCTCGTCGATGGTCTGCAGCCACAGGGAAGCGGAGGCATCGGAAGGCATGCGCCAGTCGCCGCGTGGCGACAGACAGATGGAACCCACCTTGACGCCGTCCGGCATACAGCTGCGCTTGAACTGCTGGCTGAAGAATCGTTTATAGAACGTTCTCAACCATTTATATATTGTTGCAAGATTGTATTTTCCATCGAATGCCTTATGGCAGAGCGTCGCGATCTTGACCGGATCCTCGCCGAAGCGCATCATATGGTACAGGAAAAAGTCATGCAGTTCGTATGGACCGACTTTGTCCTCGGTCTTCTGCAGGATGCGGCCCTTGCTGTCAGGAGGCAGCAGTTCCGGACTGATCGGGGTATCGATTATGTCCAGAAGTATGCGCCGCAGCTCAGGGTCTTCGGCCTTGCGGGCATAGCCGCCCACCAGGTAACGCACCATGGTCTTGGGAACCGAGGCGTTCACGCCGTACATCGACATCTGGTCGGCGTTGTAGGTGCACCATCCCAGAGCAAGCTCAGACAGGTCGCCGGTTCCCACCACGATTCCGTTCACCCTGTTGGCGTAGTCCATCAGTATCTGGGTACGCTCGCGTGCCTGGGCGTTCTCGTAGGTTATGTCGTGCACCTCCGGATCATGGCCAATATCCTTGAAATGCCGCGACACTGACTCCCCGATCGGAATCTCCAGGCTTGTTATGCCCAGGAGGTCCATCAGACGCTCGGCGTTCCCTTTGGTTCGGACCGTGGTGCCGAATCCCGGCATCGTGATGCCGTGGATTCCCTTGCGGTCCAGTCCAAGCATGTCGAATGCCTTGACGCATACCAGCAGCGCCAGCGTGGAGTCCAGCCCCCCTGAGATGCCTATCACTGCCGCACGGCACCCTATGGCCTTCAGGCGCGTGGCCAGCCCCCATGCCTGGATGGAGCTGATCTCATCGCAACGCCGGTTCATGCGGCTCTCCACCTTGTCGACGAACGGCGTCGGGTCGATGCGGCGGTACTCCAGCGGCTCGGGATTGCCGCAGGAATAGTCACGGCACTCCCATGTCACATAGTCGCCGGCACCGGCGAAATGGTCGGAGAACGAGGAGAAATGCATCCGGTCGTGGCGCAGGTGCTGCACGTCGATATCGGCTATGCGGAAACCTGGCGTATGGTCAAACTCGTCGTTCTTGGCCAGGAGGGAGCCGTTCTCGGCGATGACGGCGTTTCCGGCGAATGCCAGGTCCGTGGATGACTCGCCGAAGCCTGCGGAGGCGTAGACATATCCGCAACGGCAGCGGGCCGACTGGTTGGCCATCAGATCCAGGGCATAGGCGCGCTTGCCTATAAGCGCGTCGGAGGCCGAGAGATTGACAATGACATCGGCGCCCGCCATGCACAGGCCACCGCTGGGAGGCTCTGGCACCCACAGGTCCTCGCAGATCTCCACGCCTACCTTCACTCCATTCAGGCTGAAGATCTGGTTGCATCCGAAAGGCACCTCCGGATTTCCGTCGGTTCCCACCCAGGGCAGCTTGACGCTGTCGATACGGGCGTCTGTCCGGTACCCCGAGGCGAACCAGCGCTTCTCATAGAACTCGTTGTAGTCGGGAAGATAGGACTTGGGCACGAAACCCAGAATCTCGCCCCTGTGCAGCACGGCCGCGCAGTTGTAGAGCCTGCCTCCGTGGGCCAGCGGCATTCCCACAGCCAAGACACAGCCCAGCGACTCGGATTCCTCGGCCAATATCTGCAGCGCATGGACCGCCTCGGCAAGAAGCGTGCTGTCATGGAACAGGTCGGCGCAGGTGTAGCCGGTGACGCAAAGTTCGGGGAACACGGCGAGTTCCACTCCGCGCCCGTCACATTCGCGGGCCATGCCGAGGATTGCGGTGCAATTGTCGGCGATGGCGGCGGGACGCACCCGCGGCACACACGCCGCGACACGGAACATACCGAGGCTGCGGTTGGTGATGCCCTCGGGACTCGTTGCAAATATTTCGTTGTCTGTTGTTTTCATCGATTTGTTGTTTCAATGGCAAATTTACGAAAAACTTTTTGCATTATGTTAACGTTAGAAGTTAAAACGGATTAATTTTTCACATATCCGAATCGAAACATTAAAAAAAGATAATATATGAAAACACGAATCGCTTGGATCGCGGCCGGAATCATGATGCTTCTGGCATTAGCATCGCCACAGCAGGCTCAGGCCGTAGGTGCCGGGGAAAAGTCATTGGGAATCATGGGAGGGTATTCCTCCTACAACGGCAGCGGATACGTCTCGGCCAATTTCCAGTGGGAGTTCGCAAACCATTTCCGTCTTGTGCCGGAAATCGGAGTGTCGTTCGAGAACGACCACAAGTCGGCGTTCCTGCTGAGCTGTGACATACATTTTCCATTCCAGGTGTACCGAGGCATCGTGCTGTATCCCCTGGTGGGTCTGACCATGAACAGCTGGCATTACACATGGGACCATGCCGATCCCGAGTACCGTACACGCGTCGGCGGTGACTTCGGCGCCGGAGTGGACTTCTACTTCACGCGCTTCCTGAAGATGACCCTGCAGGCCAAATACTCCGCTATGGCCCAGACCAGCGGCGCCTTCGCCGGCATCGGCCTCAGCTATGTGTTCTAAATGCGCTGTTCAATGCGCAATGTCCGTCCGGATGGATGGAGGGCAATTTGGAATGTGGATTTTGAATTGCCGTCCGGAATGTAGGGACATCCATTTGGGATGTTTACCCCACCCCGACCATAGTAGTGCTATTCTGAATGCACATAGTCTGGGTCTATGGTCATATAGTCTAAACTTCAACATCCCAAAGGGATGTCCCTACATTCCGGACGGCAATTCAAAATCACACATTCCACATTCAAAATTAAAAAATGGGGTTGCGATTCGCTGGAATCGCAACCCCGTTTTTTGTATGATTGAGTGATATTACATGATCACCTTCTGGGACTTGCCGTTGGCTACGCGGATGTAGAGACCCTTGACGGGGTTCTCAACGCGCACACCCTGCAGGTTGTAGTAAACAGCCTCGCCAGCCTCAGCCTCGATGCCTGCGATGCCTGTAGTTACATCGATATCAAGAGTCTTGACCTCCGACTTAGCACCGGTAGCATCATTCTCAGCATAGAAACTTACACTCTTCATGTTGGCATTAAGAGCAACCGGAGCCTCATACTTGGTATAGCCATCAGCATTGGTTTCACGCATAGGTGCATTCTCAACGACTTTATTCTCAATTTTGTACCAAACCGAAACACCATCGACAGCCACGAATTTCAGTTCCTCACCAGTAATCTTACCGTTAGTCATCTCAACGCCATCCAGTTCAGGAACTGCAAGAGTCGCCTTTGCGTAGTTGACAGTGATGGTCTTAATCTTGGTCGTAGATGTGGGTGAGAATTTTACAGAAGAAGCAGTTGTGCCATTGGTAGGAGTCCACTCGCCAGATTGGAAAGTTCCTGTGTCTACTGGGCTTGCGCTAGTACCTGTCATTGTGATACTGGTTATATAGTAGTCAGTAGGAACACTGATTGTGAATGTCGAGCCACTTTGAACGCGCAGAGTTCTGTCGTTACTCCATAAACGGTATGTCGTGCCAGTAAAATTGATAGTTACTATACCACTTGAAATTTTGTCAACTTCAGTTTCATAGTCAGTGCCGGTTTTGGGCGTCAGTCCATAATCATCCTCAGCGAAGTTGAATGTTACAGATGTAGGCTCTACAACAGTGACTCGTACAGTGTTTTCTGCAGAGAGTGTCTCCGTCTTGCCTGCGACTGATGCAATGGCATGGAACGTCAGCTCAGTGCCGACGGCCTCTGTTATTTTATAACTGTAGCCTTCGATGGGCGTACCGTTCACGCTCCACGTCAGAGTCTCGGCACCCTCGCAGGAAACAGTTACTGTTTGGCCAACCTGTACCTCACCATCGTTATTTACGCTGATTTCCGGCAGAGGACACTCTGTGGGATAGATCTTGGAGAGGTTTATTGTCTTGCTTACGGTGTTCGAGGAGGTGGCGTTAACAGTCAGCGTCACATCCTTGTCGGCCGCGTAAGTGTATTCGTTACCCTCGACTGTAGCACCACCATCTACGCTGTAAGAATAAGTGATGTCGGCATTTGCAACACCGGTTTCGCCGATATAGGCGAAACTGATCTTAGTGGGAGCGGCGTAATCGTAAGTGCCGTTATTATTCAGAACCGATTCATTCTCATCTTTCACAACCAAATTGGCCTCGGTAAGAGTAACCTTCTCAGGAGCGGCAGGAGTGCTCCATTCAATCTCGATCGTGGAAATATTTACGACCGAAGGTGCATTGATTGCGATGTACTGAAAGGTTTGATTTTCAAGAGTAATTATTTCAGAAGCGTTGGTACCTTTTTTGCAGGAACCGATTAGAGTTCCCTGTGCTTTGTCATCACTTGCATAGGCTTTGTTTTGGCCATATATGTTCACAACGCGATCGTTAGCTGTCGTGGGCTGTGTACACCAAGTAATTTTGACAGATTTTGCCACCCCTCCTGATTTTACAGTTACAAGGTCACTTCCTTTGTTATTTTTTGCATTTTCATTTATTGCAAACGAATATACACCCTTATTTAATTGAAAATTGACTTTGCCGGCATACTGAGCACCGGAATCAAACTCACCAGATGTAAATGGGTTATATCCCTGACTGTTTGTATTTTTTCCGTTGTTCAGCGATGCGTTTGTGAGCACATCTGTTGTTGCGTACGCTGACGCGCCGAGCGTGATGACGAGGGCGAGGAGCGTCAGCATACGCAATACCCCCCCTGTCAGGGTGTTAAGTAGTTTTTGTTTCATAATTTGTTGTTTATTGGTTGTTTTGTTTTTCATTAGCGGCGGCTGACGGCGCATTTTGTCCCGCGAGCCGGCAAGCTGTTCTCTTTAGTTGTGTGTCTATTATTTGTGATTGGCTTTAAGTTTTTGGTTATCATATCATTGTGGCGAGAGGCAGGATTGCCCTCACTAACACACTGCAAAAATAACACTTTCTAAGATCTGTCTCTTATACACATCTCCGAGCCCACGAGACTACGCTGCATC
>ENA-OYXU01000806-OYXU01000806.1-human-gut-metagenome-genome-assembly--contig:-NODE-806-length-11708-cov-4.405561_pt1 | contig 11708 bp, 11 predicted proteins | sample MGYA00243243_ERZ653435 | MGnify/ENA primary metagenome ERZ653435 (study PRJEB26926, sample SAMN06165113) | human gut metagenome | biome: ENVO:00009003; feature: ENVO:2100002; material: ENVO:00002003... | reverse complement strand
GTTTCATGCACGCTAGTGTATTATTTTGCACAAAATGTACGGTCTGTTACTTTATAACGCTGCCGACTGGGCAAAAGTTATATGCAGGGGAGCATACATAAGCAAAGGCCGCTCATTGCTGAACGGCCTTTGCATGGTAATGATTTCGTATTCAGAACGGAAGATCGTCCGACTGGTCGCCCTGGGGGGTCCCGAAGGGGTCTTGAGCCGCCGGAGCGGGCTGCTGGGCGGGAGCCGCGCCATAGGCGGGGGCTGCCGGAGCCGCAGGGGCGGCATTGTCCAGCGGACGGGCGCTGAGGCACATCACGTCGGTGTACCAGCGTCCGTTGAACTCACGGCTGTCTATCTCCACGTTGAGCGCGTATTTCTTACCCATCTCGAACTGCACCGTGTCGGCGCGGTCTCCGAATACCGTGAACTTCACCTTGCGCGGGTATGTGCCTCCTGTCTCAAGTACATATTCATCTTTTTTCCAAGGGTTTCCTGCCTTCGATGTTCCAGTGGTGCGACCCAGGTTCAGGATGATCATTCCTTCTATTTCCATTGTATAATATAGTTTACTTTGCGAATTGCTGTATCAATGTACAAAGTTAACTAAAATTTCGCCCCCTGCCAAACTAAAATTAAAATTTCAATGCAGATAGGGGTTGTAGCGGCGTTCGTGGACGATGGTGGTGGCAGGGCCGTGGCCGGGATAGACGGCAGTGTCGTCGGGCAGTTTCAGCAGTTTGTCTTTGATGGCGCTGACCAGTGTGTCGTAGCTGCCACCCGGCAGGTCCGTGCGGCCGATGGAACCTGCGAAAAGAGCGTCGCCCGCTATCACCCACTTGCCCTGCGGATCGTACAGCGCGATGCTGCCGGGCGAATGGCCCGGCACATGCAGCACCTCCAGCTCGCCGTCGCCTATCTTCAGTTTGTCTCCATCCTCCAGATAGGACGTCAATGAAACCGAATCCAGTTTCTCGCGCATGCCGAACATCTGCGCCTGCTGCTGCATACGCTGGCCCAGCGTCTCGTCGCCACGGTGACCCAACACGGGCACACGGAACCGCTCCACCACGAACCTGTCGCCGATGGCATGGTCCACATGCAGATGGGTGTTGATCACATATCTCACCTTCAGTCCCTCGCGCTCAATGTAGTCCACCAAAGCGTTCTCCTCCTCCGGCTCTATCATTCCCGGGTCCACAACGGCACATTCCTTGGTGACCTCGTCAACAACAAGGTAGGTATTGATTCCAAACAGCGAGAATCCGAATTTCACAAGTTTCATAGCATTCTTAGTTTGTACGGGTTATAAGTCTTATAAATCAGGGGCATCCGTACCGTAGGGACATCCCTCCGGGATGTTTGATTGATTATCTGAAATCACGCAAACGTGCCGAAGGCACGTCCCTACAGTACCGGTGTGTACAGCAGTTTCTTCGTGGCGAAGAACGGCTCCTTGAAGTAGCCGGACAGTTCCACCTGCTCCGAGACCGCGGCCAACGGCCCCAGTTCCGACGTCACGTCCCCGCCCTTCAGGGTGATAAGTCCGTTCGGCAACCCGTTGCGCCGGCTGGTCCTGTCTATGTTCTTGCGGCAGATCTTCAGCAAGTCGCGCTGCGGCATCACGGCACGGCTCACCACGAAGTCGAACTTCTCCTTCACCTCCGCCACGTCGCCATGCAGGAACCGCACGTTCGTCAGCCCGCACTGCCGGGCGATATCCTCCGCAACCTTCAGTTTCTTGCCGGTGCGGTCCACCAGAAGGAACTCCGTCTCCGGGTTCATCACCGCCAGGGGCAGCCCCGGCAGACCGCCGCCGGTGCCGAAGTCCAGCACGCGGCTGCCGGGAGTGAAAGTAATGAACCTGGCGATGGCCAGCGAATGCAGCAGATGGTTCACCTCCAGATTCTCTATATCCTTGCGCGAGATGACGTTGATCTTCTCGTTCCACTCCGGATACAGGCACATCATGGTGTCGAACCGCTCCCTCTGGCGCGGCGTCAGGCTCGGAAAGTATCTCTCGATGGTCTCCGCCATATCAGCAGGCGCCTAAGATTATCTCGGACAGCGTGGGATGACCGAATATCAGCTGACGGATGTCGGAACGCGTCTGGCGCAGGGCGATCAGGTCGGCGCACTGCTGTGCCAGCAGCGCCGCCTCGGCGCCCATGATGTGCGCGCCCAGCAGACGGCCGTCCTCCTTGGCGAATATCAGTTTCACCAGGCCGTCGCTCTCCCCCATGGCCAGCGCCTTGCCGTTGCCTCGGTAGAAGCTCTTGCCGGTCTCGATCTCGATTCCCTGAGCCTTGCACTGTTCCTCGGTCAATCCGGCCATGCCGCACTCGGGGTTGGTGAAGACGGCGGATGGAACAACGTCGAAGTTGATGTTGTCCGACTTGCCCAGGATATGGTTCAGCGCGCGCTTGCCCTGCGCCGTGGCCACATGCGCCAGCATCATCCTGGCGTTCACGTCACCCACGGCGTAGATATTGGGGACGTTCGTGCGGAAGTTCTGGTCCACGGCTATACCCCGGGGTGACCACTCAACCCCGGCGGCGTCCAGGTTCAGCCCCTCCACGTTCGCGCCACGGCCCACTGCCATCAGCACGTTGGTGCCGGTTACGGTCTGTTCCTTGCCCTTGGCCTCGTAGGTCACGGACACGCGGTAGTCTGGAGTCTCCTCGATCCTGGTCACGGCCGCCCCGGTGATTATATCAATTCCGCGCTTCGACAGGGTCTGCTTCAGACGCTTGGCTATGTCGGAGTCAAACGGCGGGAGAATCTGCTTCATGTACTCTACGACCGTAACCTTCGAGCCGAAGGCCGCGAACACGGAGGCGAACTCCATGCCGATCACGCCGCCGCCGATCACTATCAGCTCGGCCGGGACGAACTCCAGGGCCAATGCCTTGGTGGAATCCAGCACCCATTCCTTGTCGGCGCCCGGAATGGGCAGCGAGCGGCTGTGGCTCCCGGTGGCTATGATGATGTTGTCGGCGTCGTAGTCCTCGCCGTTCACGGTCACGGTAGTGCTGTTCTTGAATGAGGCCATGCCGTTCACCACGTTTACCTTGGCCTTGGCCAGCAGCGTCTCGATACCTCCGCGCAACTGGTCCACGACGGCCTTCTTGCGGGCCGTGACACGGTTGAAGTCCACGTCGAACTTCACGTTGTCGGCGGCGAACTCGCCCGCCTCCTTCAGCGTGGCGATGACCTCGGCGTCCTTCACCATGCACTTGGTGGGGATGCACCCCTCGTTCAGGCAGGTGCCACCGAGTCTGTCGCCGTTCACGAGCGTTACGCTCAGACCGTGTGCGGCGGCCTCCAGGGCGGTCTCGTATCCGCCGGGGCCTGCCCCGATTATGATTATGTCGCTATGCATATGCAATTTCCATATTAGATTTATAACAATATGAGATAAGACTATGGGGTCCTATCTCATATTATTAACTATGTTTTAACGGTTTCAGTTCTTTGCGGCGCACATCTGCCTGTATGACAGGATGGGGTTCTTGGCCGCGGAGGTCTCGTCGGGATGCGAGATGGCGGTAGTGACCGGAGCGTTCTTCACGGTCTCGGGATCCTCGATGGCCTCCCTGGCCACACGGCGCATCACGTCAATGAACTCGTCCAGCGTCTCCAGGCTCTCGCTCTCCGTCGGCTCGATCATCATCGACTCGTGGAACAGCAGCGGGAAGTAGATAGTAGGTGCGTGGAATCCGAAGTCCAGCAGACGCTTGGCCACGTTCAGGGTAGTCACACCGGTACTCTTGTCGGCCAGGCCGTCGAACACGAACTCATGCTTGCAGGGACCCTCTACCGGCAGCTTGTACAGGTCGCGGAGGCTCTCCTTGATGTAGTTGGCGTTCAGCGTGGCCATCGGGCCGACATTCTTGATGTTGTCGCGGCCCAGGCTCAGGATGTAGGCGTAGGCCTTCATCATCACGCCGAAGTTGCCCAGGAACGTGGAGACACTGCCCAACGACTTGTCGCCGTCGGTCTTGACGTCGAACGTGCCGTCCTCCAGTCTCACCACACGCGGAACGGGCAGCAGGTCCACAAGGTGGGCCGCCACGCCTACGGGGCCCGAGCCGGGACCGCCGCCGCCGTGAGGCGTCGAGAACGTCTTGTGCAGGTTGATGTGCATGATGTCGAAGCCCATGTCGCCGGGACGCACCTTGCCGAGCATCGGGTTCAGGTTCGCGCCATCGTAGTACAGCAGGCCGCCGGCCTCATGTACCAGACGGGCGATCTCGACAATCTCCGTCTCGAACATACCCAGCGTGTTGGGATTGGTCATCATGATGCCGGCAACGGTGTCGTCCAGCAGAGGCTTCAGGTCCTCCACGTCGATGCTGCCGTTGGGCTTGGACTTGACCTCCACCACCTCCAGTCCTGCGACCATCGCGGACGCAGGGTTGGTTCCGTGCGCGGTATCGGGCACGATCACCTTGGTGCGCTTGTGGTCGCCGCGCAGCTCATGGTAGCGGCGCATCACCATCAGGCCCGTCAGCTCGCCATGCGCTCCCGCGTAGGGATTAAGCGTGAACTCGGCCAGTCCGGCCAGCGACGCCAGCGCGTGCTGCAGGTTGTAGTACAATTCCAGGGCTCCCTGGGCGCTGCGTGCGTCCTGCAGAGGGTGCAGTTCGGCGAACTCCGGCATCGCGGCCAGTTCCTCGTTGATCTTCGGATTGTACTTCATGGTGCAGCTGCCCAACGGATAGAAACCGGTGTCGACACCGAAATTCTTGTTCGATAGATTGGTATAATGACGCACCACGTCCAGCTCGCTCACCTCGGGAAGCTCGGCGGGTGTCTCGCGCAGCAATCCTGCGGGAATGGCTGCGAGTCCGTCGGTACCGTAATTGTCCTTCGGAAGCTGGTAGCCCTTGCGGCCCGGCTTTGAGATCTCGAATATCAGTTTATCGTATTCTTTCATTGCTTCTCCTCTTAGGCCTCCAGCATTAACGTTACTAACTTGTCGATTTCCTCACGGGTGCGTTTCTCGGTAACGGCGAACTCCACGAGTCCGTCGCCCAGGTCGACGCCTCCCATCATTCCGTGCTTCAGCAGGTACTCGTTCACCTTCTTCATGTCCAGGTCGGTCCGGACGGTGAATTCCTTCAGGAACGGCTTGTCGAACGCGGGGTGGAACTTACCGGTGGCGATGAGCTTGTTGTACAGGTAGTGCGCGCCGTCGCAGCTGAGCTTGTTCACCTCACGGAGACCCTGCGGCCCCATCAGGGCCACGTAGACCGTGGCGTAAAGGGCCATGAGGCTCTGGTTGGAGCAGATGTTGCTCGTGGCCTTCTGGCGGCGGATATGCTGCTCGCGGGCCTGCAGCGTCAGCACATAGCAGCGCTTGCCGTTGCGGTCGGTGGTGGCGCCCACCACGCGGCCAGGCATCTTGCGCAGCATGTCCTTGCGGCAGGCAATGAAGCCCAGGTACGGACCTCCGAACTGCAGCGGCATGCCCAAGGTCTGGCCGTCGCCGCAGGCGATGTCGGCGCCCCACTCGGCGGGAGTCCTCAGCACCGCCAGTGCCGACGGGTCGCAGTATACGGCCAGGGCACCCTTGGCGGCGTGCATCCTGTCGGCCACACCGGTCATGTCCTCGATGATGCCGTAGCGGTTCAGGCTGGGCAGCATCAGGCCGGCAACGTCACCCTTGGCCAGCTCGGCGTCCAGGACGCTCAGGTCCGTCACGCCGTCCTTCTCAGGCAATTCAGTCAACTCAACGCCGTGGTATTTCATATATGTCTTGATGACGCGGCGGACCGCCGGAAGCAGCGTCGCGGACACCAGCACGCGGTTCTTCTTGCGTGCCGAGGCCACCATCATGAACATCGACTCGGCTGCGGCGGTGGCCCCGTCGTACATCGACGCGTTGGCGGACTCCATTCCCGTCAGTTCCGATATCATGGACTGATACTCGAAGATGTACTGCAGCGTACCCTGCGAGATCTCGGGCTGATATGGAGTGTAGGCGGTGTAGAACTCGCTGCGCTCCAGCAGATGCGGGATGGTGGAGGGGCTATAGTGGTCGTAGGCTCCGTTGCCGCCGAACACGGTCAGACGCTCGTTCCTGCGGCCCAGTTCACGGAACCAGGCGCGCAGTTCCGGCTCCGACATGCCTTCCGGCAGGTCGTATTCGCCACGGAACAGCACCTCCGCCGGAACGTCGGCGTAGAGGTCATCGACCTTCTCCACGCCGATGCGCTCCAGCATACGGGCTATGTCCTGCTCCGTGTGCGGGATATATCGATTACTCATTTTCGCACAGTTTTGCGTATGCGGCGGCATCCATCAGAGCGTCTACCTCGCCGGGGTTGCTCATGCGCACCTTGAGGATCCAGTTGGCGAAGGCGTCCTTGTTGATCAGTTCGGGGCTGTCCTCCAGCTCGGAGTTTACCTCAACCACCTCGCCGCTGACGGGACTGATCAGGTCGCTTGCGGCCTTTACGGACTCCACTGCGCCGAAGGCCTCGCCGGCCTCGATCTGGTCACCCTCCTCGGGCATGTCGACGTACACGATGTCGCCGAGCGCGTGCTGCGCATAGTCCGAAATTCCGATCGTGGCGATGTCGCCGTCCACGCTTACCCACTCGTGCGACTCTGCGTAGCGCACGTTGTCATTCACTGTACTCATAGTTGTATATTGTGTTTAAATTAATTCAACATTCAAAATTACCCATTCAAAATTCAAAATCACTTCTTGTAGCTCTTGTCGTAGAAGCGTTTCTTCACCACCGTGGCGGGGAAGGCCTTCTTGCGGATGCGGACCTCCACGCGTGTGCCGAGCTTGTCGTAGGGCTTGTCCACCATGGCCATGGCCACGGACTTGCCGGTGCTGATGCTGCGGTAGCCGGTAGTGATCTCGCCCACCTGCCTGCCGTCAACTTCCACGGGATATCCGTGACGCGGAATGGCGTTGCCGTCCAGTTCCAGACCCACGATGCGGTGCTTCACGCCCTCGGCCTTCTGCTGTGCCAGGGCCTCGCGGCCTATGAACTCAGGCTTGTCCAGCTTGACGAACATGCTCAGGCTTGCCTCAAGCGGGGTGATGTCGGCCGACAACTCGTCGCCGTACAGCGGCAGGCCAACCTCGAAGCGCAGCGTGTCGCGGCAGCCCAGGCCACACGGCTCCACGCCGGCCTCCATCAGTTTGTCCCATACCTTCTGGGTATAGGCGTGGCTGCCGTAGATCTCGAAGCCGTCCTCGCCGGTGTATCCGGTGCGGCTCACTATGACGTCCTCGTCGTCCACATGCAGAGTCTCGAAATTGTAGAACTTGATATCCTTGACAGGCAGGCCCAGGACCTTCTCCACTGTCTCCTCGGCCTTGGGACCCTGGACGGCCACCTCGCCGTAGTACAGGCTCTCGTCCGTTATCTTCACGTCGTATCCCTCGGCGTTCTCCATGATCCAGTTCACGTCCTTGTCGATGTTGGCGGCATTGATCACCAGGAAGAACTCCGTGTCCGACACCTTGTAGACCAGCAGGTCGTCGACGGTTCCGCCGTTGGGGTAGCACATCATGCCGTAGAATATCTGGCCGTTCGGCGCACCTGTCACATCGTTGACGAAGATGTGGTTCACGTATTTCTCGGCCTCGGGGCCCTTGACGCGGACCTCGCCCATATGGCTGACGTCGAACACGCCCACGGCCTGACGGACGGCGTTGTGTTCCTCGGCTATTCCTTTGTACTGTATGGGCATGTCGTAGCCCGCGAACGGCGACATCTGCGCCCCCAAATCAACGTGACGGTCATGAAGACACGTCGTCTTGATACCTTCTTCCATGTTTTCTGGTATGTTAGATATAAGCTTTTAGAGTGGCCGAAACCACTGCTGTTTATTCTTCCGATTCAAAATTAATATTATCGCCCGTTCTATCCAAATATTTCGGCGAATTTTTGTAATTTTTTGCTACGAAAAGTTACAATCAGCCAATTTTGACAGAAGGATCACGCATACATAGACAGAAGAATCTTTGTATTTTTAGACAGAAGGCTTATTTTTTAGACAGAAGGCTTATTTTTAGACAGAAGGCTTATTTTTAGACAGAAGGCTTATTTTTTAGACAGAAGGACATAAGGACATAAGAATAAAGGCGGACACTTTAAATTGTAATTTAAAATATTGCGTAGCCACTTATGTCCTTATGTCCTTCTGTCTAAAAAAATTAAAATGTCCTTCTGTCTAAAAAATAAAAATGTCCTTCTGTCAGAAAATGGGACTTCTGTCCGCAGGCCGGGAATCATTCATAACGAAGGGTTTCGGCGGGAGAAATCCGGGCCACAAATGTGGATGGCAGAATAAGTGCCAGATAGACAATGACTATCACACTAAGATTCAGCAACAATATGCTTGACCCGGACAGTTGCACTGGAACGAAGTCAATGTAGTACGACTCAGGATCCAGATGCAGAAAATGATAGCGGTCCTGCAGATACAGCAAACCGATCATCAAAGCATTGCCGATGACCATGCCTGAAAGCGTGACTTTCAGTGCCAGGTAGACGAAAATCTTGCGCACCTTGGACACCGGCGCACCCAACGCCCGCATCAGGCCGATGAAGCGTTTTTTGTCCAATATAATAATAAGGAGTCCGGATATCAGCGTGATGATCGCCACGAACGTCATGAGCGTCAGGATCACCACCACGTTGGTGTCCAGCAGATCGAGCCAGTGGAAGTAGCCCGCTCCCTGGTTCAGCGCGTTGTCCACCGACATCGGACGGTAGATCATACCGTTGCCGTAGGCTTCGGCAAGGATATGGTTTAGCCTGGTGGTATATTCCTGTATATTCTGGAAGTTGTCGGTATGGATGGCCATTCCGGTGCCTTGGTCGGCGCGGATGCCACCGAGTTTCTGTATCAGCTCCAGTCCGGCGTAGGCGTAGACCTTGTCGTAGGCGTCGAAGTGGGAGTTGAAGATTCCAGCCACGTTCAAGGGGCGGATACGGATGTCGTTGGTAAAGAAATATGTGTCTATGCGGTCGCCTACCTTAAGCCCGAGACGTCTGGCGGCAATCTCGGAGATGACTATCTGCATGGCCGACTCTGGCTTGGAGTAGTCGGGTACACCCCCGCTGACAAGGTTGGACTTCAGAAAGTCTACGGTTCCCTGGCCATCCAGGCTCTTGAGATAAATGCCTTGAAAATCCTGGCTGGTCTTAAATATGCCAGGGATTGATACCTGCAGAGAGTAATCGGTTATGAACGGAGTTTCGTCCAAAATCTTGCGCAACGACGGAGTCAGTGACAGGATGTTGTCATCCTGATCGGAGGTCTTAAGCGTGTAGAGCGAGATATGTGCGTTAAAGCCGGTGACCTTTGCGGTGATTTCCCGTTTGAATCCAGATACGATCGCTATGGCTGCAAGCATTACGGCCACGGATATGGCCACGGATATGACTGCTACCTTCACGGCGGGTGCCCCTCCGCGCGGTCCGCGGTTCGGCGAGATATGACGTGCTACATAAAGCGGAAAATTCATTTGTCCAAGTTATTGCGCTGCCTCTTTGAGATATCCTTAATTTAGTTTTGGCCTGTATGTCCGGAATTTTCGTTTTATCTCTACTTTTTCCGACCCAAAATTAATAAGAAGGCCGTACTCGATACCGGTAGCCGTCAGATAATTCACCAACTGCGCCTCATGTGCTTCATGGAGACTGTTTACAGCCTTAAGTTCCAGAATCACTTTATCTTCAACAAGCACATCGGCTTTGAAATCACCTACCACATGTCCACGATACCTGACAATAATGGGGACCTCGCACTCGGATTCCATTCCTCGACTGGATAATTCCAACACCAGGGCGTTTCTATACACTGATTCAAGGTATCCTGGGTGCAATGCCCGATGAACGCGATACGCGCTATCTACTATCTGATTGATAAGCAATTCCACATCCATATGACCAAATTTTCTACAAATATAGAAGATATTTTAGTTTTATCAAAATCCCACAATGACTTTTTTAGACAGAAGGTTTATTTATTTTAGACAAAAGGAGATTTTTATTTTTCAGACATAAGGACATAAGTTGCTACGCGATATTTTAAAGTATAATTTAAAGCATAATTTAAAGTATCCGTCTTTCTTCTTCTGTCCTTTTGTCCTTCTGTCTGAAAAATAATCCTTCTGTCTGAAACATAATCCTTCTGTCCCGATAACCTTCTGTCCTTTTGTCCTTCTGTCTGAAAATCCTTTTCGGCATGGTGTTTGTTATAATAAGGATAGAATATATAACACCAAAAGATTATGGCAACCGGAAAAATTGGGGTAACAACCGAAAACATCTTCCCCGTCATCAAGAAGTTCCTGTACAGCGACCATGAGATATTCCTGCGCGAGCTGGTGTCCAACGCCATCGACGCCACGCAGAAACTGAAGACCCTCGCCTCCTTCGGCGAGTTCAAGGGCGAGCTGGGTCAGCTGGACGTGCGTGTCAAAGTTGACAAAGAGGCTGGCACGCTGACAGTGTCGGACCGAGGCATCGGCATGGACGCCGGCGACATCGACCGCTACATCAACCAGATCGCCTTCAGCGGCGCCGAGGAATTCCTGGAGAAATACAAGGACTCCGCCAACAGCATAATCGGCCACTTCGGCCTGGGATTCTACTCCGCCTTCATGGTCTCCGACAAGGTCGTGATCCGCTCCCTGAGCTACAAGGAGGGCGCCAAGGCCGTGGAATGGACCTGCGACGGCAGCCCTGAATACACCCTGACCGAGACCGACAAGACCGACCGAGGAACGGACATAATCCTCTACATCGACCAGGACAGCAAGGAATTCCTGGAGCAGCCCCGCATCGACACCCTGCTGCGCAAGTACTGCCGCTTCCTCCCGGTGCCCGTCATCAGCGGCAAGGAGCAGGAATGGAAGGACGGCAAGTACGTCGATACCGACAAGGACAACGTGATCAACAGCACCGAGCCCCTGTGGACCCGCAAGCCCGCCGACCTGACCGACCAGGACTACCTGAAGTTCTACCACGAGCTTAAGCCCGGCGAGGAAGACCCCATGTTCTGGATCCACCTCAACGTGGACTATCCCTTCAACCTGACCGGCATACTCTACTTCCCCAAGGTGCGTCCCAACATAGACTACAACCACAACCGCATCCAGCTGTACTGCAACCAGGTCTATGTCACCGACCAGGTGGAGGGCGTCGTGCCTGAGTTCATGATGCTGATGCAGGGTGTGATCGACTCCCCCGACATCCCGCTGAACGTAAGCCGCAGTTATCTCCAGGCCGACAGCCAGGTCAAGAAGATCTCCAGCTACATCAGCCGCAAGGTGGCCGAGAAGCTCGACAAGATGTTCAAGGACGACCGCAAGTCATTCGAGGAGAAGTGGAAGGACATAGAGGTGTTCATCAAGTACGGCATGCTGACGGACGAGAAGTTCTACGAGTCCGCGCGCAAGTTCTTCCTGCTGCGTGACGTCAACGACAAGTACTACACGCTGGAGGAGTACCGCACTCTGGTGGAGGCCAACCAGACCGACCGCGAGGGTACCGTGGTCTACCTCTACGCCACCGACCGCACCGCACAGTACAGCTACATCCAGGGCGCCGAGGACAAGGGCTACAATGTCCTGCTGATGGACGGCCAGCTGGACCAGCATGTGATCCAGATGCTGGAGTCCAAGATCGAGAAGACCCACTTCGTGCGCGTCGACTCCGACACCCCCGAGCGTCTGATCC
>ENA-OYXU01000800-OYXU01000800.1-human-gut-metagenome-genome-assembly--contig:-NODE-800-length-11783-cov-3.960522_pt1 | contig 11783 bp, 7 predicted proteins | sample MGYA00243243_ERZ653435 | MGnify/ENA primary metagenome ERZ653435 (study PRJEB26926, sample SAMN06165113) | human gut metagenome | biome: ENVO:00009003; feature: ENVO:2100002; material: ENVO:00002003... | reverse complement strand
TCCCAAATGTCGTGAATGTCTAAAGAAATACAACTAACCATAAACATAAATCATGCTGGAAGAAGATCGAATTATAAAGATCAACATCGAGAATGAAATGAAATCGGCCTACATCGACTATTCGATGTCGGTCATTGTCTCGCGAGCTCTCCCTGACGTCCGCGACGGACTGAAGCCTGTCCACCGCCGCGTCTTGTTCGGTATGAACGAGATGGGCAACACTTCTGACAAACCTCATAAGAAATCGGCCAACTGCGTCGGTGAAGTCATGGGTAAGTATCATCCCCACGGCGACTCGTCAATCTATGGCACAGTTGTCAGACTCGCGCAGCCGTGGGCTCTCCGCTACTGTCTGGTCGACGGTCACGGAAACTTCGGCTCTGTTGACGGCGACGGCGCTGCCGCCATGCGTTACACTGAGGTGCGTCTTCAGAAGATCGGTGAGGAGATGCTTGGCGACATAGACAGCGATACGGTTGACTTTCAGCCTAACTATGATAACTCGCGCCGCGAGCCGGTGGTGCTCCCTACCCGATTTCCCAACCTGCTGGTCAACGGTGCTTCGGGTATCGCTGTCGGCATGGCGACAAACATGCCGCCCCACAACCTGACCGAGGCCATCAACGCCTCAGTGGCACTGCTAGAGAATCCTGACATGGAGATATTCGAGTTGATGAAATATATCACAGCTCCCGACTTCCCCACAGGCGGTACAATCTATGGTTATCAGGGCGTGCGTGATGCTTACGAGACCGGACGTGGCCGCATCATCATCCGTGCCAAAGCTGAAATTGAGACTCAGGACAATCATGAGAACATCATTGTCACCGAGATTCCCTATAACGTCAACAAGGCCGAGCTTATTGAATATATCGCCGAGCTGGTCAACGAGCATAAACTCGACGGCATCTCTGACGTCAACGACGAGAGTAACTACAAAGGAATGCGTATTGTCATTCAGGTCCGTTCCGACGCTAATGCCAACGTAGTGCTCAACAAGCTCTATAAGATGACTCCCATGCAGTCATCGTTTGCCGTAAACAACGTGGCCCTCGTCAACGGACGTCCGAAATTGCTCAACCTGAAAGAGATAATCCAGGCCTTCATTGACCATCGCCATGAAGTAGTTGTGCGCCGCACACGTTTCGAGCTTAACAAGGCCCGCGAGCGCGCCCACATACTCGAAGGTCTGATTATCGCCTGCGACAACATCGACGAGGTCATCTCTATTATCCGAAACACTCCGCGTGACGAAGATCCCCGAGAGAAACTCAAGGCACGTTTCGGTCTCAGCGACGCTCAGGCTCAGGCCGTGGTCGACATGCAGCTCAAACGTCTAAGCGGACTGGAGCAGGATAAACTCCATGCAGCTTATGCCGAGGTTGAAGCAGACATTGAACGTCTCGAACTTATTCTGAGTGACGAGAATGTCTGCCGCGAACTCATCCGCACGGAGCTTGAGGAGATACGTGATAAATATGGAGACGACCGTATGACCGACATAGACTATCAGGCCGGCGATTTCAACGCCGAAGATTTCTATGCCGACGACGACATGATTATCACCATATCTCACCTCGGATATATCAAGCGCACCCCCCTGAGCGACTTCCGCGCCCAGGGCCGCGGCGGTGTCGGAGCCAAGGGAGCCGACAGCCGCGATCAGGATTTCATCGAGTCAATCTACACCGCCTCGATGCACAGCCATATTCTCTTCTTCACCCGCAAGGGACGCTGCTACTGGTTGAAGGTATACGAGATTCCCGAAGGCGCAAAGAACTCCAAGGGACGCGCAATTCAGAATCTGCTCAATATCGACGCCGACGACGCTGTCAACACCGTCATTCCCGTCAAGGGACTTAATGACGCCGAGTTTGTCAACTCCCACAATCTTGTTTTCTGCACCCGCCAGGGCGTAGTCAAGAAGACAAGCCTCGCCGCCTATTCGCGTCCTCGAGCCAACGGTGTAAACGGCATCATAATCCGCGAAGGCGATCAGCTGGTCAATGTCGACCTCACCGACGGCAATGCCGAAATTATTATCGCCAACCGCAACGGTCGCGCTATCAGATTCAATGAGTCGAAAGTCCGCGAAATGGGTCGCGTCTCGACCGGTGTGCGCGGCATGACGCTCGACGGAGGCGACGACGAGGTCGTCGGCATGATTTGTGTCGAACCCGACAGCGCCAACAATGTGCTTGTGCTCTCCGAGAACGGCTACGGAAAACGCACCGATGTTGGCGCATACCGTATCACAAATCGTGGTGTCAAAGGTGTCAAGACCATGAACATCACCGACAAAACCGGCAAACTCGTGGGCATCCTGAGTGTCAATGACGATAACGACCTTATGATAATCAACAAGAGCGGCATCACATTGCGCATGAATGTCTCTGCTATCCGGACTATGGGCCGCGCCACACAAGGCGTCAGACTCATCAATCTTGAGAAACGCAACGATACGATTGCATCTGTATGTTGTGTACCCACTGACCCCGAAGAAGAGGTAGACAACGAACTGATTGAGCAGCAGGCTGACCTCATCACTGAGGCCGTTGACGAGATGATGAACTCTGAAGAACCCGACAACGAGGTCGAAGAAATTGACGAAATTGATGAAGTCGACGAGATTGAAGAGTCGGACGAACCCAGTGAAGAATAATCACAATTAATCCACCTTAAATAATAAAGAAGACAGCTATGAAAAAAATGTCTCTTATCGGCGCGATGCTCCTTGTTGGAACTATTGGCGCCTCAGCTCAGGCTGACCTTGTCAAAGAAGCTGAACAGGGCTTCAAGAGCGCCAAGGACTATCCTTCATACAGGAAGGTCATCGACACCATGACTCCGGCTTTCACCAACGAAGCCACCAAGTCTGACGCTAAAACCTATTTTCTCCCCGGTAAAGCCGGCTTCAAAGTCTATGATAACTACATCATCGCCCGTTCGCTCGGTCAGGAGGTTAATCCTGTCGAGATGGGAAATGCCCTGCTTGACGGCTACGGCTATTTCCTGAAGGCATTTGAATATGACTCGCTGCCCGACGCAAAGGGCAAGATAAAACCAAAATACTCCAAGGATATGATCAACGAAATTGTCGGTCATGTCAACGACTTCGACCAGGTTGCCGTAGGCTTCTGGCAGGCCCACGATTTCGACGGCGCCTATAATGCATGGGAAGCCCTTCTGGACATTCCTTCAAATCCGCGCTACAAAAAGAGCAACATCAAGGCTTATCCCGACTCGACAGTTGCCAATATCCGCTTCAACCAGGGTCTCGCCGCATGGCAGGCTCAGAAACTCGACAAAGCCCTTCAGGCCTTTGACCGCTCAATAGCTCTGGGTCACAGCAACCCTCAGCTCTATGAATACGCTTATTCAGTAGCCTATCAGGCAGGTGACAGCGCCAATATGCAGCGCTATGCCGAGGAAGGACTGAAAAAGTTCGGCACCGAAGACCCTCGTTTTCTCCAGTGGACTGTAAACGGCTACATCCTTCACAAAGAATATGACAAAGCCGCCAAGATGCTTCAGGATGCTATAGCAGCTGACCCCAACAATGCCGCATATCACCTCTCGCTGGGTGTTCTCGCCGAAAGTCAGAATAACATTGACGAGGCCATCAAGGAGTATACTCTCGCCACGAAGCTCAACGATAAGGATGCACAGGCATTCCTGAATCTCGGACGTGCTCTCGCCGAGAAATATGACGCTCTCGACCAGGCCACCGGCAGCAACATGTCGCAGGCAGACTATAACAAATATGCCGCCGAGACTCTCAATCCGATTCTGAAACAGTCAGCTGAAGCCTTTGAGACTTCATATAAGATTAACGAGGAGATGACCGACGCCCTGCGTTATCTCAAAAATATCTACTATCGTCTCAACGACAACACCAATCTCGAGCGCGTCAACAAACTGCTCATGCAGTAAAAACTACGTCAGTCAGAGACTGAAACGATAACATAAAAATCGCGGCGGAATCATTCCCGTCGCGATTTTTTTTGCAGTTTGCCAAAGAGTTGCTAACTTTAGCGTGAATTTTAAAAACCAATCCTTATATCAAATATTTTTACCATGGAACTTCCTTTTGCAGAATCCTGGAGAATCAAAATGGTTGAGCCGATTCGCCGCTCAACCCGCGAAGAACGCGAAGAGTGGCTCAAAGAAGCCCATTACAATGTATTTCAGCTTCGTGCCGAACAGGTCTACATTGACCTTCTGACCGACTCCGGCACAGGCGCCATGAGCGACCGCCAGTGGGCTGCCCTTATGATGGGCGACGAGAGCTATGCCGGCGCACGCTCTTTCTTCAGACTGAAAGACACCATCACACGTCTGACAGGTTTTGACTACGTCATCCCGACCCACCAGGGACGTGCTGCTGAGAATGTACTTTTCAGCCACCTTGTGAAGGCAGGCGACATCGTTCCCGGAAACTCACACTTCGACACCACCAAGGGCCACATCGAAAGCCGTAAAGCCACCGCTCTTGACTGCACCGTCGACGAGGCCAAAGACACTCAGCTTGAAGTTCCCTTCAAGGGCAATGTTGACCCGAAGAAACTTGAGAAAGCTCTCGAAGAGCACGCTGACAAGATTCCCTTCATCATCGTCACAATCACCAACAACACAGCCGGTGGTCAGCCTGTTTCGATGGAAAATCTGAAAGCCGTTCGCGCTCTCGCCGACAAGTTTGGCAAACGTGTGATTTTTGACTCGGCCCGTTTTGCAGAAAACGCCTATTTCATCAAGACCCGCGAAGAAGGTTACAAGGACAAGACCATCAAGGAAATCACCCGCGAGATGTTCGACCTGGCCGACGGCATGACCATGAGCGCCAAAAAAGACGGTATCGTCAACATGGGCGGTTTCATCGCTACACGCCATCAGGACTGGTTTGACGGTGCAAAACGGTTCTGCATTCCCTTCGAAGGTTATCTGACCTATGGCGGTATGAATGGCCGCGACATGGAGGCTCTTGCCACCGGTCTCGATGAGAACACCGAGTTTGACAATCTTCACACCCGCATCCATCAGGTTGAATATCTGGCCGGTCTGCTCGACAAATACGGCATTCCCTATCAGCGTCCTGCCGGCGGTCACGCCATCTTCCTCGATGCAAGCAAGATTCTGACCAACGTGCCCAAAGAAGAGTTCCCCGCCCAGACACTGACAATCGAACTTTATCTCGAAGCCGGCATCCGCGGTTGCGAAATCGGTTATATCCTGGCCGACCGTGATCCCGTTACCCGCGAGAACCGTTTCGGCGGTCTTGATCTGCTCCGTCTTGCCATCCCGCGTCGTGTCTACACCGATAATCACATGAATGTTATCGCAGCCGCCATCAAGAATGTATTTGACCGCCGCGATTCAATCAAACACGGTGTCCGCATCACATGGGAGACTGAGCTGATGCGCCACTTCACAGTTCAGCTTGAACCGGTTAAATAAACCGCCGTTCGTAGACTTTCTTAGAATCTGACAAAGGGGAGAGCCATTGTCCTGACAGAGACAAGCTCTCCCTTTTTCCTCGTTTTTTCTCACGACACAATTACTTCGTCCAACACACACAATTTAACGACAATGGATACCCCTGAATATCCGGATTCTGAATACCTGTTAGAGCCGGATAGCGATTTTGACGTCTACTGAACTGGAATTGATTATATAAGGAGAAGATTTTGACCCTGCGTCCGGCACATGATTTGGCAGTGTCGGAGAAATTCACGATATTCGTGACCTGATTTAACCAAACCATTCATCTCAAACCATGAAAAAGACAATGTTGGCTATTGCCGCTTTGCTGGCACTGGCTGCTCCTGGCCTCAGGGCCGAATATCAGCCGACTCCCGAAAATCTGGCATCAAGAGCCGAGTTTGAAGACGCCCGTTTCGGCGTTTTTATACATTGGGGCATCTACAGTATGTTCGGCCAGGGCGAATGGTATCTCAATTACGGCCCTACGCGTGACGAGTATGCCAAGGCAGCCCGCGGGTTCTACCCTGCTGATTTCGATGCCCGCGAGTGGGTGAAGACATTTAAGGATGCCGGTGCTAAATATATATGTATCACAACTCGTCATCATGACGGTTTCTCGATGTGGCACACTGCCCAGTCAGATTATAATATTGTCGATGCCACTCCGTTCAAGCGCGACATACTTAAGGAACTTGCCGATGAGTGTCATCGTCAGGGACTCAGGCTCCACCTTTATTATTCTCATATTGACTGGACCCGCGACGACTATCCATGGGGCCGCACAGGCCGCACCACAGGCAAAGACCCGTCAAAGGCCGATTGGCCGGCTTATTATCAGTTTATGAATAATCAGCTGACGGAGTTGCTCACCAACTACGGTCCTATCGGTGCAATCTGGTTTGACGGCTACTGGGATCGCGATGAAGATCCTACTCCATTCAACTGGCAGCTTGACGAACAATATGCCATGATTCACCGGTTGCAACCCGGTTGTCTCGTGGCCAACAATCATCACGTCGACCCAATCGAGGGCGAGGATATGCAGATTTTTGAGCGCGATATTCCCGGTCAGAATCTCTATGGCTATTCAGAGCAGTCAATCAGCCATCTGCCTCTCGAAACGTGTCAGACCATGAACGGCATGTGGGGTTATCAAATCAAAGATCAGAACTATAAGGACTCGCAGACACTAATACGCTATCTCGTTTCGACAGCTGCCAAAGGCGCCAACTTGTTGCTCAATGTTGGACCTCAGCCCAGCGGCGAACTCCCGGCAGTGGCTGTTAAGCGCCTTCACGATATGGGCGAGTGGCTTAAAGTCAACGGCGAGACAATTTACGGTACGACATCAGCCGGATTTGAGCCTCAGTCGTGGGGCTGTGCAACACGCAACGGTGACCGCCTCTTTGTCCATATAATGAACGCTGAGGCTCCGCTGATTTATGTTCCAGTCAACGAGGAAGTGGTTTCCGCCGTCAATTTCGCAGACCGTAAGCCTGTCACGATGCGTCGTGAAAAATCGGGTGGCGTGACGCTGATTTTCGACAAGACTCCTGAAGGAATAGACCATATCGTCGAACTCAAACTGAAGTCTTCAAAATGAAGAGACTGCTCGAAGTATGTTGCGGCGACTTGCCGAGTGTCATGGCAGCCGCCGAGGCCGGAGCAGACCGAATTGAGTTGTGTTCGGCTCTTTCGGCCGATGGTGTGACTCCTTCAGCCGGACTTACCACAATGGCCCGCCGTCTGTTTTCCAACCGAATACATCTGCTTGTCAGAGCTAATGACGGAGATTTCTGTTATACAGACCGGGAGAAAGAACTGATGCTACATGATGTCGCATCAGCCGCTTCATTCGGAGTCGAGGGTGTCGTAGTCGGTTCGCTCGACAGTCGCGGGCGAGTAGACGAAGAGTTTGTTGCAAAAGTGATGGACATTGGCCGCCGAGAGGGTCTGAGCGTGACTTTTCATCGCGCCTTTGATCGAATAGCAGACCGCAGTGAAGCTCTGGAGACGCTTATTTCTCTCGGCGTCGACCGAGTTTTGACGTCAGGTGGCGCACCTTCGGCAGCAGAGGGCTACGACAGTCTGCATGACCTCGTCAGTCAGGCTGACGGCCGTATCGTCATCCTTGCCGGCGGAGGCGTGAACCGCCTGAATGCCTGTTCGATTATCGAACGTACGGGTTGCACAGAGATTCACGGTTCGTGTCGTGAGAAAGGCGCGACTCATTCATCAGTCAATGAAATTAAAGCTATCATAAACGCAATATCATGAAAACCGTCATCATAGCAGCCTTTTGTGCTGCAGCGGCTCCTTTAGCCGGAGCCGCAACTTCTATAACACTCGAAAGAGCCGTCGACTCGCTTTACTCGCGTATGTCGCTTCCCGATTCGCTTGATTATCCACGTGAGTTTTTTGTGCGCAGCGCTGAGTCGACTCTTCGCGCACGCGCCGAGATGCCGTGGGGTCGCTCGGTCAGCGAGAGTGACTTCTTTGATTTTATTCTGCCGTTGCGCACAAATAACGAGATGCTTGACGACTCGCGCATGGTTTTCTATGAGGAACTGGCGCCCAGACTGCGTGGAATGACGATGGAACAGGCTGCGCTCGAAGTCAACCATTGGGCTCACGAGAAGGCGACCTACCGACCTTCGGACGGTCGAACCTCGTCGCCGATGGCAACCGTCAAGACATCCTGGGGACGCTGTGGCGAGGAGAGCGCCTTTGTATGCGCTGCCATGCGTGCTGTCTCCATTCCCGCCCGTCAGGTATATACTCCGCGTTGGGCGCACACCGACGATAATCATGCCTGGGTGGAGGTGCTGATTGACGGTCGCTGGCAGTTCCTGGGCGGATGTGAACCTGAACCGAAACTTAATATGGCCTGGTTTAACGCTCCGGCTGCACGCGGAATGCTTATGGAAACCCGTACCGACGGTCGTTACTCGGGCACAGAGGAGGTATTGGTCAGCTCACCATACTACACGCTCGTCAATGTGACTCCGAACTATGCGCCAACAGCTCCGGCGCGCGTTCTTGTAACAGACGCTGACGGAAAACCGCTTAAGGGCGCTACCGTGATGTATTGCCTTTATAACTATGCGGAATTCTACCCTATCGCCACGCGTGTCACTGATGATAAGGGACGATGCGAGGTGACCACCGGACTTGGCGACCTTGTCATTTGGGTCAGAGACGGTGACCTTTTCGGACTTAAGAAAATGAATGTCGGGCGTGACCGTAATTTTACCATCATCCCCGACCGTCGTATTGGTGAAAACTTTACTGTTGATTTCGACCTCATTCCTCCCGCCCCATCCGGCGCACTCCCGACAGCGTCGGCTGAAGCTGTGGCTGAGAATGATCGCCGCAAAGTGCAGGAAGATTCCATACGCAACGCCTACATGGCGACATTCGTCAATGAGGTTCAGGCCCGTGATTTCGCCAAAAAATATGGTTATGACGCTGATTTCCTTGCCGCCAAACTACCTGCCTCATATGGCAATCATAAGACCTTAACCGATTTCCTTATTCGGTCGGTGTCAGACCGTCGCCGTGCGGAGACCCTTTTGCGTGTAATCAGCGACAAAGATTTGCGTGACATCACGGGCGAGGTCCTCGATGATGCCTTCCTCAACACTTCGGGCACTCCCGATGATTTCCCGCTTTGGGCCGAAGGCGTCCTGTCGCCTCGCATCTCAACGGAGAATATCGTTCCTACACGCGCTTTTTTTCAGAATGCCGTGAGCAGCGTTGACCGCAAGCGTTTTAGGGATAATCCGCAGACACTCGTAAACTGGGTGAAAGAGAATATCGCTGTCTCGACCGAAAAGAATCCGCGCAATCTGAGAATTTCGCCTGTTTCGGTCTGGCGTCACCGCCGCGACATCAACCCCGCCTCGCGCGATATCTTTTTTGTGGCTCTTGCCCGCGCTCTGGCTATCCCGGCACGAATCAATCCTGTGACGGGGGCTACTGAGTACAGTGCCGACGGCTCGAGCTGGACAAAGGTTTCGTTTGATTCGGAGAAGGCGCCCCAGTCGACTGTGAATCTCACAATGACCTATACACCCAACGGCCTTGTGGACGATCCCAAATATTACGCCACTTTCGCTCTTTCGCGTGTTGACGGTGAACGTCCCCGTCAGCTTGAATATGACGAGATGGCTCCGTGGAGCACTCTCTTCAAAAACGGCTCTGAGATTGAGCCCGGCTATTATATGCTCGTCAGCGGTCAGCGTCTGGCCGACGGCGGCGTTCTCGCCCGAGCTCGCTTCTTCGAGGCCGGCGACCGTGACCTGACACTTCCTCTTGAGGTTCGCTCGGACACGACCCAGGTTCAGGTCATCGGCTCGTTTAATTCAGAGAATATCTATCACGACATAGCTTCCAACGAGGACAAGAGTATACTCTCGACAACAGGACGCGGCTATTTTGTCGTCGGGATAATACGTCCGGGTCACGAGCCCTCGTCTCATGCACTCAACGATATCGCTGCCGCTGCCTCCGACCTTGAGAAATCAGGCGTCAAGATTCTGCTGCTTTTCCCGGATGCTTCTGCTGCATCACGTTTTGACCGCTCGTCATACGGCTCGCTTCCTTCGAATGTTGTCTTTGGAATTGACTCGAATGGTCAGGTTGCAGCCGATCTTGCGTCAAACATGAAGGCTAATCTCGACGAGATGCCTGTTTTTGTTGTCGCCGACACTTTCAACCGTGTTGTCTTCCTCAGCGAGGGATATACCATCCATCTCGGACAGAAGATTGCCGACCTCCTGAAACGCCTCTGATACCGTGGCGTTGCGTGACTGGAGCCGTGCGCTGCTGTCAATGATTTTCCCCGATGTATGCAGCGTCTGCCACCGCTCGCTTGTTGACGGTGAGGACTTTCTGTGTCTCGGATGTCTTTCAGGTTTGCCGCGGACAAACATCCACGCGCTCCCCTTCAATCAGATTCATGAACGTCTTGCCATGCCCGGTATGCTCATCGAGCGTGCTGGTGCATGGTTCTGGTATATCCGTGGCAGTGATTTTCGCAGCATTGTCCACGATGCCAAATATCGTGGCATGTGGTCAATCGGTCGCCGTGCAGCGGCCACGTATGCACGCGAGATTGCTCCCGACGGCTTTTTCGACGGCATCGACATGATTGTCCCTGTTCCGCTTCATCGTTCGCGATTTCTCAGCCGAGGTTATAATCAGAGCGAACAGATAGCCCTCGGGGTCAGCGATGTCACCGGAATACCCGTAGGCCACTGTCTTCAGGCCGTGCGCGGGCATGAGTCGCAGACGCGCCACAATGCGACCGAGCGACTGCGCAATGCTATGGGAATATATGAAGTAATCCCTGAAATGAAGCCTATACTTCAGGGAAAGCATGTGCTTATTGTTGACGATGTCATAACAACCGGCGCCACAATGCTCGCATGTCTGAAGGCCATAGCGGATGCCGCGCCGACTGCGCGGTTGAGCGTCATGTCGCTTGGCGCCACCCGCCTTGACGGATAGAATATGAAGCTTTTTTACTTGCTGACCCTTCATGAAATATCCCTGAGATAAGGGAGAATGAAAAATTTATTGTAATTTTGCTGCCGCGTAGATATGTTGGACAACATATCTACGCGGCATATTCTCTTCTCTATACGAGCCGTCTCATAACCATTCGTCCTGTCTGATCATTGACAACCAAATATATAGATTAACGAAGTAAAGATGAACTTCTATTCAACCATCGACTTCAAGCCGAAACTCGTATCGGCTATGCGTGACTACTCGTTTGACAAGTTCAAGGCCGACCTGATTGCCGGTATCGTAGTCGGTATCGTGGCACTCCCGCTTGCCGTTGCCTTTGGTATCGCCAGTGGCGTGAATCCGACTGTAGGTCTCATAACAGCCATTATAGGAGGTTTTATCGTCTCAGTTACCGGAGGCTGCTCCGTTCAGATCGGAGGTCCCACAGGCGCATTTATCGTCATTGTCTACGGCATCATCTCCAACTTTGGCCTCGAGGGTTTGGCTGTGGCTACGTTCATGGCCGGAATCATTCTTATGGCACTCGGTTTTTTCAGGCTCGGCACTATCATCAAGTTTATTCCTTATCCGATTGTGGTGGGATTCACCGCCGGTATCGCCCTGACCATCTTCTCCACGCAGATCAATGATTTTCTCGGATTGGGTCTCAAAAACATACCCGGCGAATTTTTACCGAAATGGGCCATGTATCTCTCCAATCTTGGCAATATCGATTGGATCTGTCTCTTATACACATCTCCGAGCCCACGAGACTACGCTGCATCTCG
>ENA-OYXU01000796-OYXU01000796.1-human-gut-metagenome-genome-assembly--contig:-NODE-796-length-11854-cov-4.574032_pt1 | contig 11854 bp, 8 predicted proteins | sample MGYA00243243_ERZ653435 | MGnify/ENA primary metagenome ERZ653435 (study PRJEB26926, sample SAMN06165113) | human gut metagenome | biome: ENVO:00009003; feature: ENVO:2100002; material: ENVO:00002003... | reverse complement strand
GGCTACCTATCCTTCATCACCGCCTGACCGAAAGGCCAGAGGCTGCATTTTTTATACTCCATATTCGCCTGTCCAATGAGGCTGTCCAATGTTCCTTCGTCTTGACCTAAGGCCAATATGCAATTTATGATTAATTTTGCAGTCGAGACAGTCTACATCTTTATTACAGGATTCTTTCAGACAATGAAAAAGAATACAGGTTTATTGCTTACATCAATATTCTTAGCCTCGTTCGCCTATGCGTCAGAGAGTGGAACGGACAGTCATGCCGTGGCTGAAATGGCCGCCGAGGCGGATTCTCTCCGTTTTGAGAATCTGCAGGAGGTGACGATTACAGGAGTTTCCGGAAGACAGCGTATGCGCGAGGTGCGTCTTGGCACTGAAAGGCTTGAGCTGGCAAAGATGGCTCAGCTCCCGTCGTTTATGGGGGAAAATGATATAATAAAGGGAGTATCACTGATGCCCGGCGTTCATGGCGAGGGCGAGGGCTCCGGCGGATTTGAGGTGCGTGGTGGCAATGCCTCGCAAAATCTGATTCAGATTGATGGAATCACGCTGTATAATCCAACCCATGTGATGGGCGTATTCTCGACGTTTAACGACGATGCCATAGGCAACGCCGTTCTTTACAAAGGCCCGATACCGGCTGTATATGGCGGTGTGACGGCGGGAGTGCTTGAAACGTCGCTCGCTCCCGGCGATATGCAGGACTACAATGGCTCGCTGACGGTGGGCCTGCTTGCGGCTAAAATAAAGGCTGCCGGCCCGATAGTGAAAGACAGGCTGTCGTTTGCCGTCACTGCGCGACGTTCATATGTAGACGCGTTTCTTCAGATGGTGCCTGAATATCGCAAGACGGTGATGAACTTCTATGATCTCACCGCCAAGATGAGATACATCCCAAAGAGCGGGCAAGTGCTCGACATGTCGTTCATGACGGGTCATGACAATATGGCCATCAAGAATGTGATGGGTATGTATTGGGGAAATTCAGGTGCTTCCGTCAATTGGTCGGCATACGCCGGCGACAGTTGGAAATTCATTACTACGGGCAGCCTCACGCATTACAATCCGAAGATGACGATGTCGGTGATGGAGACCGACCAGACTCTTTATGAGTATATCCGGGATTATTCACTCAATGGACGTGCGCAATGGAATGCAAGCGACAATCATACCATTGAGTTCGGGCTTCGCTCGCAGTTGCTCAGAGTGAAATCCGCAGAAACCATTCTCAACGGTCATCGCCAGAGAGATATCCGCAGCGGGGTGCAGAATGCCGTATGGGTGAATTATTCCGGCGAGTTTGGCTCGCGTTTTGCCGCTGAAGCCGGCGTAAGACTCAATATATTCACTTCATTGTCAGGTCTTCGCATGAATCATTTCGAAGCTTTTGACGAGCCGTGGCCTGATACTGGATCCAAAACATATCCCTGTGCCGAACCGCGTCTGAGCATGAGATACGGCATCAATGACAACCACAGTCTCAAACTCGGAGCTGGATTCACATCTCAATGCATCCACGCATTGAGATCAAGCACCACAAGCTTCCCATTCGACCGCTACATACTCTCATCTCGGAGTGTAAGACCGGAACGCGGCACCCAGTATGTGGCCGGTTATACCGGAGCGACACCTTCCGGAAGTTTCGACTGGAGCGTGGAGGGATATTACAGATCTGTCAGGAATGTCTACGATTATAAAGACGGCATGGGGATGTTTTCGGCAATAAACGCTGAAAGCGTGATACTCGGCGGCAAGGGACGCGGATTCGGTCTCGAACTGATGTTCAGAAAGAATACAGGACGCCTCACAGGTTGGGTGGCCTATACATTGTCAAAGACTGAAAGCCGAATACCCGGCATCAACGGCGGCAGATGGTATGACGCCGGCAATGACCGCCGGCATGATCTCAAAATCACCGCGATATATAAGATTGCCGACCGCTGGAATGTGTCAGGAGCATGGGTATATTCTTCAGGTCAGCCCCTTACGGCTCCTGACATGAAATATGAGCTCAGCGGAGTGACCTGCTATTATTATTCGCAGAGAAACGGTTACCGAACTCCAGACACACACCGTCTTGACATTTCCGCGACATATACTCATGCCGGAAAGAAATTCACATACGAATGGTCATTCGGAGTCTATAACGCATATTGCCGTTATAACCCATACATGATATATTTTGAGGATGATTCCACCAAGCCTTCGGGCACACAGGCTGTGCAGCAGTCGCTTTACGGAATCCTGCCTTTTGTGTCTTACACCCTTAGATTCTGAAACAATGAGCATTTTCTGTTTGTCGGACAATATATTCGGGAGAATTATTCCCGCGCTCCTTGCCGCTGTTACGTTACTGACGGGCGGATGCAAGAAGGAACTTGATATCGATTATCACGATACAGAGGCAAAGACCGTGATAGAGGCTACGCTTACGGCCGATGGCGCGTGCGTGACAATCCGTAATACCACGCCGATGGACGAGCCGATGGACCTTACAAATCTCTCAGGCGCCGATGCGAGTCTGACAGACCTCGATATGGGGTTGACCGAGATTCTGCTTCCTGACACTGAGTCTCGTTATGTGTCGAAGACACCGGGGATTCCGGGTCATACCTATCAGGTGGAGGTGCTGCACGGAGGATGCCGCTATCTTTCCACCTGTGTCATGACCGCAGCTCCCAAAATCACAGGCGTGGAGTTCAGCTGGTATTCGATGCCATACGATGATGTGGCTGCGCTGCAGGTGTCGATTGCCGACAATAACCCCGATATAACAGGTGAATGCTATTGGGTGAGGATTTATCGCAACGGCGAGCCGTATATGTGGAGTGCGGTGAAAGACGATATGGCCGTAGACGGTATAATTAACGAGGTGCTCACCACAACACGTAAGGAAACCGAGGAAGAGGATGAAAAAACCGTACTCGTAGACGGTGATGTGGTGGGAGTCAGTGTGACCCGTATTTCAAGGGCATTCCTTGATTATCTGGAAGCCATATCCAACGACAGCAACGGACCGGCTATGTTTAAGGGAGATTTTTGCCTCGGATATTTCCTGGCCGGGGAAGTGTCTGAAACAAGCGTAATATTCCATCCCGGTGAGATAGACCACAGATAAACTCCTCAACCAGATGCTGTCGCTATGGCAGCATGACGCCTGGAGCGCCCTTGCATATAGTACTCCCCGTTTTTCGACAGGGTGTTAAACTTCAATTAATTTCAGGTCAAAGAAAGAAGCGGCGGAGGCCGTCTCCTCCTCTTTGCCCCGACCTTGACAAGTCAAGGTTTGTTTTTGTCCACCACAAAGTTAGTTCTTTTTCCCTTACTCCATAATCACCCCAGACAACTTCGTATGCTCAGCGTCATCATATCAGTTCCGTTTCTCAATCCTGCAGGAGGAGATGGATGCGGTCTTCTTGGAGAAGCCAAGGCCAATAAGGTAAAGGGTGCGGGAATCCGTGGCGAACGGTTCTGCATATCCCATCTTTTCAATCTGGCGCATGGCTATGGTGGCGCTGCCGTTGACCTTCAGTTCAATGATGTAGATATATTCCGGCGTCCGGATCAGCATGTCGATGAATCCGCGGGATGTGTTGTACTCTACATTTACATCCAGCCCTATAAGGGATGCGATGCAGTAGAAGACCGTATGGTAATAATTCTCATACTTCGACACATTAATCCTCAATTCCGACGGTATTCCCGACAGATAAGCTTTAAGCCGGGCAACGAAGTCCTCCGGATTGCCACGGAGCAATGCCTGGCGCATATGGTTTATATCGGCTCCCGCATATGGCGTTGAGGGGATATATAGATTCAGGACATCATTGAAAATACCGCGCTCTATCTCGCGGTTGGGATAGCCTAAGGTGTAGAGTCGAGTCGAGACATCGTAACACTTGATAGTGAGATAGCCGGTCTGGTAAAACAGGGCGACGGGGTCCGTCTGATATACCGACAGATTCTCAAGGGCTTCCTTCGTTACCTGAGTATTGTTCAACTGCTTCAAATCATAGTCGGCGTTGCGCAGTGACTTGGACAGCAATGTAGGTATACCGGAGGCACACCAGTAAGAGGAGATCTCGGAATTGTCGAGCGCGTTCATCAGGCTGTACGGGTTGTAGATGTCCAGAAGCGACTTGGAGAAATGATAGCCGTCGTAATTAAACTTCAACTGGCCAAACGCCTCTTCAACGGAACATCCCTCAGTCTCGGCAAGCCTTGCGACACCCGGATTGAATTCTGAATGCAACTCCGTCTCAGTTATGCCGCATATGCCGGCATAAGCATCCAGAAATGTTATGTCCTTGAGATTGTTGAGTCCGCTGAACACCGAGACCTTGCCGAACTTGGTCACACCCGTCAGCATACAGAACTGGACATGCTCCTCCGTCTTTTTCAGCACGGAATAGAATCCATGGAGTTGGTCGCGGTAATGGTCCTGCAACTTCTGATTGCCGATGGAATCAGACAGCGGACTGTCGTATTCATCCACCAATACCACGACTTTCTTTCCAGTGACGGCCGCCACAGCCTGTATCACAATCTCGAACCGTTCGTCTACATCTTTGCGGGGTTCCGTTATGCCGTAGATTTTCTCCCATCGCTCCAGATGCATGTCAAGCTCACTCAGAAGACTGTTTTCATCAGCATACCTCTTGCCGGAAAGATTCAGCCTCAATACCGGATATGTATTCCATTCGCCAGGCTGCAGCCGGTCCAGGGCAAGGCCCTTGAACAGATGGCGTTTGCCAAGGAAATAAGCCTCCAATGTAGAGAGCAGCAGACTTTTCCCAAAACGTCGCGGTCGTGACAGAAAGTAGAATATACCGCTGCTGACAAGAGTGTGTACATAGTCGGTCTTGTCGACATAGAGGTATCCATCCGTACGGATTCTCTCGAAGTCGGCTGTACTCAGCGGATATTTCAGTCTTTCAATATTGCCCATAACCTGGCGTTTTTGTATCACTCCTGCAAATATACAACAAATATCCCTAACTGCAAGATATTCTACAGTACGATCGAGACGCTTTGGCTGTCGCACCTCTTGCCGTCGAGGTAGACCTGGGTGGTGCGGTCGGGGAGGTCGTTGACCCACTTGAACCTGTTGACCACGCGGATGTCGAACTCCCTGTCCTTATATTTCAACGGAAGCGTGACGTCATAGTCATCATCGCCCGGCAACTCGCCGATCTCAAGAATCCAGGGATTCTCAGCCGACGCGGGTTTATAGCGGTCGGCCGGATGATGAAGCATGCCATGGAACTGGGCAAGATACGCCCTTGTATAACCGGGCCACAGCGTTTCCCATTGCACTCCGTAAGCCTCGCCTTGATACTCGATAGTCATAGCCTCGCCCACGATATTTCCCTGGACATCCCGATCCAGGAGATTGTTGCCTGAGGCATCCGTTACATCAACATATACAACTACCGGCGCGATATCCCATACCACATCGTCATCCCCGCAACCCAACGGAAGGAGCATGACAAGCCCCGCCACCAACATCAAGAAACAACGCATCGATACTTTCATAAGCGTTCCGTTTATAGTTGAACTTCAACGGCAAAGGTAACACAATTCCACCACATGACAAAATAAATTCCACCTTCGGCCAGATGAAGCGGCTTTACACGCCGCGAATGCACTATATCCGCCGGAAATCTGTTTATCATTTAAATGATACTGATAGCCGAATCGAAAACGATGTCCTCCGCGCAGGATGAGATCAGCCTGGAGGAATTCCGGGAGTGCCGTCCGCTGTTCGACGGGATTGCCGAAGCCATCATGGACTCGCTGAGAGACCGCACCCTGGAGCAGCTGAGCCTGGAAGCAGGCATCACGATGAGATTCGCAGCGGGGTTGCAGCGTATGATCTATGAGTTCCCGAACAAGTCGCTCGGTATCCGTGCCATCAAGGCGTTCACCGGAGTCGTGTTCCGTCAGTTTAGGCTATCTGACTATGACGATGCGCAAAATCAGTTTCTGACCGAGAATGTCCGGATCATATCCTCGCTATATGGATGGCTTCGTCCGGGCGACATCATCAAGCCATACAGGTTTGATTTCAAAAGCCATATCGCGCCGTTGGGCGAGACCCTGATGAAATACTGGAGGAAAGACGTGACCATCGCGCTGGTTAAGGACCTCCGGGAGAGAGGAGACACCGCGATCATCGACCTTCTCCCTTCCGATGCCGCAAAGTGCGTGGACTGGAAACTCGTAAAGCGTTTCGCAAAGGTCTACAAAGTCGATTTCCAGACCGTGACAGGAGCCGACGAGACGAAGACACCCAACGCCGGACGCCTCAAGGAACTGCGGGGCCGTATCCTGGACCTGATCATCCGCAACCGCCTCTCCGACCCGTCGGGAATCGCCACTCTGGAATCCTCCGACTTCATGTCCGACCCCGCCGGACCGCGCTTCCCCGGCTACCTATCCTTCATCACCGCCTGACCGAAAGGCCTGAGGCAACATCTTTATATTCCATATTTTGCCGCCTGTCCACAGAGTCGGTCTAACGTTCCGTTGCCAGACAACTACTTTCTATCCCAGACTCGTTTTGACAAATTCCATCTGTAATCACATCACGGATGAAGACCGCTATCTGATAAGATTAGGGATATGAAATACCAATGAAAAATCTCTTTCCAAGAGATGACTTAACTCCTGCAAAGTTACAATTTTTTATGACATAACGAAATATTAAAAAGAAAAATGTTCTTTCCAGGTCCGGCAAATTATGAAAATGTTTTATAGTTTTTCACAATCGGGATGTCCATTCCATTGACTATATGGTCAATCTGGAATTTATAAATCTCTTGGAAAGAGATGCTGAACGAACGTGCCGCAAATGTCAGTAGAATACAGAATTCCGACAGATGGCAGAGATGCCGGTATGAATCTGAATTTCAATTGACAATGCTGAATGAAACCTGAAAAACTTATACTAACTAATACATCAAGCCAATGAAGAAAATCCACTTATTGCTGATATTGATGCTGACGACGTTCGCGTTGAAAGCGGAGATTACGGCAACGTTTACTCCGGACCCTGAGGTCGAACTCACGGAGATTCCGGCCCAGTTCAACTTCACGCTGAGCGAGGACGCCCCCAACCTGAAGACCCCCAAGCTGGTCGTGAAGTGCGGCGAGCAGGAGAAGAGCCTGCAGGTCATGAAGCAGGGAGGCCAATACAGGGAATGGTACGTTTTCGCAAGCTACTACATCAAGGGGGAACTGCTCGACGCGATCAAGGCCGCAGGCGGGTTCTCACTGGTAGTGACTCTTGACGACGGAACCGTGATCGAGCAAGTCTACAAGATACAGATGACTCCCAAACTGGAGCCTGAATGGACTGCAGCATCAGGAAGCGTATATGCAGGAATGCCTGATGAAGTGACTTTCAGCATCGACAAAGGCGTGGAGGTAGCCATAAAAGCTGTCGTAAACGAGACCTCCATCCTTGAAGCCTCGGCCATCGAAGGCAGCGACAACACCGAATTCAGAATTCCTTTGAGCACCCTCAGCGATGAGGCCAAAGCCAATATCGCAGAAACGGGCGTTCTCGTCATCGCACTGGAGGCAGAGGGCTATATAGCACCCGAGGTTCAGAAATATTATGTCTGTGCCGCCGATCTGACATGGACTCCCGAGGATGGACGCGAGGACGGCCATGTGTTCACGAATCTGCCTCAGACGCTCACTTATACACTGTCGTCCCAGCTTCCTGCCGATGCAACCGTCAGTACGGGAATTGTAGCTTCCGCCACACTCCCGGACGATATGCAGGACTGGAGCATAAAGGTCCCCGCCGCTTTAGACGGAGTAAAGATGACATTCGACCTCAGCGCACTCACCGGTGGCGACGTACAGGCCATCACCGAGGCCGGCAGCTTCACCATAGGATGTGGCTTGGCCAACAAGACGCTCAGCGCGTCGTATGCCATCAACAGCGCCAACACTCCGATAAGCCTGGGATACTGCAACGAAGAGATAACCGGCGTGACAAATCAACTGGGATCGGAAGGAGCCGCCGGTGTCGTTGCCGGTGCGATCCGTATCCCAGAGTCAAAAATGCAGTCGCTCAAGGGTGGCAAGATCACCAGAATCCGCATCGCCATCGGGGAGGGCCTGCAGCGCGTTTACGGATGGATTCGTCCGTCGCTCAGCGAACCAGCCCATGTGTTCAAGCAGCTGGACGATGTCTCCGCCGGCTGGCATGAGATTGTCTTCGATACTCCGTATGTAATCGACGGAGGTGAGATTTTCATCGGATACCAGGGATATCAGGAGAGGGGCGTGAAGGCCATTCTTGCCGGAGGCGTTGACCGTCCGGACGGTTGCTGGCTGGGTATCAAGGACAATTGGGAAGACCATTCTTCCGATGGTTACGGCACACTCTACATCCGCGCATACGGCGAGGCATCGCTGCCGGAGGCCGATCTGGGTGTGGACAACGTATGCGTGGACAAGGCATACTATACTCCGGACGAGAGCGTCAAGGCTTCCTTGACATTGCTCAACTCAGGTGTCAACAAGATCAACAATTACTCGGTGACATATTCCATCGATGGCGGTGAATCCGTGGTACGCAACTATACGGAGCCTTTGGATAAGGATGGCCGCAGGGACGTGACACTCGACATCCCCATGTCCGGTCTGGCCGATGGAAACCACACAGTGGCCTTTACCTGCCGGATTGACGACAATGGTCTTGTCGACGGCATCGAGGACAACAACCAGGCAAGCGTGAACGTGGCTCTTTACAGCAGCCAGTACGAACGCAACGTGCTGCTGGAACAGTTCACCACAATCAACTGCGTGAACTGTCCCAAGGGTGACGCCGCCCTGGAGAACGCGGTGCAGGACCAGGACAACATAATCTGGATTGCCCACCATGTAGGATTCGGAGTGGATGAACTGACTGTTCAGGGAAGTTCCGAAATGCTGGATTATGGCGTCGCAGGCGCACCGTCGCTGATGGTCGACCGCACCGTCCATGAGGGTAACGCGGCTCCTTTCGCCATCGGATACGGCAACGCATCGACCGGAGGCGACATAATCCGAGGCTACATCAACGCCAGCAAGGGAGTGCCGGCATTCGCCAAGGCCGATGTGGCGTACACCTACGATTCCGAGAAACGAACGCTGGACATAAATGTATCCGCAGAACGCAATGCCATATGCTCCACATTCTATCCGGAAACCAACCTGACGGTATATCTGGTCGAGGACAACGTGACCGCGAAGACTCCGCAGGTGGGCTCCGGCAGCACCGAGCACAGCCATGTGATACGCGCCATCCTCACACCCGCCACAGGCGTTCCCGTGGAATGGGACGGCGACGCGTACAGGACAAGCTACAACACGCAGCTTGACGCCGCATGGAAGGCCGGCGACATGTCGATCGTGGCAGTCATCAACCGACCCTTCAACGCCGAGGCTCCCGACAGCGTGGAGGTCCTGAACGCGGCATCGGTTGCGGTTGACGCTCCGGAAGACAGCGGTGTCGCAGACGTATATGGCAACGGCTCCGGTCTGTATGTCAAGGAGGGTTCGGTTGCCGGCGTCGGCTTCGCAAGCATCGATGTATTCAATACCTCCGGCCAGCGGGTGGCAAACATCAATCTGGCGCCGGGCATCTACCTGGTAAGCGCCGTAACGGACGCCGGCCAGCATGTGACACAGAAAGTGGTGGTAAAGTAACAATCCGAAGAACCAGGGTTCCAGGCTCTCCGGAGAGCCTGGAACCCTGGTTGACATCAACAACCCTTTACTTTAATAAACGAAACGTCAACTATGAAAAGAATCATCACAGCAGCGTTGTTCTGCACGGCTCTGGCGGGCAACGCCAAGGAATTCGAGCTGTACAAGGGACTGGAACTGCGCGGAGTGGCTCCCAACGGCATGTATCTTGCCACACCCGACAAGGCTCCGACAATCATTGACCGTCAGAACGACAAGACCTACAATTATGGCAGCGGCTATATCTGCGGCCGCGGCAACTATGTATCAAGCAACGGTATAGTCGTGGGAAGCGAAGGCACTTACACCACGGCACGCTACTGGAAGGAGGGAAAATGGCAAGACCTGCCTGTAGGCTCGCGTAAGACAGTCAGTTTCTCATGCGCCAACGGCGTGACTCCCGACGGCAGGATAATATGCGGCACCTCCGACTGCACAGCCCTGAACGGCAGCGCGTATCCCATCGTCTCGCCAGTGATATGGGAACTCAACGAGTCGACAGGAGAATACGAGTTCTCGATGCTGCCTGTTCCCGACAGAGATGTGACCGGGTGCATTCCCCAGCAGATATCCGCCAACTTCATCTCGGACGACGGCAATACAATCCTCGGAAACCTTACCGACTTCCGTGGTATGATCGACTATCAGATCGTATTCCATCGTGATGGCGACGGCGTATGGAGTTACGAGACCCTGGGCGAGGATATCGTCATCAAGGATGGGGCGGAATGGCCCGAATATCCCTCGCGCCCCGTCATGCCGAGGGTATACGACTACCTGACTCCCGAGGAACTCGCAGCATACGACAAGGCTATGGAGGAATACAACGAGGCTATGGAAATAGCCGACATAACAGGCATTATCCCCACGCGTCCCGCTTACGAGGATTTCCTGGAAACCAACCGCGAGAAATATGAAGCCGACATGGCGCAATATGAGGTGGACAATACAAACTATCTTGTGAAACTTTATGCCTTCTTCGATGCTTACGCCGAAAACCTGACAGGCAGTAATTTCAACTCCAACTCAGGCAAGCTTTCGGCTAACGGCAGATTCTTTGCCTCAAACATGAACTTCCCCTTGGCAAACAAGAAGACCGGCTATTCGCCCATACTCTACAGTCTGGACGAAGAGATGGAACCATTCCATTACATGAACGATTCCATGAGCGTGTTCTCGGTACTGAATGACGGCGCAATGGTGGCCGGCACACCCATGAACGATGAGTCTGTCTTCTCGCGCGTGCCGTACGTAATATCAAAGGACGGGGAGGCCTCGACATTCGAGGAGTGGATCAAGGCAGAATCTCCCGAGGCATATGAATGGCTGGACAAGAACATGCGGTATGACTACACCGACAGGAACGGACAGAAGGTCACCGGCGAGCTTATGCTGGGCACGGTACGCATGTCCTCCGACGCCACCAAGATAATCGCATACGTCTACAATCCGGCGGATAACGGCACCTACGACTCTTATTTCCTGAATCTGAGCGAAGACGAGCCACCGTTCAGCGGCATCAGCGAAACAGCCGTCGACAACGCGACTCCGGCGATGTACTTCAATCTGCAGGGTGCGCGTGTCAGCCAGCCTGCATCGGGCAGCATCGTGATCTGCCGCCGAGGAAACACATATACCAAGATCATTGTCCCCTAACCATTGCTTAGAAGTGGTCTAGCCAAATAAAGAAAGCCTGCGATCGCAGGCTTTCTTTATATTTCTGAATCCCCTGAAAATCAGCGGAACAGACATGGATTTAAGTCAGACGGCTTTGCCGTCATCGTCCGTGAAATACCTGCGGCGCCTGAATCCCAGGCGCACCAGACAGTAGAGCAGGGCTATGAAACCCAATGCCACAACCACCAGGCCAAGGTAGAACACAAACTTTACGGCGGAGCATATTCCCCATATGCCGACAACGATGCCGGCAATGAAGATGATGAGCCACAGGATCACATTGGCCTTGCGCTTGCGGTCGGTGATTTTCTCATTTCTGGCCTCGATCTGGGCCGGGGTCTTCTCGGTGTCTTTCATAATCAACTGGATTTTTAGTAGATGCTCAAATTAATTGATTTTTGTGGAAACAGTTTTCCAATATAAC
>ENA-OYXU01000795-OYXU01000795.1-human-gut-metagenome-genome-assembly--contig:-NODE-795-length-11861-cov-4.823903_pt1 | contig 11861 bp, 14 predicted proteins | sample MGYA00243243_ERZ653435 | MGnify/ENA primary metagenome ERZ653435 (study PRJEB26926, sample SAMN06165113) | human gut metagenome | biome: ENVO:00009003; feature: ENVO:2100002; material: ENVO:00002003... | reverse complement strand
TGGGCTCGGAGATGTGTATAAGAGACAGGCTGAACACCTCGTAGGGAATGTCTGCGCGGCGCAGAACGTCGAGAACCTTGTCGGCCACGCCGAACTTGATCAGGTCCTTGTCAGTGGCGACGAACGCTTTGTGAAGACCGAGACGGGCTATTTCTTTGGGAAGCACCTCGCGGGCGCCGGGTCCGAAGTAAGAGACTTCGTTTAATACAAATCTGTTTACCATGATATTTTATTTATGATTGTAAAAATTTTTTTTGCTTTCTGCAAATATACGTCTATTTTTTCAAACGTGGAAGCTATTCATTTGGGAAATAACGCAACTCGCTTCATCGCGGCGTTTCCGAAGAGGAAAAAGCGCCGTGTCATCAGCGAATCAGAAAATCGTAGAATGGCGAGTAATATAAATTGTTTGGCTGAAGATATATCATGTTTTTTCCGAAATCGATGAACATGTTGAACCGTTTGAGGAAATTGTTGCCAATCATGCCGTCGATGTCCTCTTTGCTCTGGAGCCCGCGAGTTAAGGTGGAAAAGGCTCCCGCAACTTTCGGCATCACGTATGGCCCCACGATAACCTCGTCGAAAAAGACATTCTTCAGTTCCCCGCTCTTGCCGTCGCTGCTTGAAATCTGCGAGACTGCAAACGGTTTCTGGGTTTCGAGCAGATTGTTGCGTTTCACGAACGGCGTGTTCAGGTCTATTACTCGGTCCGACCCCGTATCTACTTCAAGTGTGAGATCATGGAGTTTTCCGTTAAGTTTTACGGGAAGTCTGACAAACGGCACATCGTATATGTAGCTGAACGGAAATGCTACGAAAGACTGACTGACCGTCACGGTGTCTTTCGGATAGAAGTAGATTTTAAAATCGTCGTAATTGATCTCGATGTTGAAGGCCGACAAACCGTTAAGCCCGAAAACGCCGTCCCAATATTCCGGAGAATATGGAATGTGAACGCATCCTGCGTCATCATATCTCACCGATCCGATTTCGATTGTGTTGCCCTTGCTGTAATCGACTTTATTTTCTCCCGTTGCGCCTAAGTTTCCAACCGGATTACCTTTGTGGATGTGTCCGGCCAGTTTTGGCGAATTCGGGTTCAGTACTATAGATGACGCACCCGTATCGACAAGGAATCTGAGGGAATCCGAGCCGTTGACGAATGCGGTAACATATATACGGCTGTCCTTCGCAACGCTGAACGGTATTTCGCCGACAGGCGTTTTATCTGTCATTTTAGCCTGCGCGCAGGAGAATATCGCTGCAAAAATTGTCAGAGTAAATATCCTTCTTCCTCTTTTCATATCCGATATTTGGGTTATTGACGCGAAATCGCGTCCCAAAGATAACACAAAATACCGGTTCCCACAATCTGAAATCGATACCTGTCATCCATCTGGATGCAGATATACACAAGTGTATATGCCCCACATGACAGACAGCTCGAACATCACAGCCGAGGTTGTCTGTTTGTTTTGTATGGCGCTATGAATAACAGAACTTCTAATAAAGATACCTAACTGACAGCAGAAAGCGGTCGGCGCATGGCTTTGCGACTATGCGAAACACCGACAGCCCTTTGATGAAATAAAACATCGCCGTACACTCAATGAGGTTGGTGATGTCGCGGAAGGTCGGCATTATTAGAATATTGAGAGGGGTTGAGGTGGAATCAGCCTGTAAACCTGTTATAAATCTTCAATTAGCAAAACCGCTTATCGGTCTGTTTCATCTTGTTGTTAAGGGGTAATCTTATATCTTGAAAGCTTATGAATTTTTGGACTCATTGAATTATTCCAGATATTATTGGCTATTACAGTTCTGTTCAGCTCATAATCTTCCAATTTTTTAAGATACTCTTCTTTATCGCCACGCCAATACTCAAATATATTGGTATCCCATTGGAAAATTTGATTTGAAACCGTCCTATAAATATTGCATGCAACATCAATATCGTTTCGATAAACTGCGATTCCGTAAATCAACTCATATATTTTGAGTTTGAGGAGAAAATTACTATTTATTGAAACGTCTGTTGTAATTATACTTTCAAAGTATTTAATCAGTTTATCGAATAAAACATTTCCTGCCAATAACTGAAATTGAGTATTACATTTGTCAATAGCATTAGTAACCAAATTTTCATCCATACTGTCAGACAAATAGATATCTAATCCCTTCTCATCCAATAGCGGGATTTGAAAATATGGCATTTCAAGACACTCTTTTCCAGTAGAGAGCCATAATGGATATATAGAGAGATACAAGTTATAATCCCTGTGTGGTATCTTGACAAAAGTTAATCCGACGATTATACACTCAACCGTATGAGCAATGTATTTTGTTGTTACACTTCTTAAGTCAAATGTAGAACAAAGCTGTTTTTTTAATTCTTTTATAGTCATGGCGGATATATTGTATTATTTGGCGATTAATACTATAATCACTGCGAGAACGAGAAAGCCGAGAAATCCGTTAGCGAGGTTGTTGTCGGCATGGTCTATTTTATTGAAATCTTCCGAGCCATAGCGGATTTGTCGATACGATACTTTCTGTCCGCGACGGAACAGCCATAGACACCCATACCGAAGCCCGGCTCCGATATGAAGAACCGCTGACCCGAACCATGAACGAATAAATATCTCTGCTATCAATTCCATTAAAGTTTCCATTATTTTATACCGTATTTGGATTTGAAGGCTTCTTCCTCAATAAAGTTTTCAAGCAACGCATGGCATGCATCGTTTTCTGTGAGATAATCGCTCAATGTTTTTACCGCTCCTCTGTCATCGATATAAACAAGTTTATATGTGTCGCCATCTCGCATTACCACCACACAATCGGTTCTCTCGGTCGTATCAAATCCAAATCGCCACGATTCAATTCCCATAACTTTAAGATATTGTGCCACTGATGCTTGGTCTAATTTCTGTGACAACATCGGCTGTTCCCAATACCGTTCAAGTTTATCATTCAGTATGTCGCACACTTTACCAACTGATACAAAAGTGTTGACAATTCCGGTGTTTTTCCCACCTCCGGTCAAGTAATCCGCCCTTATGATTTTAGCACTTCCTGTTTTTGTTATGACAAACCTCTCAACACGCAGAAAAGGAATAATCTCATATTTCATCCTTGCCGGTATCAGATATTCGAGACGGTCATCAAATATCCTTGCAAGCGGTTTGCGCATCGCGATCAATATCAGCCAACCTATCCCGACAATCACCCCGAAAGAGAAGAATATCATTCCCATATAACCGATAAATTTATCTATACCAGAACGAGGATTGTTTGTCATAAAGAACCCACCAACAACAAACAACAAGCTGATCAGCGTAAAACCAATTACTCGCCATATACTTGGGTATATGGCAATTCGTTTATCGGTCAGTTTCATGGTCTTGCTGTTTTGGGTCAAATAATAATCGCCTATTATTGGCGAAATCATCATATAGACTATCTACTTGGTATAATTGAGGATTGATGATGTTTCGCTTGTTGAGTGCCGCCAGCCATTCCTCCCGCGTTTCATGCCACTCTATAGAGTCTGTTGGCACATCAACTATGGCATATTGTCGCATTTCCCGGTCGCCGTATGTATTTCCGGGCAATTTATCCACTGGAGTCAACTCATCGGTATAAGATAGATAAATAATAGAATCCGATATGCCAACATATTCAACTGAAAGTCGCCCAGATAATAAACTGTTGGGGTAATAATCAAATTCATCAATATTGCGACGTTTTTCAAAGCGCCATACTTCTCTCGTGTCTATCGCAGTTATCTCGTAAGGCGCAATCAATGGAACTCGATAGTAATCCCATGCACCATAATCGGAATAAAAATCAGTCCGAAATGGTGCATCGATTTCTTCAGCAATCCGCGCCTTGATAGCTTCATATTTTGATTTAATCCTTGTGCAACCACACACTAAGATCAAGATTCCAATAATGCCTGCTATTTTATGCCACCGTTTCATTTTGTAATAAGTTTACATCCTTTTATAATACTGAGTGTGATATTTAATAATGCAATGATTGAAAGACCTAATACATCCCATACATCAGGACGTCCCATGGTAATTAGCAAAAAAGCGAAGCCGATAAATCCAATTGAGTACAACATTTGGAGCAGTTGCGATAAGATAGATATGTTCCTATTGTTGCTGAAATAACTCACTCCACAAAGTATCAGTATGATACCTGTGCCTATGCACAAGAACGTTGGCATGAATTGTATCTTGAACCACATAATGCCTTGTACTGACCACCATAAACATGAAATAACCGATGCAATATATTTCATCGCTTGCCTCCTTTCTCTCTATTCCTGATTGACTTTTTCGGCGCTGGCCTGACAGCGTCATTCGGCATCATATTTTCAAGCATATATCTGAATATGCAATTGTTGTTCTGTTCTAATAAATTATCTATCGTTAATTTGTCGTGAGGGAGTGTAAAGTTTAAGTAAACCGACTTTCCTGAGTTTTTGAAATCATAACTCTCGTTATCACTATCTTTAACGTTAATGACAACATTTACATAGGCAACTGATGCCTGTTCCTGCCATTTTACAAGATCCTTGCAAAAGTCAATGAATATGGAATCCGTTGTGCTATACCCGTAAATCGGTGTCTGATACCCACTTAATGTGTCTTCTATGTAATCCGCAGGACACGACATGAAGACATTAAACTGAAAAGCATCTGTCAGGGGACTGCTTGCGCTGTATTCGATTGTAGGTCGATTGTTGTCTATGTTGGCGAATTCTTTATCAAAATAAAATGGAGGCAATGCTGGTGCATTTTGAAATGACAAACGAAGTTTGTCGATTGAACACCACCAATCATCAATAAAATTCTGGAGTTCTCCGGTTTGTATCGCTTCTTTTAACGTTTCCACAATATTGACAAGCACATCGCAATTAGATGATTCATCTGAAGGCGACCATGTTGCCCCGATGCTGTCATTTGATGCGATAAAATAATACATCACACCATCCAGGCCGGCAGAAAAAGTTGGCATTGCCTTTTCAACGGCAACATCAATAAGTTCGGCAACGCTTTTGCCAAATTCAGAATCAATTGCCACTTTTATCACTGGAATCTCTTTGATATTCACACTGTCAGGATAGACAATTCCATGCGGCCGTTTTTCAATAAGTGTCAGACTATCACATTTCGTTGACAAACTAATGCCATATCTGTTAGAGAAAGAAGGCAAGACGACTATTCCACACTTGCGTTCCTGTGTGAGTAACGACTGACTATATCGTTCCGCAAACTCCCGGCTGTCGTTTACCGGATCAAGATGACTTTGCGCCCACAGGTTGCAGGAGAGTGCAAAGCCAACACACACAATCAATATCTTATAGAGTGTTGTCATACGCAAAGTTACAACGAATAATCGACATTCGATGTGACAAATGTCCCATCAGAGTATGAAAATCAGCGTGGAACGAAGAATTTTATTAAATATCCTCACATTCGGAGGCGCCAGCGGCACTTTCAGCCTCACGGATGCGATGCAACTGACGGCGGGAAATGCCTAAATAGGAGGCAATCTCCTGAATAGGTAGATTGTGTGTGACACCGGGATAGCGGGAGACAAGTTCATGGAAGCGTTCTGTCGGGGTCTTTATAAGCATATTCAGATAACGGCAATAAGCCTCCCGCAACAGATTGGATGAAACCTCGGCGACAAAACCGGGATTGCGCTCTATGATAAACCGTCGCGCATCTTCGACCGACACACGCTGAACCTCGGCATCGCATCCCGCGACAATGGAGGTTAGCGAAGGCTGGTCATACAGGAATCCCTGCACATAGTCAGTAACCACTTCACCCTCGAAAGAGAAGCCCGTTACTACTTCCAGCCCCTTTGAATTAAGAGCCACATATTTGAAATATCCCGACTTTACCACACCCACATAACGGCACAATTGCCCCTGCTGAACAATCCTCTCGCCCTTGGCATAGACAACGCTCTTGCCATTAGCCGCGACATAATCATTCAGCACCGACAGGTCAATCCTCGTCATAAAATCGTTAAGCTGCGCCATATCTTTGGATGTTGCCCGTCAAAATCAATGTGCTTTTTATCTCAAAATGCGGATAATGCGGGAAATGCAAGGTTATTCCAGCTCCATCATGTCGAAAAACATAAGGCGTGTGTGGTCATTCTGTATCTTTTCCGACAGCACTTTGAAGTTGTTTTTCAGATAGAAGTCTATGGCAGAGAGATTGGCATCAACAGTCAGATAGCGGAACGCTGAATAATTGGGATTCCCATTAAGCATGTCTTTCAGAAGATTCATCAAGTCTGTACCTATATTGCGACCCTTGTATTTTGATGAGACGGCAAACCTGCCAATCTTGACTGCCGGGTAACTTCCGAACCGCTTATGCTCCGGGAAGCCTCCCTTGATTATCTTCCATTGACTATTGGTTACATCCTGACGGCTGATTTTGTCGTTCAAGAGGCAGAAATACGCGACAATGCTTCCGCAATCCTCAAGGATATAGGAAGTGGCAATACGTTTGTCGAGGAAACCTTTGGCATCCTCGACAAGAAAATTGTTCAAATCTTCGTCACCGCAATCAAATCCGTCAAGCACGGTTTCCGGCGTAAGTCTTACAAGTTTCATCTTTTACAAACAGATGGTAATATATTCCTTTGCTTTCTTGACCGCTTCTTTGAGCTTTCTTGAATTCTCGGCGCGCTGTTCCTTGGTGAGACTCTCAACCTCCATTCTGAGTTTCTCAAAACGGATTGCGTCTTCGCCTGTCAGAACCGGGGTTTCCGCTATTGGTCGTGCCATAATCTTGTCTCCTGCTATTAAGTGGATTACAAAGTTACAACAAATCTCTGACACTTTTGGCTTATCTGGCGATTTTTATTCAAGATTGATTGCGTTCTCAAACAAATGCGGACGCCACCAGGATAGGAGCGCCCGCAATAACGTTGTTACTACTTACTTAGTCGTTGGTCTTTATCTCGGCGAAGCCCGATGTGTGGATGTTCTTGCTGCGGGCTGTGCCGGGTATCTCAATCTCGGAATTACCCGAAGCGGTAGCATCGACTTTACCTGCACCATTGAGGCGCACTTCAATATCGCTGTTGCCCGAGCTGTCGAGATTCACGACATCGGCCGTTACGGATTCGGCTTCGACACTGCTGTTGCCGGAGGTGTTGGCTCTGAAAGTCGTACATGCAGTCGCACCATCAAGTTCGACACTACTGTTGCCGGATGTGTTTATCTCGATTCTCTTGCACGACAGCGCCTGATGGAATTCGATGCCGCTGTTGCCGGAAGTGGATATTTCCAGCGAACCGTTGATGCCGCTGCTTGACAGCACATCCAGCCCGGCGTTGCCGTGAGTCTGGAAATCTTTCATGGCGGGTGCCGTCATCACCACCTCGACCTTATTGTCGCGCAGATGGGAGAAGCGTCCTTCATTAGCGGTATAAAGATATAGTGTGCCGCCTTTCACGTAGGCCTTCAGCGTGGCAAGCGCCTCGGAGTTGCCAGTAGCCTTGATGCTGACTTTGGCAGAAGGCGTATAGTCCACCTTCACATTGCCGCCCACAGAGATGCCGGAGAACGGCGCGTCCACCTTAATTACCCTGGCACTGTCCTTGGCCGCGCTGCAACCCAGGCATAACACTGCCATACAAAGAGATAAAAGAAGTTTTTTCATATCATTGAGCTTTTACCCATAAGACGTAGATTGAGGACGAAACGTTACATACCGGCCATCCATGTTAATATCTATTAACATTTGATAGTTATTCAGGATACCTACGCTATAAAATATCGGCGCAAATTGCATTATTGCGGAATAGTTTTTGTAATTTTGCGGCGATTATGCACTTGATGCGACGCACTATATTGGGTTTTACGGCCGCCGTTGCGGCGTTGCCGACGCTGACAGCATTCGCCACGCGGGTTGCCGACGACGCGCACACGCTGCGCATGGCCGACACGGCACAGGCTGTGGCGGCCGCCGTGGCCGATTCGCTGCCGGCAGACACTATGATGCCCGATACGGTGCCTCCGGACACAGCCATCAACGCCCTCGCCATAATAAAGGCCGACACCCTCACGCCGCGGCGCAGCCGCATAGTGCGCACGAGGGTAGACCTGGAAAACCCCGTACAGTTTTCGTCGAGCGACTCCATGGTGATAGTGCGCCGCGACTCGGCCTTCATGTACGGCAACGGCTCCGTGACCTACGGCGACATAAAGCTGGATGCCGCACAGATAGAGATGGACCTCGGCGACAATACAGTCTACGCCATAGGGCGCCCCGACAGCCTGGGCGAGCTTCAGGGTACGCCGGTGTTCAACGAAAGCGGAACGGACTACGAGGCCAAGACCATGCGCTACAACTTCAAGACATCGAAGGGCATAATCTCCAATGTAGTCACACAGCAGGGCGAGGGCTACCTCACGGGCGGCATAACGAAGAAAGACGCCGACGACAGCTACTACATCAAGAACGGCCGCTACACCACCTGCGACAACCACGACAATCCGCACTTCTACCTACAGATAACCAAAGGCAAGATGCGCGCAGGCAAGGACGTAATCACAGGTCCGGCCTACATGGTGCTGGCCGGACTGCCGCTGCCGATAGCGGTGCCTTTCGGCTACTTCCCCTTCAGCGACAAGTATGCCTCGGGCGTGATAGTGCCGACATTCGGCGACGACTACAACCGCGGCTTCTATATGCGCGACGGCGGCTATTACTTCGCCATCAGCGACAACATCGACCTCGCACTCACCGGCGAGCTCTACACCAAGGGGTCGTGGGGTCTTCAGGCCAGAAGCACCTATGCCAAACGATACAAGTACAGCGGAAGCTTCAACCTGTCGTACCTGCTCACCAAAAACGGAGAAAAGGGTTCGCCCGACTACAGCCTCCAGAAGAACTTCCAGATACTCTGGAGCCACTCGCAGGACTCCAAGGCCAACCCCAACATGAGCCTCTCGGCATCGGTCAACTTCACTACCAGCGGCTACACGCGCAACGACCTGAACAGCTACTACTCCAACGCCTTCACCGAGAGCACGAAAAGCTCGACCGTGAACATGACCTACCGCTTCCCGCAGTCGAAGTGGAGCCTATCTGCGACAATGAACGTGTCGCAGCGCACACAGGACAGCACGCTCACGGTAGGCTTCCCCAACCTCACCGTCACCATGAGCCAGACGCAGCCTTTCAAGCGCAAGCGCGCCGCCGGAGCCGAAAGGTGGTACGAGAAAATCAAGATGAGCTACAACGGACAGTTCCAGAACTCGCTCACAGCCAAGCAGAACGAATTCTTCAAGAAAAGCCTCATCAAGGACTGGCGCAACGGCATGAACCACCGCGTGCCCATATCGGCCACGTTCAACGTGCTCAACTACATCAACATCACGCCCAGCATCGACCTTCAGGACCGCATGTACACCCGCAAGGTACGCCGCCAGTGGGATCCCGTGGCCGGCATGGAGATATGCGACACCACATACAGCCTGTACAACGTATGGGACATGCGCGCCAGCGTCTCCGTCGACACCAAGCTCTACGGCTTCTACCAGCCGCTGGGCTTCCTGGGCAAGAAAATCAAGATGATACGCCACGTGTTCACGCCAAGTATCTCGTTCACGGCCGCGCCGGACTACGGCAGCAGTTTCTTCGGATACTACGGCCAATACGAGTATCAGGACCCCCGTAGCGGCGAGACACGCACGCGGCGCTACTCGCTGTTCCCGAACGCGCTGTTCGGAGTGCCGAGCGAGGGCAAGACGGGCTCTATAAGCTACAACCTCGCCAACAACCTGGAGATGAAGGTCAAGAGCGACAACGACTCCATAGGCGAGAGGAAAATCTCGCTCATAGAGAACCTGAACATATCGCAGAGCTACAACTTCGCGGCCGACTCGCTGCGCTGGAGCGACATAAACACGTCAATACTGCTGCGCCTCACCAAGGGCTTCAATCTCAACCTCAGCGCCACATGGGACGTCTACACATATGCGCTGAACGAGGCCGGGCAGCCGGTGCGCGTCAACAAGCTGCGTCTCTCGCAAGGCAAGGGCATAGGACGCCTGCGCAACACCGGCACATCGTTCAGCTACACCTTCAATAACGACACCTTCAAGCGCAAGAAGGACAAGAAGAAAGACGAGGGCGGCAACAGCAACGACGAGCGTGAGGATGACTTCGAGGGCAACAACAGCCGCAACCGCACCGGCCACAACCATGAGAACGAGGAGGTGGAAATGAGCAGCGACGGATATGCCAAATGGGAAGTGCCCTGGAGCCTGTCGGTAAACTACTCCATCAACTACAGCTACGGTGCGTTCAACAAAAAGAAGATGGAATACGACGGACGCATCACGCAGAACCTCAGCTTCTCGGGCAGCATACGCCCGACGCAGAACTGGAATTTCTCGTTCTCGGCGTCGTACAACTTCGACACCCACAAGCTCGCCTACATGAACTGCAACATCTCGCGCGACTTACACTGTTTCCAGATGTCGGCCAGTTTCGTGCCGGTGGGTCCCTACAAGAGCTACAACTTCCACATCGCCGTCAAGAGCGCACTGCTGAGCGACCTCAAGTACGACAAGCGCTCCTCGACGCGCAACGGCATCACGTGGTACTAAGAGGCTGTTTTTAACGGCCTCTGATTATCTTCCGGCGTACATGTCCTCGTAGTAGCGCTCGTAGTCGCCGGAGGTGATGTTGTCCATCCACTCCTGGTTGTCGAGATACCAGCGCACGGTTTTTTCAATTCCCTCCTCAAATTGCAGCGAAGGCTCCCAGCCCAGCTCGGCCTGAAGCTTGCGCGAGTCTATGGCATAGCGCATATCGTGGCCGGGGCGGTCGGTCACAAAGGTTATCAGCCTGTCGCTGTAGCCCTCGGGATTGCCCAGAAGTCGGTCGACGGTGCGTATTATCACCTTGATTATGTCGATGTTCTTCCACTCGTTGAAGCCGCCGATGTTGTAAGTCTCGGCCACCTTTCCGCAATGGAAGATGAGGTCGATGGCACGCGCGTGATCCTCGACGTAGAGCCAGTCTCGCACATTCTCGCCCCGGCCGTACACCGGCAGCGGGCGTCCGTGGCGGATATTGTTGATGAACAGAGGAATCAGCTTCTCGGGGAACTGATAGGGACCGTAATTGTTGGAGCAGTTGGTGACAACGACCGGCATGCCGTAGGTGTCATGGTAGGAACGGACGAAGTGGTCGCTCGCCGCCTTGGACGCGGAGTACGGGCTGTGGGGATTGTAGGCGGTAGATTCCAGAAAGAAATCCTCGCCGTAGGCATGATGATGGCATGCGGATGATGCGGCCGTCGTGAACGGCGACTCGAGGCCCTCGGGACGGCTCAGCTCAAGCGCGCCATACACCTCGTCGGTGGATATGTGGTAGAACAGCTTGCCTTCATAGCCTTCGGGACGGCTCTCCCAATAAACTTTCGCGGCCTGAAGCAGCGCGAGCGTACCCATCACATTGGTGCGCGCGAAAGCAAAAGGCTCCTTGATGGAACGGTCGACGTGGCTCTCGGCGGCAAGGTGTATGATGCCGTCCACTTTGTGTTCCTTCATCAGCGCAAGCATACGGTCATAGTCACATATGTCGGCGCGCACGAAGGTATAGTTTGGACGGTTCTCTATGTCCTTGAGATTGGCGAGGTTGCCGGCATACGTCAGTTTATCGACGTTGATTATGTGGTAATCAGGATATTTGTTGACAAACAGGCGCACCACGTGCGAGCCTATGAATCCGGCACCGCCGGTGATTATAATATTGCGCTTCATTGCTGATAGAGGTCAGTGTTGTAATCGAAAGGTGAATCGA
>ENA-OYXU01000792-OYXU01000792.1-human-gut-metagenome-genome-assembly--contig:-NODE-792-length-11876-cov-5.291938_pt1 | contig 11876 bp, 8 predicted proteins | sample MGYA00243243_ERZ653435 | MGnify/ENA primary metagenome ERZ653435 (study PRJEB26926, sample SAMN06165113) | human gut metagenome | biome: ENVO:00009003; feature: ENVO:2100002; material: ENVO:00002003... | reverse complement strand
GAGCCTTATCGTCGGCAGCGTCAGATGTGTATAAGAGACAGGCATATAATATATTGATATTCAACTGTTATAGAGCGGACAAATACAAGAATATGTCCCTACTTTATAAAAAGAGGCTTTATGAAGAAACACACTATACAGTATATAATAATGTGTGCGGTGCTGCTGATAAGTGGCATTGCCGCCGCGGCAGAGACACCTGCGGTTGAGATAACGCTCGAAAAGATGCCTGCCGCCGACGCTCCGGTGCCCGTAGGCGTAAGCACCGTGCTTTGCAAGTTTACGGTAGAGGCAACGGATCTGCCCGCATCCGCACCCATATACATCACCGGAGGCGACACCTCGTTCAGCCTGAGCCACACGGAGATACCCGCCGGCACATCGGTGACCGAGGTTGTGGTGGCCGTAAATCCCGCCACTCTCGGCACGCACAAGGGAAACATTGTGTTCGATTTCGACGCTATAAACCCGGAGTTCAACCAGGCTTATTCGCTCAACATCAAGGCATACGACCCCGACCATCAGCCCACGATAACGCTGAGCCGCAGCGAGGTGGAGCTTGAAGCAGGGGTGGGGGCTTCGGCCGAGGCCGAAATAACCGTTACTCCGGCTTACTGTTTTGACTACATAAACGTGAAGGCCGGCGCGGCACAGAACACGGGTCTGGTGGTGAGCAGCACGCTGTTTCTGCCCAATATCGGCGAGCAGAAGTTCCGCGTGACGTTCCGTCCCAAGACAGAGGGGGAGGTTACGCAGACGTATACCTTCACCACGACAATGGGAGAGCCTGTGGTGCTCACCGTGCATGCACGCGGAGTGGGGGAGACCGAGCCGGAACCTGTGGAAGGTGACGAGCTGAAACTCGACGCCACCTCCCCGCTGGCACTTTACGAAGAGAACTTTGACGCCTCGGTGGAACACAACAAGCCGCTTCATGCCGACGGATGGACAAACGTGGCCGAGAAGGGTACGCGCGCATGGTGGGGCTACACTTCGGCGGGTGACGAACCGTTCTCGGCGGCCAAGGCCACGCTCTACGACTCGAAAGTGGCCGCGGATGACGGTACCGATGCAAGCATGCTGCTTGTCAGTCCGGCACTCGACTACAAGAATGCAGCCGGAAAGATGCTCGAATTCAGGCTCATGGGGCAGTTCCTCCACGACGATCAGGATGAGACACTCGACGTGTGTCTCATCGAACTTGTCGGCGGACAGCCGTACATCTACCCCATGCAGGGATTCGGAATACCGGCCAAGGCCGACGAGAGCGGCACGTGGATACCTTACGAGGTGGACATGAGTGTGGTGGAAGACATGCCCGATGTGTTCTTCATCGGTTTCCGCCTGTCTGCCAAACGCTGCGCGGCATCGTCGGCAACATACTATATCGACGACTTCAAGTGGGGCGGCAAGAAATCTTCCGACGGCATGACAACCGTCTCTGCCTCTAAAAACAAGACCGTTTGCAATGGTGTTTATAATCTTCATGGTATGCGTGTGCTTGATGGCAATACCATCCAGCAGTCGATGGACACCTTGCCGCGGGGAATGTATATTTGGAAGGGGAAGAAAATTTTCAGGTAGAACAGGGTGTATCAAAATGGCTACATGGTACTTGGTAGGGACATATTTTTCGCTATGCTCAACAACACGTCCCTACCAAGTACGTGAACCTTATTTTGATACACCCTCTCTTTATATTATGACAACAGGCTTTCTATATGATAACGGGGGCGCTTTTTCACTTCTACGAATATCTTTCCGATGTATTCGCCTATTACACCCAAAGATGCGAGTATGCATCCTCCGACAAACCATATACTGAGAATCATGGAAGACCATCCCGACACTACGTTGTGATTGCAGTACTGATATAGCACATAAATGAGGATTGCTATTGATATTGCTATGAATACGAAACCTAAAACCATTATCATCCGTACTGGTTGAATAGAAAAACTTGTGATTCCGTCAATGGCAAAGCTCATCATTTTTCTTAAAGGATATTTTGTCGTGCCGTATTTTCTTATTGTGCGGTTGTAATATACATTGCATGATTTGTATCCTATCAACGGTATTATTCCTCTTAAGAAAAGATTGTTTTCCTTGTATTCACATAATGCTTTTACCGCCCTGCTGCTCATAAGCCTGAAATCGGCATGGTTGTAAACGGTTTTAACACCTAAAACATTCATTATTTTATAGAAGAGCAATGCCGAGTTGCGTTTGAACCATGTATCAGACTCTCTTTTGTTTCTCACGCCATACACTATGTCGAATTGTCCTTCACAATGCTTTGTTACCATTTCCTCGATGGCATTGACATCATCCTGCAAGTCTGCATCAATGGTTACAATGATGTCGGCATTGCCGTAACTGTTTTCCAAACCGGCCAAGAGTGCATTTTGATGACCTTTGTTGGCCGAGAGTTTGATGCCTTTTACATTTCTGTTGTTATTGTGATATATCCTACAGATTATTTCCCATGTGTTGTCGGAGGAGCCGTCATCCACATACAGTATATAGCTGTCGGCATCGATTTTTTGCTTTGATACTAAGTCATGAAGTGTATTGAGAAGTACCTGATTGCTTTGTGACAGCGTTTCTTCTTCATTATAACACGGGACTATAATGCACAATTTATTTTTCATAATCTTTTGCAATTATTCGTTTGTTATTGGTGTATAGCCATAGCGATAAAGTCAATATGGCTTCGGCAAGAAGGGTGTATCTGTATACCTGATGTGACTGCCATGGCCCCTGAAACATATAATATCTCTGTGCCGGCCATTGCATGTATGTATCTACCGAATAGGTATAGAACGATTCTTCCGTTCCTACGGTATTTATATTAAGCCAGAAGAAAGAAATGGCAAGCTGCAGAGCCACTATAATACATACGAATCCCTTTCTTGTCTCATTGCGGTTATTGATACCGTTCATCAACGGTATGATGATGAATACAAAAAAACATATTGTCTTTCTTGTTTCAATGTCAGGGAGGAAAAACAGAGCCATGATCATCAGAATAAAGTAACCAGTTCCCAGCTTGTTGGCATAAAGGCATATATCCCGCCAATACAGCATTATGAAAATGAAGTATACACCCAAATAAAGGAAATGGGTTTCTATGAAAATCAATATGTCAGTAGCCGGGAACTGACATATCTGGGCAAGTTCGTTTACCAAAGAAAAAGGTCCCTTGAAGCCGTAAAGCTGGGGGATGTGATACAGAACAACAAAAAACACTGTTGCCATGATTGTTCTTTTAAGACGATTTGGCCTTATCAAGACGTTGAAAACTTCTTTCCAATTATATTCCAGTGGTTTGGCTGCAAAATAGTAGAAAGCTATATAAGCGGCTGTTCCAGCCATTGCAATATATATATTCTCAGGATAGCGTGCTATAAACACATCATTGATAGAATTTACTCCGCGTATCTTATATCTGAAAACGATGTATAGGATGAAAGCCAACGGAAGCCATGCGACAAGAATGGTTTTCATGATTATATTCATGGCAGATGAGAATTTGTTCATTCCTTCTTTGATTTCTTGTCTCGGCATTATTATAAGTAGAAAGATGATAAAGCTGAGCAGCGGAAATATGAACATGCTTATTGTTGCAAGAAATGTCAACAGACGGGTCCTGTTCTCTATAAAACAGCATGCAGAAGCCCAGCATAGGGCAAATGTAGGCATATCTGTCATTACCGGGCAATATCCCATGAACTTAAGAACATGGAAATTATAGAATGAGAATGTAAAGGCTAATATCTCCACGTGTTTCTGCCATTTCAATTTGTTTGATATTCTGAAAAAGAAAAAGACAGATGCAAATAATAGAATTACGTTTATTGTACTGCTCACATTCATGACGTTTTGCGCAGTTTGGCTTATGCCAAACATCTTCATCAGATAATGGATGATGAGAAACGGAAGCATACGGTGGGTATGATAGTAGCTGATACTGTTGGATAAATACTCGTCCAATCCGTTAATGACAATGTCTTTATAATATGAGCATCCGTCCCATCCGTATCCGTCGCATAGTATTACGTGTTCTCCGAAATAATTGGCCAATACTATCGTGAACAATAATATTGCCAGTACGACACGGTGGGCGTAAGGATATTTGTTTGTGGTATTTATTTCCATGTATTCTTATATTATGACATTTCCGGCAAAGGTATACATAAAATATGAGAAAGTACATTCAAATCAATGTGTTTTCTTTTATAAAATAAGTCTTTTATGATTTCCGAGTGCGATAAAAAATCACATTTCTTTTTGCTATCCCGCTGATTTTCGGTAATTTTGCATCCGTTCACATTAAACTTAAATAATATAATTCGATATGGCTTATACACGTATGACCGCTGCCGAAGCCGCAGCACTTATCAAGAACGGAGAGAATATCGCCCTCAGCGGATTCACACCATCGGGTGCCGCCAAGGCCGTTACCAAGGAACTGGCCAAAATAGCCGAGGCTGAACATGCCGCAGGCCGCGACTTCCAGGTGGGAATATTCACCGGAGCATCCACCGGACAGAGCACCGACGGCGACCTTGCCAACGCCAGGGCTATACGCTACCGTGCTCCTTACACCACCAACCCCGACTTCCGCAAGCACGTCAACATGGGCGAGATAGCCTATAACGACATCCATCTGAGCCAGATGGCACAGGAGTTGCGCTACGGATTCATGGGACAGGTGGACTGGGCCATACTCGAAGTTTGCGACATAGAGGAAGGCGAAACCACATGCAAGGCTTATCTCACGTCGGCAGGAGGCATCAGCCCCACGGCCGCACGACTGGCCAAGCATGTCATTCTTGAGCACAATACGTTCCACAGCACTGGAGCAAAATACCTGCATGATGTGTACGAACTGCAAGACCCGCCACTGCGTCAGCCCATTCCGCTGACGGGTGTAAGCGACCGTATAGGCAAGCCCTACGTCGAGATTGATGCACGAAAGATAGTAGGAGTGGTAGAGTGCAACATTCCCGACGAGGCGCGTGCCTTTAAAGATCTCGATCCCGTGACCACGCAGATAGGTATGAACGTGGCCGAATTTCTTGTGGCCGACATGCGCCGCGGCATCATCCCGCAGTCGTTCCTGCCATTGCAGAGTGGTGTGGGCTCTACGGCCAACGCCATTCTTGCCGCTCTGAGTCAGGACAAGAACGTGCCCGACTTCAACATCTTCACCGAGGTTCTTCAGGATGCCGTGGTCGACATGATGCTCGACGGGCGTGTGAAAGACGCCTCGGCATGTTCGCTGACCGTTACCAACGAGAGCCTGATGAAGGTGTACGACAATATCGACTACTTCAAGAACCATCTTACTCTGCGCCAGAGCGAGATTTCAAATTCGCCGGAACTCATCCGCCGTTTGGGCGTCATTGCCATCAATACGGCTCTTGAGGTCGACATCTACGGCAATGCCAACTCCACACATATCAGCGGTACGAAGATGATGAACGGCATCGGCGGTTCAGGCGACTTCGAGCGCAATGCCTATATTTCAATATTCACATGCCCGTCGGTGGCCAAGGGTGGTCTGATAAGTTCGGTGGTACCGTTCGTAAGTCATCAGGATCATTCGGAGCACGATGTCAACATCATCGTCACGGAACAGGGCGTTGCCGACCTCAGGGGAAAGAGTCCGATGCAGCGTGCCGAGTGCATTATCGAGAATTGCGCCCATCCCGACTACCGTCAGTTGCTGTGGGATTATCTCAAGATTGCCCGCGGCGGACACACCAAACACTGCCTGTCGGCTGCTTTCGCCATGCACGACACTCTGGGACGCAAGGGCGACATGCGCCTGACGGACTATGCGGAGTACGTGAAGTAATTAATAATTAGAAATTAAAAATTAAAAAATATGAAAGTAATGAAATTCGGTGGCACCTCGGTTGGGACACCGGCACGCATGCAGAATGTCACAAAACTCGTGACATCATCGGGAGAACCCGTTTTCATTGTACTGTCAGCAATGTCTGGCACGACCAACTCACTCGTGGAAATATCAGACTACCTGTACAAGAAGAACCCGGAGGGGGCCAACGATGTAATAAACAAACTGGAGAAGAAATACACCGGGCACATAAAGGAACTGTATTCGACAGAGGAGTGGCGCCGCAAGACTCTTGACTTCATAACCGAGATATTCAACTATCTGCGCTCGTTCACCAAAGAGCTGTTCACAAGTTTCGAGGAAAAGAACATTGTGGCACAGGGCGAGATACTGAGCACGAACATGGTGGCCAACTACATGAGGGAGCAGGGCTACAGCGTGACGCTGCTGCCGGCACTCGACTTCATGCGCACCGACAAGAACGCCGAGCCGGATCTGGCTTACATAAGAACGCATCTCGGAGAGCTGCTCGAGAAGAACGGAGGCTCGCAGGTGTACATCACACAGGGATTCATCTGCCGCAACGCCTACGGCGAGACTGACAACCTGCAACGCGGAGGCAGCGACTACACGGCGTCGCTGATAGGTGCCGCCATCAATGCCAAGGAGATACAGATATGGACCGACATCGACGGCATGCACAACAATGACCCGCGCATCGTCGACGGAACGACACCCGTACACCAGCTGCACTTCGAAGAGGCCGCCGAGCTGGCATACTTCGGGGCAAAGATTCTGCACCCCACGTGCATACAGCCCGCCAAGTACGCCAACATACCCGTGCGCCTGCTGAACACCATGGACCCCGAAGCCGAGGGCACGACGATAAGCAACGACACTGAATGTGGCAAGATAAAGGCTGTTGCGGCCAAGAGCAACATCACCGCCATAAAGATAAAGAGCAGCCGCATGCTTCTGGCCACGGGATTCCTGCGCAAGGTGTTCGAGATATTCGAAAGCTACCAGACACCCATCGACATGATATGCACGTCGGAGGTGGGTGTGTCGATGAGCATCGACAACAACGCCCACCTGCGCGAGATTGTGGACGAGCTGAAGAAGTACGGCACGGTGACGGTGGACAGCGACATGTGCATCGTCTGCGTGGTGGGCGACCTCGACTGGAGCAACGTGGGCTTCGAGACGCTGGCCACCGAAGCGATGAAGAACATTCCCGTGAGAATGATTTCGTACGGCGGATCCAACTACAACATCTCGTTCCTAATAAAGGAGGAGGACAAGAAGCGGGCCCTGCAGAGCCTCAGCGCCACGCTGTTCGGATAAAGGGCTGCACACACGCACACGACAAGAACACAAACACACATAAATGACGAAGACTGCAATGAAGAAAACATTCCCGACGGACAAGTTCCGTGACATGAAGACGCCGTTCTACTACTACGACACCGCCCTGCTGCGCAACACGCTCGCGACGATAGGCGAAGAGGCGGGCAGGCACGAGGGCTTCATAGTGCACTATGCGGTGAAAGCCAACGCCAACCCCACCCTGCTGGGCATCATCAGAGAGGCCGGTCTCGGGGCCGACTGCGTGAGCGGAGGCGAGATAGAGGCGGCGTGCGCGGCTGGATTTCCTGCCGGAAAGATTGTCTTTGCCGGCGTGGGAAAGAGCGACTGGGAGATAGATCTGGGCATAGACCGCGGCATTTTCTGCTTCAACGTGGAGAGCGGCGAGGAGCTTGAGATAATAAACGAACTGGCACGGAAGAAGAACAGGACGGTGGACGTGGCCTTCCGCATCAACCCCGACGTGGGGGCGCACACCCATGCCAACATCACCACGGGACTGGCCGAAAACAAGTTCGGCATATACATGAGCGACATGGTGGACATGATACGCAGGGCGGAGAAGATGACGAACGTGAACTGCATAGGACTGCACTTCCACATCGGGTCGCAGATACTCGACATGGAGGACTTCAAGGCCCTGTGCCGTAGGGTAAACGAGCTGCAGGACAGGCTCGACGACAACGGCATCCGCCTGGAGCACATCAACGTGGGCGGCGGACTGGGGATTGACTACAACGACCCAGATGCCAACCCCATACCCGACTTCAAGTCGTACTTCGACGTGTACGCCAACCACCTGAAGCTGCGTCCGGGACAGAAGGTGCACTTCGAGCTGGGACGCGCCGTCGTGGCACAGTGCGGCACGCTCATCGCCCGCACGCTCTACATCAAGCACGGCAAGCAGAAGCAGTTTGCCATAATAGACGCGGGCATGACCGACCTGATACGCCCCGCCCTCTACGACGCCTACCACAAGCCTGAAAACATATCGGCGGCGGAGGGCACCGCGGAGGAGACGTACGACATAGTGGGCCCCATCTGCGAGTCGAGCGACGTCTTTGCCCGGCAGGTGAAGATGGCCCGCACAAACCGCGGCGACATGGTGGCCATACGGTCTGCCGGCGCCTACGGCGAGATAATGGCGTCGGGCTACAACTGCCGCCCGCTGCCGAAGGGCTACACGAGCGACGAACTCGAAGCGTGACCCGCTGAAAACATACTAAAGAAGAAAGGGATAGAGATATATGACTGTCGATGTCATGACGATAACGATATGCGCGGCACTGCTGCTGGCGGCACTTGTCACGCCACTGTGCAACGCCATGTTCAGAAAGCCGCGCGGCTGTTCTGCAACGGGGGCGGCAACCGATGACGAAGCGGAGGCAACAACCGGCGCAACGACGGCCGGAACAAGTCTGCCGCCGTTGTCAATAGTGATATCAGCACACGACATGGGCGCCGAACTGGAGCGCAACCTGCCGCTGATACTCAACCAGGTGTACGAACCGGGCTTTGAGGTGATTGTCGTGGACGAATCGTCCACCGACCGCACCGCCGACGTGCTGACAAGAATGAAGCACGAACACCCCAACCTCTACACCACATTCATACCCAAGTCGAGCCATTATCTGAGCAGGCGCAAGCTGGCACTGACCGTAGGGATAAAGGCGGCGAAGAACGAATGGATAATACTGACCGACGCCGACTGCCGACCGGAGAGCGAAGAATGGCTCGCCTGCATGGCAGCGCACTGTCACGAAGGCAACGACATGGTGTTGGGGTACACCAACTACGAACACGCCGCGAAGCAGTTCTACCGTTTCGAGCGCATGCTCACCTCGATGTACATCATGCGGCAGACACGGAAATCGGTGGCCTACCGCTACAACGGCAACAACATGGCCGTGAGGAAAAGCGTGTTCATGGAGCACAACGGATTCTTGAAAAACCTGAAGTATCTGCGCGGCGAATACGACTTCATAGTAAACGAATACGCCCGAAAGGGACGCACGGGCGTGGCATTGCAGCCGGAGGCGTTCGTGAGACAGGACTGTCCGTCACGAAAGACATGGACAAACACCCATCTGTTCTACATGGAGACGAGGCGGCATCTGAAGCGCAGCCTGCCCTACCGCCTGCTGTTCTGCACCGATACGGCCCTGCTGCACCTGAACTACACGGCCGACACGGCCGTTGCGCTGCTGTCGCTACTGCTGTGGAACAACACCGTGACGGCAACGGCGGCCATCCTCTCGCTCGTCATTACGGCGTCGGTGCGCATGCTGATAGCGGCAAAGGCGGTGAAGATGTTCGGCGAACGCATCAGTCCCGCCGTAATACCGCTGCTGGAACTGAGGGTGATGTGGCAGAACGCATGGTTCTTGCTGCGCCACAGAATCTCGGACAAATATGACTTCATAAGAAAATAAGACGCATGAGAATACTGCATTTTCACCCTTACGGGAACAAAAACATATCGGAATATGTGACACTGCTGTGCCGCGTGATGGGTGAATATGCTGAAGTGACAGCCGCAAACAGCATCACCGACGTATCGAAACAGATAAAAAGGCAGCGGCCGGACATCATCCACCTGCACGGATGCTGGACAATGAACAACGCCCGCGTGGCACACATGGCCTCACGCAAGGGCATACGCACCGTACTCACACCCCACGGCCAACTGGAACCGTGGATAATGAAACAGGACTATCTGAAGGAGAAGCTGCCCCGGACGGTACTTTATCAGAAACGTGTGGCGGGCGGCGCATACGCCGTGACGGCCATGGGCAGGATGGAAGAGTATCACCTGAAGCAACTGAAATGGAACCCGCGCATAGAGACCGTGTACAACTCGGTAATCACAGACACCATCACCGACGGGGAGATGTGCCGGCAGATATACGCCATATATAACAAGGTGATGCACACAGACGTGCTGAAACTGATGAACGACATGACGCGGAATGCCACTGCGGCACTCATCAAGGCCGGCCTGACGGGAAACCACCTGTGGCTCAACGACCACGAATACGGACTCTTCCGCACACCGAACGACATAGAATGGGAAAAGCTTGTGGTGTACGCCCATCAGGAAGGCATAGGCAACACCGTGGCCAAGGGCATGGCGGCGCTCGGCCTGCCGCAGCCGGACATCACTCCGGAAGACATTCCGCATTATCTTCCGGAGGGCTTCACGGAGCCGAAACCTTTTTCGGCATCAATAAATGCAAAAGATGACACCACATATTTTACGGAGATGATGAGACTGGCCAAGAAGGCCGCAGCACATAAAAGCCTCACTCTGAGCCATGTGGTGGAGACGGCCGAGGCACTGCGCGCACGCGCCATAGACGAGGGCAAGGCCGTGGAGACGCTCCGCGAGAAGGGCCTGCACAAGTTTGCCGGACGCATGATGCAGCTGCTCGCCGACATGACAGGACTGGAAGAGGGATTCATGCCCGTGGCACCTGTCAACGACAGACAGACAAGACATATAAAAACTATAATCACTAAACATCTGGAGATATGAGCAACAACAATAAAAACGACATAAACGCCGACATACGGTATCTCAGTCTGCTGGCGCAATCTTTCCCCACCATCGCCGATGCCAGTACGGAAATAATAAATCTTGAGGCCATACTCAACCTGCCGAAGGGCACGGAACACTTTCTCGCCGACATACACGGAGAGAACGAAGCCTTCCAGCATGTGCTGAAAAATGCGTCGGGCAACATCAAGAGAAAGGTGAACGAGCTGTTCGCGGGCAACATACGCGAGTCGGAGAAGAAGGAACTCTGCACGCTAATATACTACCCCGAGCAGAAGCTCGAGCTCGTGAAGGCCGTGGAAACGGACATCGACGACTGGTACCGCATAACGATACACCAGCTCGTGAGGATATGCCGCGACGTGAGCAGCAAGTACACCCGCTCGAAGGTGAGGCGCTCGCTGCCTGCCGACTTCAGCTACATCATTGAGGAACTGCTGCACGAACGGGCCGATGACACCGACAAGACGGCCTACGTCAACGTCATAGTGGACACGATAATAACCACGGGACGGGCCGATGACTTCATCATAGCACTGGCCACCGTGATACAGCATCTGGCCATAGACCAGCTGCACATACTCGGCGACATATACGACCGCGGCCCCGGAGCGCACATCATCATGGACACCATGCGCCAATATCACAACTGGGACATTCAGTGGGGCAACCACGACATACTGTGGATGGGGGCCTGCGCGGGCAACAACGCCTGCATCTGCAACGTGCTCCGGCTGTCGCTGCGCTATGCCAACCTGGCCACTCTCGAAGACGGTTACGGCATCAACCTGGTGCCTCTGGCCACGTTTGCCATGGACGTGTACGGCGATGACCCGTGCGAGGAGTTCATGCCGAAGCTGCTCAAGGGCAACCGCATGGACGAGAAGACCAAGATGCTGACGGCAAAGATGCACAAGGCGATAAGCATAATACAGTTCAAGGAGGAGGCGCGCATATTCAACCGCCGCCCGGAATGGAACATGCAGGACAGGTGCATGCTGAACAACATCGACTACACCGGCGGCACGTGCACCGTAGACGGAAAGGAATATCCGATGATATGCACCCACTTCCCCACCGTAGACCCTG
>ENA-OYXU01000791-OYXU01000791.1-human-gut-metagenome-genome-assembly--contig:-NODE-791-length-11877-cov-6.784300_pt1 | contig 11877 bp, 8 predicted proteins | sample MGYA00243243_ERZ653435 | MGnify/ENA primary metagenome ERZ653435 (study PRJEB26926, sample SAMN06165113) | human gut metagenome | biome: ENVO:00009003; feature: ENVO:2100002; material: ENVO:00002003... | reverse complement strand
GCCTTATCGTCGGCAGCGTCAGATGTGTATAAGAGACAGGCAAATACGATAGGATGAGAAGCCATGCTGCGTACCATATCCTGACTCAGCACGTTACCTCTGGAAAGACCGAGGAATACATCGGCTCCTTTGATAGCTTCTGCCAGTGTGTGGATGTCGGTACGGTCAGTAGCAAAGAATTTTTTCTGTTCGTTCAGGTCTGTACGTTCTTTGGAAATCACCCCTTTACTGTCGAGCATGACAATGTTTTCCAGGCGTGCACCGAGAGCTACATATAATTTAGTACAAGATACGGCAGATGCGCCGGCACCGTTCACGACGATTTTCACATCCTCGATTTTCTTTCCTGCCACCTGCAAGGCATTTACCAAACCGGCGCTGGAGATAATAGCAGTACCGTGCTGGTCGTCGTGCATTATGGGTATGTCGCACTCCTCGCGCAGCCGGCGCTCTATCTCGAAGCACTCGGGAGCCTTGATGTCCTCGAGGTTGATGCCACCGAAGGTCGGCACCATAGCTTTGACAGCCGCAATGAATGTGTCGGGGTCGTGGGCGTCCAGCTCTATGTCGAACGAGTCGATGCCGGCATAAATCTTGAACAGCAGGGCTTTTCCCTCCATCACCGGCTTGGCGGCCAGAGGACCTATGTCGCCGAGGCCGAGCACGGCGGTGCCGTTGGAGATGACGGCCACGAGGTTGCCGCGGCCGGTGTAGCGGCGTACGGCTTCCGGATCGTCCTTTATTGCAAGGCAGGGGTATGCTACGCCCGGCGAGTAGGCCAGGGACAGTTCGGCGGGGTCGGAATACGGTTTGGACGGTATGACCGCTATTTTACCCGGTTCCGGAAATTCGTGATAGGCGAGTGCTTTTTCTTTGAGTGAGTCGTTCATATGCTGTGAATCGGTTGTCGTGAGTTATTGAAGTGTGATGATAGCAATAACGCAAAAATCATGCCATTTGTGCTGCAAAAGTACGAAAAAATTCAAGTACACTGAAAATGTCCTTGAAAATGTCTTTGGCAATTTTTTGGCGCCGAAGTCCCGATTATTGTTTCCTGCGGTATTCGCCCGGCGAGACGCCGGTGTTCTGGCGGAAATAGCGTCCGAAAAAAGACTGGTTGGGGAAGTTGAGCGCGGCCGCCACCTGCTTGATGCTCACCTCGGGATTTGCCAGCATGGTCTTGGCCTCCGCGATTACGAAACGCGAGATCCATGCGCCGGGCGAGATGCCCGACTTGTTGCGGATGATGGTGGCGAAATAGCGTGGAGTGAGGCCGAGGCGGGACGCGTAGTAGCTGACTTCGCGCTCCCGGCGGAAGTCGTTGGAGAGTATCGACAGAAAACGCAGGAACACGCTGTCGGCGCGGCTCGTGGCGCAGCTTTCCGACTGTGTGTTGGTTACGTATGCGTCCATCAGTTCATACAGGAGGACGCTGGTCAGCGCCAGCACGATGCTGGCACCGAATACCGATTCTTCCTGTCGGCGCGCGCGCACACAGTCTATCATGCGCGATATGCGGGAATATTGCTGCTCCGTCAGCGAAATCATCGGCCGGACGCGTATCATTGAGAGGTGGCTCATGTCGCTCACGGTCTCGAGAGCCTTGAGCACAAGCTCGAAGTCGGCCATGCCGCACACTCCCTGCATGTTGTCGGTCATAGCCGTGACCGACATATGGGAATAGGCCGGGAACAGAAATACGTCGCCGGGATGGAGCGTGTAGTCGGTCTGGTCCATGCGTATGGTGAGGCTGCCTGCCGTGCATAGCAGGAATGCATTCTGGTTTTGCGGTATGAGCTGCTGGAGCAGAGCTATGCCTGCAGTGTCCAGGTCTACGAGCGTTACGTTGCAGTGAGTCATTTGGTTATGTTTTTCACAGGTCTTTCACGCCGGCGAAGGTGAGTCGGTGCAGGGGGCTCGGACCTACCTGTCGCAGGGCTTCGCGGTGTGCTTTGGTGGGATAGCCCTTGTTTACGTCCCAGGCGTAGGCGGGGTATTGCTCCGCGGCGGCCAGCATGAAGTCGTCTCGGGATGTTTTTGCAAGCACCGATGCCGCGGCGATGTTGGCGAGGCGTCCGTCGCCGCCCACCACGGTGGTGTATGGCGTGTCGGCATAAGGCTTGAATCTGTTGCCGTCCACAGCTATGTGTCCGGGACGGACGGCCAGGGCGTCGAGCGCGCGGTGCATGGCGAGGATGGAGGCGTTGAGGATGTTGATGCTGTCTATCTCCTCTGCCGTGCAGAAGGCCACGGCCCAGGCCAGCGCGGCCTCCTTGATGACGGGCACCAGCTGGCGCCGGCGCGTGTCGCTGAGCTGCTTCGAGTCGTTGAGCCAGGGGTGCGAGAAATCGTCGGGCAGAATCACGGCCGCGGCATATACCGGTCCGGCCAGGCATCCGCGGCCGGCCTCGTCGCAGCCTGCTTCGACCGCGCGCTGCATTGCCATGCAGTTGGGGATGAGGTTGAGGGTCTTGATGTTGCAGTGCAGGAAACGGGTGTCCTCGACCGTGATGAGCTTGTAGGGATGGTCGTGACGGTCGAGAGGGCAGGCCTCCGCGAACGCCATCAGCGTCGCCTTTGCGCCGGCCGGGAAGGCGTGCTTGCGGTGCGCTGCGGCGCGCGTGGACTGCCAGTACAGCATGTGCGGCGCGTCGCTGTCCAGACGGCTGACCAGATCGTTCAGCGTTGCGGCGAGCTCGCTGCGCTCCATCGGCGGCTCGATGCGCAGCAGCCTGAGGCTGTTGTAGAAGCGGTCGAGATGATCGTCGAGCGCAAAGATCTTCCTGTTTCGGACCATGGCGGCGTCGTAAACGCCGTCGCCGAAATACAGACCGCGGTCGGTGATCGGCGCCTGAACCTCGTCGATGCGGCCGATTTTTCCGTTGTAGTATGCAATATCCTTCATTGGAATATGCCTCCTTTAATAAAAATTCCGATTTTTGTTCAGTTCCAGTATAGCGTTTTTCGACGGGGTTTGCAAGTGAGGCGAGAATGAAGTATAATAATAAGCAGTTTACAAATCGGAATTTATTAAGGAGGATATGGATGAAACTGTTTTTATGTTCGCACTTTTCAAGTGTAGGAAGTCTGATAAAGGAAGAAATTGAAAATAAAAAAGTCGCATTTATTCCAACAGCTTCGCTGCGTGAAGGCTACACCGGTTATGTCGGCTCGGCTCGAAAATTATTCAAAAAGTTGGGAGCAATCGTAACTGAAATTGATATTTCAACGGAGGCTTATTCAACGATACAGTCTGTTTTTGAAGATGCGGATGTGATATATTTTACCGGCGGAAATTCTTTTTTTCTTATAGACCAGCTCCGTAAAACGGGAACGGATGAGCTGTTGAAGAAAGAATTGGCAAAGGGAAAACTGATGATTGGTGAATCGGCAGGTGCGATTATATGCGCTCCAAGCATCCAATATATCGAGCAAATGGATGAAAAGCCGGAGGACTACTCACAAGAAGATGATGCAGGGCTTGATTTGATTGATTTCTATGTTCTTCCGCATTATCTTACAGCACCATTTAAGAAAGTTACCGAGAAAATAATGACTGAGTTTTCGGATTTGAATCTATGCCCAATTAACAACCGTCAGGGAATTGTAATTGATGGTGAAGGTTCAAAGGTTATTTGCAAAGACTAATTTGAAACTTCCCGTTTGCCCTACTCGTTCCCAGCAGGGTTTGGGGCACCGCACGCCCCAACAAGAGCACTTATGTAATAGAAACTGCTACCGGGAAGCATATCAATATTGAAGTCGATGCAGCATCAAAAGTCCTGCCCTGCTGTGCCGGACTTGACAGCACAAAGCCCCTCTCCGTTTTTACGCGGAAAGGGGCTTATTTTATACTCTATGCTTATTTGCACCACTGGGCAAACTCGTCGTCAGTGCACTTGACGTAATGGCTGCCCTCGACATGGTGGCTGGTGCCCTTGGTGTAGTCGATGCCGGAGGTGGCGTAGTCGTAGGTCTCGGCCACGCGGCGCTTTTCCACCACCGGGTTCGGCAGAGGGATGGCCGACAGCAGACTCCGGGTGTAGGGGTGGATGGGATGCTCGAAGATCTCCTCGGTGGTGCCGGTCTCCAGCAGGTGCCCCAGATGGAGCACGCCGATGCGGTCCGAGATGTACTTGACCATGGACAGGTCGTGGGCAATGAACAGGTAGGCCGTGCCGGTCTCCTGCTGGATGTCCTTCATCAGGTTGACCACCTGTGCCTGAATGGACACGTCCAGCGCCGAGATGCACTCGTCGGCGATGATGAGCTTCGGGTTCATGATGAGGGCACGGGCAATGCCGACGCGCTGGCGCTGGCCGCCGGAGAACTGGTGGGGGTAGCGCTCGGCGTGCTCCGGCGCAAGGCCGACCTTCGCGAGGATCTTCTCCACCTTTTCGCGGCGCTCGCCCTGCGTTTTGTACATGTGGTGGATGTCCAGCCCTTCGCCGATGATGTCCTCCACCTTTTTGCGGGGGTTCAGAGAGGCCATCGGGTCTTGGAAGATCATCTGCATCTGGGTGCGCAGGGTGCTGTTCTGGGTGTGGGAGAGGTGCCCGCTGATGTCCTGCCCGTCGAAGGTGATCTTGCCCGCAGTGGGGTCGTACAGGCGGATGATGCTGCGGCCGATGGTGGACTTGCCCGAACCGGACTCGCCCACCAGACCGTAGGTCTCGCCGGGGTAAATTTCAAAGCTGACGTCGTCCACAGCCTTGACCGTGAAGTTCTTGTTGACGCGGAAATACTGCTTCAGCCCCTCGACCTTCAGCAGCGGGGCCGTTGTATGCTCTGCCATTTATTCCGCCTCCTCGATTTTTTTTGCTTCCGTGCGCATCCGGGCGATCCGCTCCTTGAGTTCCGGCGGCATCTCCACCTTGGGTGCGCGGGGGTCCAGCAGCCATGTGGCCGCGTAGTGGGTATCGCTGAGCTTGAACATGGGAGGCTCGACCTTGTCGTCGATGTTCAGCGCGAAGCGGTTGCGGGGCGCAAAGGCGTCGCCGGGCTTCTCATGCAGCAGGTTCGGCGGCGAACCGGGGATGGTGTACAGGCGGTCGTCGGCGGTATCGAGGTCGGGCATGGCCGACAGCAGACCCCACGTGTAGGGGTGCTTGGGGTCGTAGAAAATTTCATCGATGGTGCCGGTCTCGACGATCTTGCCCGCGTACATGACATCCACGTAATCGGCCACCTTGGCCACAACACCGAGGTCGTGGGTGATGTAGATGACCGAAATGCCGCGCTCCTTCTGGATGCTGCGGATCAGCTCCAGAATCTTGGCTTGGATGGTGACATCCAGTGCGGTGGTAGGCTCATCGCAGATGAGCAGATCGGGGTCGCAGGAAAGGGCGATGGCGATGACCACACGCTGCCGCATACCGCCGGACAGCTGGTGGGGGTAGTTCTTTATCCGCTTTTCGGCGTCGGTGATGCCGACCTCCTCCAGCAGCTCCAGCGCCTTTTTGTAGGCTTCGGCTTTGGGCATCTTGAAGTGCCAGAGCATTCCTTCCATGATCTGCTTACCGATGGTCATAGTTGGGTCGAGGCTGGTCATGGGGTCTTGGAAGACCATGGCGATCCGCTTGCCGTTGATGTGGCGGCGGATCCACTTTTTATCCTTTTGCAGCAGATCCACAGTCTCCGGGCTGCCGTCGGCGTGGTGGTAGCTGAACTGGATGGAGCCGCTGTTGACGGTGGCATTCTTGGCCAGAATGCCCATGGCGGCCTTCATGGTGACCGACTTGCCGGAGCCGGACTCGCCCACCAGCGCCACCGTCTCGCCCTTGTACAGGTCGATGTTCACGCCGCGGATGGCGTGGACCGGGCCCGCAGTGGTCTTAAAGGTGATATCAAGGTCTCGCACCGACAAGACCTGTTCTTTTGTATTCTCAGGCATGAGGTGTTCCTCCTTACATACTCTTCATCTTGGGGTCCAGCGCCTCGCGCAGACCGTCGGCCACGAGGTTGAAGCTGAGCATCAGCAGACTCATGACCACGATGGGCGGGATGATCTGGTACGGATGGGTGGTAAAGCTGTTGTACAACTCACTGATCAGCGAACCCAGCGAGCACTGCGGCACCGGGATGCCCAGACCGACGAACGAAAGGAAGGCCTCGGTGAAGATGGCGGTGGGGATGCTGAACATGACCTGCGTGATGATGGGTCCGATGATGTTGGGCAACACTTCCTTGAAAATGATGAAGAAGCTGCCCGCGCCCAGCGTGCGGGACGCCAGAACAAATTCCTGATCCTTCAGCTTGAGCATCTCGGCGCGGGCAATGCGGCTCATGCCCACCCACTCGGTCAGCATCAAAGCGAAGATGATGGTCACCATGCCGGGCTGCAGCACCAGCAGCAGCAGTGTGACGATGACCAGACGGGGGATGCCGTTGGCCACTTCCAAAAAGCGCTGCATCACCATATCGACCTTGCCGCCGAAGTAGCCGGAGATCAGGCCATAGCTCATGCCGATGACCATATCGATGACGGCGGCGGCCACGGCGATGATGAGGGAAACGCGGGCGCCCTCCCACGTACGGGTCCAGATGTCGCGGCCGTAGAGGTCGCTGCCGAACCAGTAGTAGACGTCCAGTTTCTCCTTTTCCTGATAAGCGTTGGTCACCTTGGTGCCGGTGGTGGTGCTCATCTTCTCGCTGCCGTCCAGAATGCCGAACTGCTCAATGCCGGGCACACGGGGCGCAAAGTTCTTCTGGCTCAGGTCTTGGCCGGAGTAGGTGTAGCTGTTCATGCCGGGGCCGAAGACGGCCAGCAGCACGATGAAGACGATGAGCACGAGGCCCAGCACCGCGCTCTTTTTATGGAAGAAGCGGATGAGCGCATCCTTCCAGAAGCTCTGGGCTGCAAAGTTGGTATCCACCGCGATCTCGGCCTCGTTGTGCTTGAGCTCGAAATCGGCGGCGGTGAAGGTTTCGTTCGGGGAGGCCGCCTCGCCCACGCGGATCGCTTTTGCTGCCATTTAGTCGTCCCCCTTTGCCAAACGAATGCGCGGATCGATGACGCCGTACAGCAGGTCAACGACCAGCATGATGCCAATGTACATAGCGCTGTAGATGAAGCTCAGGCCGATGACCACATTGTAGTCGTTGGACTGGATGGCCGTCACCAGCAGGCTGCCCACACCGGGGATGGCGAAGATCTTCTCCACCACCAGCGAGCCGGTCATCAGATCCACGATCAGCGGTGCCAGCACCGTGATGATGGGGATGAGGGCGTTGCGCAGAGCGTGGCGGAAGATCAGCGCCGGGCCGGAGATGCCCTTGCTCTCGGCCAGCAGCATATAATCGGAGTCGAGGACTTCGATCATCTCGCTGCGGGTGAAGCGGGCGATGGACGCCATGGTGAACATGGACAGCGACACGCTGGGCAATACGCTGGACCCGAAGATGTCCTTCGCGGAGAAGAGCATCGGGAACCAGCGGAGCTTGAAGCCGAAGGTGTAGCTCAGTGCCAGCGCAAAGACGTAGGACGGCACCGACACGCCGATGACCGAGATGATGGTGGCGATGGTGTCAAAGACGGTGTCCCGCTTGAGGGCGGCAATGATGCCCAGCACAAGGCCCACCACGGCACCCAGCATGACCGCCATGCCGCCGATCTGGATGGAGATGGGCAGACGGGACTGGATGAGCTGGGAGATGGGCGTATTCTTGGAGATATTGTAGCTGACGCCGAAATCGCCGCGAAGCATATTGCCCACATAGCGGAAGAATTGGATGTAGATGGGCTGGTCGAGGCCGTACTTTGCGTACAGAGCCGCGCGCATGTCAGCCGTCAGCTTTTCATCGTTGAAGGGCGAACCGGGCATCAGCTGCATCAGGATGAACAGGATCAGCAGAATGGCCAGCAAAGTGAACAGCGAGGTCAGGATTCGCTTGAGCGTATATTTTTTCACGTCGGGTGGACCCCCTTTGTCCGGGTGTATTTTCGCGGTCAGCCGTTCGTCTGCCGCGGACAGGTGCAATGCCAAAAAGGCGCACAGTGGCTTTTGCGGGCCACTGTGCGGCCTTATTCAGCGATTCAGTTATTTACTCGCTCTTGGTGGTATTCTTGTACACACGGTTCAGAGCGCAGGGGTGATGCTCGACACCCTTGACGGCAGAGGAGATCATCTCGGCGTTGCACTGGCCGTACAGCGGGAAGATGACGGCCTGTTCGAGGACGATCTGCTCGGCCTCATACAGGGCTGCCCAGCGGCCTTCGGGGTCGGTGCACAGGTCACCGGTGGTGCACTCGTTGATGACGGCGTCATAGTCGGCGTCGCTCCACAGACCGTAGTTGTTGGAGTTGCCGGTGACCCACATACCGAGGTAGGTCATGGGGTCGGCGTAGTCGGGGCCCCAGCGGGTCAGGCCGATCTCAAAGTTGCCGTCCTGCATATCCTGCACGCGCTGCTTCTTGGGCTCGACGGTCAGGTTCAGGGTAAACCCCTCCAGCGTGGTCTCCAGCTGCTCCTTGACGACCTGTGCGACCTTCTGGGGTGCATCGTCGGCGTCAACGACCATATCGAAGGTGAAGGAGTCCTTGCCCAGCTCGCTCTTGGCCTGTTCGTAGTACTCCTTGGCCTTGTCGGCGTCGTAGGCGCAGAAATCGGCGAACTTGGTCTGGTCGGCGCTGAAGTCGCTGCCGTCGGGGCCGGTAGCGAACTGCGGAGGAACGGCGGTGTAGCAGGGAGCGGAGCCGTCCTTCAGGACATCGTCCGTGATGGAATCACGATCCAGCGCGAAGGTGATGGCCTTGCGCAGGTTCTCGTTGGCCAGTTCGGGCACACCCGCCATGTTGGGGCTGAGGTACCACAGGTAACCGGCACCCACGCTGGTAAATTCGGGGTCGTCCTTGACCTGATCGACCTGTTCACCGTTCAGCAGGGTCATATCCAGTGCGCCGGTCTGATAGCTCATCAGAGCCTGCTGGCTGTCCTTGATGACCTGATAGGCCAGACTGTCCAGCGCGATCTTGTCGGCGTCGTAGTAGTCGGGGTTCTTTTCCAGCGTGAAGGCGGTAGCAGCGGGCTGGTAATCGGTCAGCTTGAAGGCACCGTTGGAAAGCACGGTGTCAGGGCTGGTGCCGAAGGTGTCTGCGCAGCTGTTGTAGAACGCCTCGTTCACGGGGTAGAAGGTGGGGAAGTACATCAGGCTCAGGAAGTAGCTGACGGGAACGTTCAGCTGGACTTCCAGCGTCTTATCATCCACTGCGCTCACGCCCAGATCGGTGACGGGCTTCTCGCCGGCAATGATCTCTGCGGCATTGACGATCTGACCGATATCGGACAGCATGTAGGAATACTCGGAAGCAGTAGCGGGGTCAACCGCACGATGCCAGCCGAAGACGAAGTCAGCGGCGGTCACAGCATCCCCGTTGGACCACTTGGCATCGCGCAGGTGGAAGGTATACGTCTTGCCGTCCTCGCTGATGTCGTAGGTCTCCGCCAGCGCCGGGATGGCGGCGCCGTCGGCGTCCATCTGCATCAGGCCGTCGGTGTAGTCCGCAATGACCTCGAAGGAGGTGCCGTCGGTGGCCACCTGCGGGTCGAGGGACTGAACCTCGGTCTCCAGCATGATGTTCAGGGTGCCGCCCTGTGCAGTGCCAGCTGCAGAGGACGCCGTAGAACCGGCAGCGGAAGAAGCTGCCACGGAGCTGGAAGAGCCGCCGCAAGCCGTCAGAGCCAGTGCAGCCGTGGTGACACCCGCAGCAGACAGGAAGCTGCGGCGCGAAATACGACGATCGAATTTCATATCTATTTTTTCCCCTCTCTTGACCGCTTCAGAGCTATACCCTGCTAAAGCGGCACGTTCTGAAAATACACAAGGGTCTCCGTTCCCCCTCTGGAACTTTGCACTCCCTTGTGCCTTGGCCGCATTATACATCGGTCTTTTGCGAAAGAAAAGCCTTTTTTCAAAATTTGTCTCCCGCAAAAGCACATTTCTGCGGTTTGTCCAACACTTTGCCGAAGAAAGCGCTTATTTTCTGTACAAGTTTTACCTATGAGCACATTTCACTTGTAAACAGTTCCAGTTGAAAGAGTATGATTTATTCTTTTTGACCGACTATTTCGCACACTCATCTTTCTTTTATAAAGCGTTTTGTCCGCTTTACTTTTTGTGAGCAAATTGCACTCTTCGTTTGGGTTTCATCGCATAACCGTTCTTGTGCCACGGACAGTTTTTGAAAAAACGCGCAAAAAAGGAGCCCGCTGCCAAAGGCAGCGGACTCCCAAAAATGTTCTGCTTATTTTGCGTAATCGACGGCGCGGCTCTCGCGGATGACATTGACCTTGATCTGGCCGGGATAATCCAGCGTGTCCTCGATCTTCTTCGCGATCTGGCGGGCCAGCAGGATGACCTGATCGTCGCTGATCACGTCGGGCTTGACCATGATGCGCACTTCACGGCCAGCCTGAACGGCAAAGGCCTGTTCCACGCCCTCGAAGCTGGAAGAGATCTCCTCCAGATTTTCCAGACGCTTGACGTAGCTCTCGACATTCTCGCGGCGGGCACCGGGGCGTGCGGCGCTAATGGCGTCACAAGCCTGAATGATGAAGGCCAGCGGGGTCTTGGGTTCCACGTCGCCGTGGTGGGCCTCGATGGCGTGGATGATCTGGGTGTTCTCCTTGTACTTGCGGCAGATGTCCACACCGATCTGGACATGGCTGCCCTCGATCTCATGGTCAAGGGCCTTGCCGATGTCATGCAGCAGACCGGCACGACGGGCCAGCGTGACGTTCACGCCCATCTCGCCCGCCAGCAGACCGGCCAGCCAAGCCACTTCCATGCTGTGCGTCAGCGCGTTCTGGCCAAAGCTGGTGCGGTACTTCAAACGGCCGATCAGCTTGATCAGGTCGGGATGCAGACCGTGGATGCCCAGCTCCATAACGGCCTTCTCGCCCTCCCGCTTCATCTGCAGTTCGAGGTCGTGGCGGCACTTCTCCACCGTCTCCTCGATGCGGGCGGGGTGGATGCGGCCATCGCCGATCAGGCGCTCCAGCGTCATGCGGGCCACCTCGCGGCGGGTCTGGTCGAAGGAGGACAGGGTGATGGCCTCCGGGGTGTCATCAATGATGAGGTCCACACCGGTGGCGGTCTCAAGGGCGCGGATGTTGCGGCCCTCACGGCCGATGATGCGGCCCTTCATCTCGTCGCTGGGCAGCGGCACGACGCTGACGGTGGTCTCGCTGCAATGGTCGGCAGCGCAGCGGGCAATGGCCTGACCGATCAGGTTCCGGGCCAGATTGTCGCAGTTCTCCTTCAGGTCGGTCTCATAGGCAGCCACACGGACGGCCTTTTCATGGGTCAGCTCCTCGTCCACCTTGTGCAACAGCACTTCGCGGGCGTCTTCCTGACTCAGGCCGGCCAGTGTCTCAAGCCGCTCCATCTCCTTGGCGCGGATGGCGTCCACCTCGGCCAGATGGGCTTCGGCTTCTTCCTTCTTTTTCTTGAGCTCTTCTTCGCGTTTTTCCAGCGCCTCGGTCTTGCGGTCGAGGGCGGTCTCTTTCTGGTCGATGCGGTTCTCCTGCCGGGTGATCTCAGCGCGGCGCTGCTTGATCTCCTTGTCGGCTTCGGCCTTCTGGGCGTCCACTTCCGCTTTCAGGCGGAAGGCTTCGTCCTTGGCCTCCAGAACGGCTTCTTTGCGTTTTTGGTCTGCGGTCTTGATCGCTTCGTTCACCAGCCGGGTCGCCTCGGCTTCGGCGCTGCCGATCTGAGCCTCAGCGGTCTTTTTACGGTTGTTGTAACCAATAAAATAACCCCCGCCGATGCCAGCAGCAATTGCGACGATCACGACCACGATCCATCCGATCGTGGGCATTGTGTTCACTCTGTCTCTTATACACATCTCCGAGCCCACGAGACTACGCTGCATCTCGT
>ENA-OYXU01000790-OYXU01000790.1-human-gut-metagenome-genome-assembly--contig:-NODE-790-length-11881-cov-5.525283_pt1 | contig 11881 bp, 15 predicted proteins | sample MGYA00243243_ERZ653435 | MGnify/ENA primary metagenome ERZ653435 (study PRJEB26926, sample SAMN06165113) | human gut metagenome | biome: ENVO:00009003; feature: ENVO:2100002; material: ENVO:00002003... | reverse complement strand
AAGCGAAGGAAGGGAGCGTCTTGAAGCGTCTGGAGGATGCCAAGCTGCGGCAGGACTATGAAGCTGCAGTCCAAACCCTGAACCGAATCCCAAAAGAAGTGCTTGACTTCTATTGTCAGGCAGGCAATCGAGAGGAGGATGATCGGCAGAATGTCAATGCTCGATGAATGGAGTGCATTGGCAACATTTCTGGCAGATATGATTGAAAAATACGCAGATGTTTTGGAGGTGGATAAAATGGAGACTGCATCGAGAATTTCTGACGTGAAAGTTCCGGCACAGAAGAACGAAAATCCGCAGATTTCGGTTGAGAAAATTTTTGCGGCATGATATAATAATGACATGAGATTCATGTCCAAACTCCACACGGAGACACTTCTCCTGTGTGGAGATACATATTCCGAACAAGACGGTACGAACGGGAGGTGCTGAAAATGGCAGCTGAAAAGACCAAGGTCTACACATACACCCGTGTTTCAACTGCGATGCAGATCGATGGCTATTCACTGGATGCGCAGAAAGCCCGCATGAAAGCCTATGCAGACTTCAATGACTACCAGATCGTCGGCGAATATGAGGATGCCGGAAAATCGGGCAAATCCATTGAAGGCCGTGCTTCCTTCTGCAAAATGATGGATGACATCAAATCTGGCAAGGATGGTGTTGCCTATGTGCTGGTGTTCAAGCTCTCCCGGTTTGGCCGCAATGCTGCGGATGTGTTGTCCACCTTGCAGGTGATGCAGGATTTTGGTGTGAACCTGATCTGCGTGGAGGATGGCATTGATTCTTCTAAAGACGCAGGCAAGCTGATGATCTCGGTGTTGTCTGCTGTCGCAGAGATCGAGCGGGAGAATATCCGTGTCCAAACCATGGAAGGCCGAATCCAGAAAGCACGGGAAGGCCGCTGGAACGGCGGCTTTGCACCTTACGGCTACCGTTTGGTTGATGGCAAGCTGGAAGTCAACGAGGAGGAAGCACCTGCCATTCGGACGATCTTCGATCAGTATGTAAACACCGACATGGGGGCGACAGGGGTTGCCAAGTATCTGGAAAACCATGGGATTTCCAAGATCCAGCGACAGAACGGAAAGAACCCCCTGTTTTCTTCCAGCACGATCCAGAAAATTTTGAAGAACCCTGTCTACTGCGGAAAAATCGCCTTTGGACGGCGCAGAACGGAAAAGGTCAAAGGCACGAGAAACGAGTATAAGCTGGTGGAACAGGACAGCTACCTGTTGGTGGATGGTCTGCATGAAGGTCTGGTATCAGAAGAAGTGTGGCAGGCCGCACAGGTCAAGATGAAAGCCAATGCACAGAAGTATGAGCTGGTAGCTCGTCCCAAAACAGACCGGGTGCATCTGCTGTCCAACATCCTGAAATGCCCGGTCTGCGGTGCGGGAATGTATGGCAATAAGTCCATCAAGAAGCGACCGGACGGGACAAAGTACAAGGATTTCTATTATTACGGCTGCAAGCACCGCAATATGCAGCGGGGCTACAAGTGTGATTACCGCAAGCAGATCCAGGAGGAAGTGCTGGATGCGGCAGTTGCTGAAGTGGTGTCCAAGCTGGTCAGCAATCCCCGCTTTGCCGCTATGATGCAAGAGAAGATTAATATGAAGGTAGATACCACTGCCATTGAGCAGGAAATCGCCGCCTATGAGAAGCAGTTGCGGCAGCACTACTCCACAAAATCCCGGCTTATGGAGGAAATCGACAGCCTTGACCCGGACGACCGGCACTTTATCGCCCGGAAATCTGACCTTGACGACCGCCTTTATAAGATGTACGATAAAATCGAAGAGGTGGAAAATGGACTGATGGATGCCCGGGCAAAGAAGCAGGCCATTGAAGCCGACAAAATCACAGGCGACAACATCTATAAGATCCTGATTTGCTTCGACAAGCTCTATGCCACCATGACCGAGGCGGAACGCCGCAGACTGGTGGAGATTTTGATTGATGAGGTGCAGATCTACCCGGAACGCCAGCCTAATGGACAGTGGCTGAAGTCCGTCCGGTTCAAGCTGCCCATCATCGACCATGACCTTGAATTGAGTTTGGACAATAAGGATCGTGTCGAGGTGGTCCGCGCGCTGACCAGATCACAGAAGCCCAAAGGGTGAAACAAGCCACAATGAATGGATATTTTTATGTATTAACGGCCATTGACCTTTTTGTGCTGAGCTTCATGTGCATCCTCACAAAGTTCAGCGAGTCCCTGAACAAGAAGCAGAAACGGGGATTTTTTCTGGCCTTTGCGCTGATCGCGGGGATCTCGGTGCTGGAGGTGGTGACGCTGGCGGTGGATGGCGCACCGGCGGGCTACCGTTGGCTGAACATCCTGTCCAACTATCTGGGGTTCGGCCTCTCCCCGGCGGTGTCCCTCTGCCTTGTGTACGTCATGGACCGAAAAAAGATGGTGAACTTCTGGTTCCGGGCGGCCGTGTGCTGCGAGGGGGGCTACCTGCTGTTCCTTGCCCTGTCCATCCCTGCCGGGCTGGTGTTCTCCGTTAGCGAAGACAACGTCTATTCCCGCGGGCCTTACTTTTGCATTTACATCCTGATGTACCTTGCGGCCATCGTGTACCTTTCGGCGTCCACCATCGTCACGGCGCGGGAGTTTCAGAACCGCAGCCGGGCGCTGATCTACCCCCTGATGCTCTTTCTGACCATCGAGACCATCATTCAGGTGGCCTTGCCGAGCCTCCACGTTACATGGCTGTGCGTTACCCTGCTGTCGGTGTTGTACTTTATTTATTGCAGTGAGATGTGGAACCAGCTGGACGCCCTCACCGGGCTGCTGAACCAGAACAGCTACCTGAACCGCACTGCAGAGATGCGCCGCAGCGGCGGGGTGCTGGTGGTGTTCGATGTGGACGACTTCAAGCAGGTCAACGACCGCTACGGCCACTTACAGGGGGACATCTGCCTGGCCGAGATTGCCCGCTGCATCAAAAAAGCCTATGCCCACTGCGGCTACTGTTACCGCATCGGCGGCGACGAGTTCTGTGTGCTGCTGAAAAACGCAGACCGGGAGGCCCGGTGCGCGCAGGAATTTGAGCGTCAGCTGGCACTGCGGCGCGAGGTCGTGCATTGTCTGCCCAGAGTGTCCATGGGGTCGGCACCCATTTCGGGGGAGGATCTGCTGGCTGTGAAAGACCAAGCCGACCGGGAGATGTACCGCTGCAAAAAGGCCCGGAAGGCTGCGATGGAAAGGGCCGGAAGCGGAAGGCCCTGACCCATAGGCTGTACAAAAGGGGAGAAAGCCATGAAGGATTTTTCACACTTGAAAAACAAGCTTCTGGCCGAACAGGTCGAAGATCAGATCTACCACTACATTCTGGATACCCCGCAGTTCATCGAGAGCGTCGCCCGCATGGCCCCCCGAAGCGGGTGGTCTACGTCAGATGCAACCCGGAGACCATGGCCCACGACCTCGCCCTCCTGACGAAAAAAGGCTACCGCGCGGAAGGCTTCACCCCGGTCTGAACGTGAGCGACCCCTATATTGCACAGGTCAAGCGCAAGTGCGGCATCAAGGAGCGGGAGAACTACAACAAGCCTAAGGCTGGGAACCCCAAGCAGCTCAAGTGCCCACCGGAGAAGGAAAAGGCTATCCGGGAAGCACTGAAGCATTTTAAGATGATATAAGAAAACGTGGGGAAGTATCTGTAAAAGGTACCGCCCCACGTTTTTTGATTGTTGGGATTCACTTCATTCTTCGCAGGCGGCGCACAAGGTCGGATGCACTGTACAGCACACGAGCCACCGACACGGCATCCTCGCCCACGATGTAGAATACCGAGTAGTTGTCCACCAACATCTGCCGCAGCCCTTGGGTGCGCTCCGGCTCGCTTTCCACCAGCGCACAGCGTTCCGGCAGGATGTTCAGCGATTGGATGGCTTCCGCAATGCGGTTATACTGCCCCATGGCCGTGTCAGGCTCCAGCAGACGGTCAGCAATGTAGCTGTAAATCTGCTCCATATCACTGAGGGCTGCATGGGAAATTTTTACGTCATACTGCTTCATCTGTGCTGTTCCCTGAACTGTGCGAATGCGCTTGCAGCATCCACGGTATCACCGTTCTGAATTTCCTTAATGCCTACCTGCAAGGCTGCATGAAGCTGATCATCGGTCATGGTGTCAGCGTTCAGTGCCGCAGGAGCTTTCGGCAAAGACAGCGAGAAGGGGATGCCGCCAGTCAGGGTGATCTGGCGCAGGTACATATCAATGGCGGTTGCCATTGGGATGCCGAGCTGCTTCAGCACGTCTTCGGCTTGCTGCTTAACGGTAGGGTTCACACGAAGGTTGAGCGTCATCGTTTTTTCCATGGTTATCACCTCGGCTTTATTGTAACGCATTTTGCGTTGCAAGTCAACATGTGGTGCGAATGAAAATTCTCCACCGTATGCAAAATAGGTCAGAAAGGCCACGGAGTTTAGTTTGGAATTACGGTCGCATTAGTCGTCCCAATCATTACCCATATATTCTTCGATTTCGGCACCTACTCCAATAGCGCCACTAACCTCTGTTTCTACACAATTCCTGCAAAGGTATTGTCCCATACAAATGTCTTCATATGTGCTAACCCCATACTTTCGGTTAATGCTACGCTTTGCCGAGGATACATCAAACTCACAACCACACCATGCACATTTTTCCATAATCATGCCTCCGAGTATGCGTTTCTCTTATCTTCATTCTGTAGGTATTTCTTGTTTGAAATGTTCTTTTGCTTCATCTGTCTCCTTGGTGGCTCTTATTGCTTTAATTAACTCTTCTTCTGCCTCTTCTACTTTTTTCTGGTTGCTGTTTTTCGCTTCAATCGTTACGATCCTTTTTTGTATAGCCCTATCATAAATTGTTTTTCCTATAACTCCGGTAGCCAAACACAAACCGCCAACTACGGCAATTATTGGCCTTTGAGATGCCATACCGCTTTCAAATCCCTTTTGAGTATAGTAATCTTTTACTATATCGAGTGCTTTCTGAGGACCTCCGTGTTCCGCTATCCAACTTACAGCCTTTGCGTATGCCCAATCCTTTGCCATGATTTTCCTCCTCAATTAGCCAATAATTAAGAATTTGTCACAGACATTTTCGTATGCGGAAATTACATTCTCGTTGATAATGCCAACCGCCTTTTTGTCGATTAAAATCACGGTAAGGTTTCCCCTAAAGGAGTTTGCGCCTTTCATTTTCCGGAGTTCTTCAGCTATGTTAGCATCATCTACAACAATAGAAATTTTGCGCTGTGAATCCGGTTCCATTGTTACAAGCCGCCCCATTAGCATTGCCGCTCGATCTCTCGCAGTCATCAGAGCAGTATCTTCCAGTTGTGGAACTTGTGTCCAGAATATAAACCACCACTGGGAAAACTGCTGATTCAACAATAGCGCACAAGCGTCTGGCTTATCTCCGGCAGTTTTTAAGTTCTGTACAGATGTCTGTTGAAATGAAATGCCTTTCTCGGCTGCTGTTTCCGCAATGATTCCAAGTGCGATAGCCTTAAACTGGCTCAGCGTTTCTTCTTGAAGGTTTAAAAGGCGGTTTAGTTGATTTGTCGGTTCAAGATGTTTTTTATTAGCCGACTTCTCGGAGAGTGCTTTCTTAGTATACAGATTTGCCGCCTGTGTGGCAACCCTAACGGGAAATGGTGCCAATGCACTTACCAAAACAGTTGCCATTGTATCCATAAAGCCACTTTCAATTGCTGATGTGAAATTTTTTTCATCATTGAGATACTCAACATCGCAATTTAAGATTTCTGACAGTTTTTGAAAGGTTTCTGTTTTTCGCGGCCTAGCGTTACTCTGTTCATACGAAATATATGCTCGGCGGGATATTCCCACATATTCGGCAACCTGTTCCTGCGTCAGTTTTTGCCTTATACGGAGCTTTCTTAACTTTTCTCCAAAGGTCGTAATGTTCTCTCCTTTGCACGCTGATTCACAATGTGAAGCTAACGAACTTCACATTGTGAATCTAGTATAGCCGGAACATCTTCATATGTCAAGCCCTTTTTATTCGTAAAAGTGGAGAATCCAAAGGGGCCGCAGCACCCCTTTGGCACACGACTTTGCTTGCAAAGTCTAGTGTGTTATACCTTTGCTTCCGGCTGACGCGGGAAAGGGGTTGCGAGAGGCTCCGGCAAGCACCTGTTCTGCGGCAGAAGGATGTGCAGATGGGCGTTGCTATTGACAGTCTCCGCCCACCCAGCGCAGGCTTGCAGAGGAACCAATGGTGTACGTTCTCCTTCCTGCCGCAGCAGTGGTGTTGTACCATAAAAGTTGACACAGGGAACTCAAAGAGCCAATATATAGAAAAGGAGAAACAGGAGGCAAGAAAAGATAGCTCGGAATCACGAGTTGATCGTCTGGAGGAACTTGAACCATACGATGCGGGCAATGTGAAGCTTTCACTGGGAGGCGACCTTGGTTCATGTTTTATACAGCCAGATTGGAAGTATATGGAGAACGATATGCAATCCATTATAAATGCCGAACTTGATTTGAGGGCAATCCAGACGATATTCTGAGATATGGTGGAGCGGCTGCTTGCGGCTGGCTGGTGTCTGCGAAATTAGACCATCAAGTGTTTATTTTCAAATTGTTCAAAAACCTCACAAAGAAACTCCATTTTTATCCGGTACAATGTAGACGTACTTAAGAAGACACTGTCCCCCGCGAATGCGAGGCAATAGCCAATGCGGCGGGCAGACTACCAACCATCTCCTGACAGCCGCAAATGTTTGGGAGTTCTCATATACAGGCAGCGCCGCTTTCTCCTCCTTTCCACGGCGCTGCCTGTTTTAGATTCTGCGCAGCAAAAAGCTCTCCGTTTCAACCGAAGCGGAGAGCTTTTTGCATGTTCGGGATCTGGTGTTCAGCGCAGGTCCCGCAGACGGGCGGCGGGGAGGGTGGAACTCAAAAACGTCCACACAGCGTCCTGACTGTCGTTCACGAGGTAGGCTTGGGTCTGCTGGACATAGAGGTAAACGGCATCGGGGGTGCGGTAGGCGATGTGGAGGTCCTGCCACGGGTACTGGTGGCTGGGCTCCGGGCGGTCCTGCTCGCCCGCCATCCAGACGGCAAGGCCGGCGTCATCGAACCGGAGGCGGTAGAACGGGCGGGGGAGGCCCAGCTTTTTGATGGTGGTGCGCAGGTCGCGGAAGAAGGTGTAGAAGTACACGGCCGGGAGTCCCAGCGCCACTACGGCCAGCACCACAGCCAGCAGGGCGGCACCTTCCCGCACGCCCACCTGCGACAGGCAGATACAGGAAAACACCAGCAGGATGGCCGCAAAGGCCAGCGGGCGCCGCCAGCGCTTCTGGTGGCGGAACAAGTCGAAGGAGCGGAACTTGTGGAACGATGCGGCGTCCATGGTGATGGAAACGCTGATGGGCTGCGACATGGATAACATCTCCTTTTTTAGGCATAGTACCATATTTTTTTTCGCGAGGCAAGCGCAATCTTGCGCAAATGGCAGAAAACGTGGTAGAATAAGACGATTCATGGTTTGAAAATTTTGCCGGGAGGGGAAGAAAGTGCATCGACAAAGTACGCTCAAGCAGCGGATGATCCTGTGTCTGGCAGCTTTTTTTGTGGCCTTGGCGGCCCAGATCGTGCTGAGCTTTTACCAGTCCGGCACGGTGCTGCGGGAGCTGGACGACCAGATGGGCAACTTCAATGCCATCAGCCGCTTTCAGGGCGGCGTGGAGCGCAGCCTGACGGCGCTGGACGAATACCGCTGGGAGTACGGCGACACAGATGCCTTCTTGACAGAGCTGGACAGCGCTTTCTCTACGATGAACGCATGGCTGTGGCGGATCGACGGCAGCCTTGACACCGTGAGCGAGGAGCAGTATCTGCTCTACAGCGCCGTCTGCACCACCTATAAAAGCTACGCAGCCCTCATCGACGAGGTGAAGGCGGATGTTGCCGCCGGGGCCGACGCCCAAGCGGCCCAGCTCTATTATAGTAAAGTCTCGCCCTGCGGCGGATATCTGCGGCAGTATGCCCAGCAGCTATTGAACACCGCCATCTCGGACGCGCAGGGCACCTACATGACCGTCTCGGAACTGAGCAGCCGGGTCAAGTGGGCCCAGACCGTCGTGGTGGGGCTCTGCCTTGCGCTGGGCCTTGTGATGGCGTGGTCGCTGATGCGGCTGCTGACGCCGGTGCAGGAGATGATCGGGGCCTCACAGGCCGTCGTCCGGGGCGAGCTGGACACGCCGGACATCCCGGTGCCCCGGCAGGACGAGATGGGCCGGTTGATCGACGCGTTCAACCGGATGAAGCACTCGATGGCCCAGCAGGTGAACACCCTGCGGGAGAAAAACGAGATGGAACAGGCGCTGCACCAGCAGAAGACACAGGCGCTGGAACTGCAGAACCGGATGGAGCGGAGCCGTTTGCAGCAGCTGCGCAGCCAGATCGACCCGCATTTCCTGTTCAACACCCTGAACGTCATTCTGCAGACGGCAGGGCAGGAGACGGCCTACCGCACCCAAGCGCTCATCACGGCGCTGAGCCATCTGTTGCGGTACAGCCTGATGAGCAACGACGAGCAGGTGCCCCTCTCCCGCGAGGTGCGGATCGTGGACGAGTATTATTCCATCTACCACGTCCGCTTCGGCGAGCGGGTGCAGATGGAATGGCGCATCTCGGACTCCATCGACCTGACCGAGACGCTGGTGCCCTCGTTTATTTTGCAGCCCATCGTGGAAAACGCCTTCAAGCACGGCATCGCCCCCAAGGAAGAGGGCGGCCGGGTCCGCATCCGGGTCAACCCGCTGCGGGACAAGGGGCTGCTGTATATCAGCGTCTGCGACAACGGCGTGGGCATTGCGCCCGAACAACTGCACGAATTGCAGACGGCGCTGGAATCCCCCGACGAGCGGTGGGAGCATATTGGTGTGTACAACGTAGCGGCGCGGCTGCGGCTGCTGGATCCGCGCTGTGCGTTGAAAGTTCGTTCCCATCCGGGGCGGGGCACGGCGGTGAGCCTGTACCTGCCCCTTGTGGAACCCACAGAAGAGGAGGAGTTGGATGATGATTCGCTTGTTGATCGCGGATGACGAGCGGCTGGAGCGCGAAGCTCTGGCGGAGATGGTGACGCGGCGGTTCGTGGAGCACGAGATCGTGCTGGAAGAAGCCGAGAATGGCCGCAAGGCAGCAGATACGGCGATCCTGTGGGGGGCGGACCTCATCCTGATGGACATCGAGATGCCGGGCATGAACGGCCTTGATGCGGCCCGCGCTGTGCTGGCTCAGCGGCCCGGCTGCAGGGTCATCTTCGTAACGGCCTACAGCCTGTTCCAGTACGCCCACGAGGCGGTGCATCTGGGGGCGTGCGACTATCTGCTCAAGCCGGTAGACCCGGACGAGCTGGAAGCGTCCATCCGCCGGGCCATCCGGCAGATCGAGACCGAACGCAAGCTGGAAGCGCTGGCCCCCATCCAGCAGGAGCAGGAGCCTGAAGCGCCCGCCGCGCCGCAGGAGGAAGGCGGGGACGAGAGCAGCCAGAACGCCCTTGTCATGGCGCATGTGCGGCGGTATCTCGAAGACAACTATATGTTCGACATCTCGCTGGACAGCGTAGGCGAGATCCTGCACATCAGCCCGGCCTACCTCTCGGCCCAGTTCAAGAAATACCAGAAGATGAACTTCCTCGACTGCCTGACCGAACTGCGGATCAACGCGGCCAAGGAGCTGCTGAACGACCCCTTCCGCTCCTCGGCGGAGGTGGCCTCCATGGTGGGCTACGAGGACGCCAGCTATTTTGCCCGCGCCTTCAAAAAGCGGACGGGCGTCACCCCCACCCAGTACCGCCGCCAAGCCGCCAAGGCTGCGAAGGGCGAAAAACAGGAGGCGCTGCTGTGAACCGGAAGCTGACCCGGCGGCAGGTGCTGACCGCCGCGGCCGCCGGGGCGGCGCTGGCGCTCTGCGGCTGTAGGCAGCAGGAGCCGGAAGAGGCCAAGCCGGAGCTGATCCTGCGCTACGCCGAGAACCAGCCGGAGGACTACCCCACCACACAGGCGGCGCTGGCCTTTGCGGGGCTGATGGCCGACCGGACGGCCGGCCGGGTGAAGGTGGCTGTGTACAGCGGCGGAGAGCTGGGGGCCGAGCAGAGCGTCATCCAGCAGATGCAGTTCGGCGGCATCGACTTTGCCCGCGTCTCCCTGAGCCAGCTGGCCGAATACATCCCGGCGCTGAGCGTATTGCAGCTGCCCTACCTTTACGAAGACGCCAGCCAGATGTGGCGGGTGCTGGACGGCAGCATCGGCGACGATTTTCTGGCTATGCTGGACCAGATGGATCTTGTGGGCCTGTCGTGGTTCGATGCGGGCGTCCGCAGCTTCTACACCCGCGAAAAGGTCACGGATCTGGAACAATTGCAGGGGCTGACCCTCCGGGTGCAGGAGTCGGACATGATGAGCGAGATGATCACCGACCTTGGCGCAGAGCCGGTGCAGGTGGTGTACAGTCAGGTCTATGCGGCCCTCCGCAACGGTCAGATCGACGGGGCCGAGAACAACTGGCCCAGCTACGACGCCATGGGCCATTACGAGGTCGCGCCCTACTTTTTGCAGGACGAGCACACCCGCGTGCCGGAGATCCAACTGGCCAGCACGGCCGCCATCGAAAAGCTGGAAGCCCTTGACCCCTCTTACCCGGAGGTGCTGCGCACCTGCGCGCGGGAGTCCGCCCGCACCGAGCGGCGGCTCTGGGCCGAGCGGGAGGCCCGCAGCGAAAAGGAACTGCGGGAGTGGGGCGTGGAAGTGACCACCCTGCCCGACGCCGAAAAGCAGAAATTCCGCGCCGCCGTCCAGCCTCTCTATGACCGGTTCGCCGATCAGGCGGAGCTGCTGGAGAGAATCAAGGAAAGTTGAGAAAAAAGCTTAAAAAATAGAAATGAATTTTATGTTGCATCCTACCTCTTGTCGAGAACGTCAAATTAAACTATAAAAACTTGTGCATATCATCCAAAAGTAATTTTCACATTCTTTCGAAAATCAGGACATTTTTTGAAATCCCTTGTCCCGGCTTAAAAAATTTGCTAAAGTGTGAACAGTGAATGAACGACGGCGCGGGCCCTGTGCAGGACGTGCCGTCCGGAGAAAATTTTAGGAGGATTTACTTATGAAAAAGATCACTCGTCGCAGCTTCCTCGCAGCAGCCGGTGTTTCCGCCGCTGCTCTGGCTCTGACCGCTTGCGGTGGCTCTTCCAACAGCACCACCAGCACCGCTGCTTCTTCCGCTGCAGCTTCTTCTACCGCCGCCGGTGATGCAGCCGCTGCTGCTTCCGACCCGAAGGTGACTCTGGTTTACGCCGAGGTCAACCCGCTGGACACCATCGTTGGCCAGACCGCTACCCATTTCAAGGAGAAGGTCGAGGAGCTGACCGGCGGTTCCGTCGTCATCGACGTGCAGGCTTCCGGTGTTCTGGGTTCTGAGAACGACGTTCTGGACGCCATTCTGGGCGGCTCCACTTCCATCGATATGAGCCGTATCTCCGCTTTCGCACTGACCAGCTACGGCTGCAACAAGTCCAAGCTGCTGAGCATCCCCTTCACCTTTGAGAACCGCGCACACTTCTGGAACTTCGCAAACAGCGACCTCGCTCCGGAGTTCCTGAACGAGCCGCAGGAGCTGGGTCTGCCCGTTCGCGGCATCTTCTACGGCGAGGAGGGCTTCCGCCACTTCTTCACCGTCAACCCCGTTTCCGGCATTGAGGACTTCAAGGGCCTGAAGCTGCGCGTGTCCAACGACCCCGTCATGAACGGCATGGTCGAGGGTCTGGGCGCTAACCCCACCGTCGTTGCTTTCGGCGAGCTGTACCTGTCTCTTATACACATCTCCGAGCCCACGAGACT
>ENA-OYXU01000789-OYXU01000789.1-human-gut-metagenome-genome-assembly--contig:-NODE-789-length-11882-cov-4.324512_pt1 | contig 11882 bp, 8 predicted proteins | sample MGYA00243243_ERZ653435 | MGnify/ENA primary metagenome ERZ653435 (study PRJEB26926, sample SAMN06165113) | human gut metagenome | biome: ENVO:00009003; feature: ENVO:2100002; material: ENVO:00002003... | reverse complement strand
TCAGCTGGTAGAGCACCTGACTCTTAATCAGGGTGTCCAGGGTTCGAGTCCCTGATGGTGTACCACAAGGGGAAGAAATCCTCTTCCCCTTGAAAAAGCTCTTGACAATGAGAGCGTAATAGTGTAGTATTTGGTGTGTTCCAAATGCAGTTGGTGTTTTTAACGGTGAGGGTCCACCCGTTCCCATTCCGAACACGGAAGTTAAGCTCACCAGTGCCGACAATACTTGTCTGGAGACGGATCGGGAAGATAGGTCAATGCCAACATCGAAGGGTTTGGCGCAAGTCAAGCCCTTTGCTTTTGCCTCCTTAGCTCAACAGGTAGAGCATGCGGCTGTTAACCGCAGGGTCGTAGGTTCGAATCCTACAGGGGGCGCCAATGGTATTGCCGCCACATTTGTGACGGCAATACTGATATTAGGGCCTTTAGCTCAGTTGGTTAGAGCAACCGGCTCATAACCGGTCGGTCTGGGGTTCGAGTCCCTGAAGGCCCACCAATTTTATAGGGGAATAGCTCAGCTGGTAGAGCGGCGGTCTCCAAAACCGTAGGCCGAGGGTTCGAAGCCTTCTTCCCCTGCCAAACACCGGACAATTTGTCCGGTGTTTTTTACGTATTCCTTGACTTATATCTTGATCTGAATTATGATGCTTTTGTAGACCTGATGGGCGAGCTTTCAGCGTTCGGCGCTGCCTCTGCCGGTGTAGGGTCTACTTTTTCATTTGTGCGTCTTGTAGTCTTGTGATAATGAGGTTTCAATACACTTTTTTGAACCATATTTTTATCAAATATTTGCGTAATGATTTAAGTTCGCGATCTGTTGGGCATTCATTTCGCGCAAGCTTTTTTGATTGATCAGCATAATGTTTGTTGACATTTTCGCTTGAGGTGGGTATACTGTTAGCAGAAGTAGGCGCACCACTTCTGCTGCTCACTGCTTTAGTAGGCGGTACGGTGCGCCTGCCATTCTATCTGTGCATTTTTCAAATTCGCGCTGTATATAGCCGTTGCTTTTGTTTGGCATCTTGGGCACTGTGACCCTTGCTCCCGAATATAAAGCAGCGGCTTTTTCCGCGTCAATATGTAGGCGTTCATTCTGCCGCCGCAGCTCAGTAATGCTCTCCGGCTCTCGGGAGTAGCTATTGACATTTTTGCTTTAATCGGTTATACTTTCGTCGAAGTTGGAATTCTGCTCCGCGCCTCTGATTTCCAGAGAGTGCACTTCAGCGTTTTCAACTTTTTTTATTTTGCCCCTTGTGGTATACAGAATCGTTCTGCCATCCGAAGCTTTTGCTATATCATCTTAAAGAGCATGGCACTGCGCAGCTCGTCAAGGCTTATATCGCCCTGTGGGGCGCGATAGGCTAACTACACATATAAGAGAAAAGCTCCTGCAAGATGATCTTGCAGGAGCTTTGAGTTTAGATATCAGAATGCCTTGACAAACTCCATGTAGCGATGGAGCATTGCTGCCATCTCGGAGCGGAGCGCGGTCTTGTTGGGGCCGAAGCTGCCGTCCGTGTAGCCGTTGACAACACCAACAGAGGTTGCCCAGATGATCGCGTCGCGCGCCCATGCACCTACGCTGGCCGCGTCGGTGAAGTTGGGAACGCCGCTGACGGTCGGGGAGCCGGAGTAGCGATAGACCATGGTGACGATCTCAGCGCGCGTTATGGAGTCGTTGGGAGCGAACGTCGTGGCGGTCTTGCCGAGGGTGACTCCGGCGTTATATGCCCAGATGATCGCGTCGTAGCACCACTTTGCGCCGATATCGGTGAATGCAGGGATCTGCATGCCTTCGACGGAAGGCGAGCCCTCCATACGATAGAGGACGGTGACGAACATTGCGCGCGTCATCTTGGTGTCCGGGCCGAACTTGGTGGCGGAAATGCCCTTCATGATGCCGTGCTGCCATACATACTCAACATCGGCGCGGCACCAAGCGGTCTTGGGAACATCGGTGAAGGGGAAGGGAACATATTCGCCGCAGTTTTTGCAGCGGATACCGTCGAGGTCGCTGAAATCGTGGCCGGTGGCCTTGATGACCTCGGATACGCTGAGAACTTCATTGCACACGCTGCAATGGCTGCCTTCGGTGCGGCCGTCGGTGGTGCAGGTGGCTGCGATGGCCGGAGTGTCAATGACCTTGACGTGCTGGCAGGGGACGACCGGGGTAACGGTGAGCTTTGCCTCGTCGGTCACGAACAGGGTGATGTCCTTAAGCGCGATGTTATAGATCACGCATGCGAAGGTGCGGCCGTTATCCGCGGCTGCGGTGTTCTTAAGCTCAAGAGTGTCGGTGGTGCTGAGGGAAACCTTGCTCAGAGCCTGGAAGAGCTTCATTGCGATCTCAAGCTTGCTGCCGGAAAGGTCGATGCCGCCGAGGTCAAGACCCTTGACGACGGAAGGCTCGATCCACATGTACTTGAGGCCGGATGCCTTACTGTTGACCTTTACGTTGAAGGTCGCGGTTTCGCCTTCATTCACGGTAACGTCTTTGGGGCCGGTAACATCAAGCTTGCTGCCGATAAGTCCGGCGATAGCCTTGAGAAGAGTGTATGCATCAAGCTGCCCGAGAATTCCGCCGATATCGCCGTCACCGCCGATGAGTCCCTTGAGGATCTCAATAATCTTATCGGTGTCGATATTGCCGTCGCCGCCAATGAGTCCCTTGAGGATCTCAATAATCTTATCGGTGTCGATATTGCCGTTGCCGCCGATGAGTCCCTTGAGGATCTCAATAATCTTATCGGTGGGGATATTGCCGTTGCTATCACCGAACAAGTACTTGAGGATATCAATAATATCCTTGCTGTTGAAGCTGCCGTTTTCAAGAAGCTCCTTTAAGGTATCGTAAAGCGTTTTCATATCCATATCCTTGAGCTTTTCAAGGAGCTGCTTGGCGGTATTGCTGTCAAGGCCGAGCTTTTCGAGAATTTGGACGATCGTGTCGATATTAAGCCCTTTCAGAAGATTCTCAAGCTCGCCGTTGGGGTCGCCGTCTTTGATCAGGGCTTGTATTTTCCCGACGATATTCTGAATATCTATACTCTGACTGTCCGTTGTATCGTCGTTCCCTGTGACGGATACGGCATCGGCAATGGCATAAACGGGCAGCAGCGTGAATACGAGCGCCAGAACCATTACCAGACTGATAATTCGTGTTCTCATTTTTTTCCTCCTTGCTCCATTTGCAAAAGTCATAGTGTCAACATACGACAAATATTATACAGAATTATTACATCACTTGCAACGGTATTCATACAAAAAGTTTAAAAACAGCGAAATAGCCAGTTATATAAGAAAATAATTGTGCATAATTTGCACTGACATGACGATTATACAATCATATGTATGTCGTTTCCCGACGAAACTCGGCCGGAACGTCGAATATTGATTCGTGCTCGCTTATCGCAACCTCGCGCAGATCAAAGCCGCCGACGGAAACGCACCACCGGCAGGCTGTGCCGACGGCTATGCGTATGCAAAGCTTTACGATATCCTCCGGCTTATTCTGTTTCTTAGTTTTGCAGGATAGACAGCTTCTGCACCAACGCAGGATCCACGCACTTTGAGGTAAATGAATTAAGAATTCAAAAAGCCCGTCCGGGAGGACAGGCTTTTGATAAGGTATAATAAATTGCGCAAATTTAGAAAGCAAAAAAGAGAGACATAGTTTGCAGACTCTGGTAGAATGAAGTCACCACACACCATTCTGAAAGGAGAAAGCAAACTATGTCCAAGAAGATTGTACAGCTAAACGAGGAAGTAATCAAGGGGCAACTGAAAGAATTGGTTCGCGGCAGCGTGGAAGAAACGCTGAATGAACTGCTGGAGCAGGAGGCCGAGCAGCTGACCCAGGCTGCCCGCTATGAGCGAAACGAGGCCCGTCGGGGCTACCGCAGCGGCCATTATGACCGGAACCTCACCACCACATCCGGAAACGTCACGCTCCATGTACCACGCCTTAAAGGTGTACCATTTGAGACAGCCATCATTGAGCGGTATCGCCGCCGGGAGAGCAGCGTAGAGGAAGCTCTCATTGAAATGTACCTTGCCGGTGTTTCTGTGCGCCGCGTGGAGGACATCACCGAAGCTCTTTGGGGCACCAAGGTGTCTCCCTCCACCATCAGTGAGCTGAACAAAAAGGCCTATGTTCACATAGAGGATTGGCGCAACCGTCCCTTACAGGGCGGCAAATATCCGTATGTTTATGTGGATGGTATTTATCTGCGCCGAAACTGGGGTGGAGAGTATGAAAATGTGGCCATTCTGGTAGCAATTGCAGTAAATGAGGACGGCTACCGGGAGGTCCTGGGGGCCGCCGAGGGCATGAAAGAGGACAAGGCCAGTTGGGTCAGCTTCTTTCAATGGCTCAAGAGCCGCGGCCTGAACGGCGTGAAACTCATTGTTGGAGATAAGTGCCTGGGTATGCTGGAAGCTGTGGGAGAGGTATTCCCTGATGCCAAATACCAGCGCTGCACCGTTCATTTCTACCGGAATGTGTTTTCTGTTGTTCCTCGCTCCAAGGTAAAGCTGGTAGCCAAGATGCTCAAGGCGATCCACGCCCAGGAGAGCAAGAAGGCTGCCCGGGAAAAGGCTAAAGCTGTTGTCGCTGAATTGAAAGACATGAAGCTGAAAGAGGCTGCCAAAAAGGTGGAGGATGGTATTGAGGAAACGCTGACCTACTGCGACTTCCCCTCTGAGCATTGGACACGGATCCGTACCAACAATGTGATCGAGCGACTGAACCGGGAGATCCGCCGCAGGACAAGGGTGGTCGGCTGCTTCCCGGACGGCAATTCAGCTTTGATGCTGGTCTGCGCACGGCTGCGCCATGTAGCTAGCACCCAATGGGGCAACAAAAAATACATGAATATGAAGCACTTAGAGACGGCTCTGGAAGACGCCTCTATTGCCGGCTGACCTCATTCGGCCGGAGTCTGCAAATTAAATTTGCGCATAACTCTTGACACTACCAGGCTTTTTGCTATGCAATAGTATTTTTTGTGATTCTTTAATGATCCGCCTTTTTGCATATTGCGCTTCCGAATATCACAGGCTTTTCCCTGCCGTGCAGGGTCTGCTCGAAAATTTCCTGCGGAAGATCGAGCACGCCTTCCTTGAACAGCAGGACGATCGTCGAGCCGCCGAAGCGGAACAGACCTTTCTCCTCGCCGCGGCGGATAACGCCTGCCTGACGGTAGTTTTCGATCTTGCCGACGAGACATGCGCCGACCTCGATCTGCACAACGGTACCGAAATTTTCGGTGTACAGCATGCAGTATTCACGAGTGTTCTGCATAAACACGGGCCTTTTGCGCACTACTATCGGCTGCACGGGATGATAGCGCCCCTGAATGTGCCAGTTGCGGCTTTTGAAGCCGTCGTCGATATAGCAATAGCGGTGGTAATTCTCAACGCCAAGCCGCAGTACGAGGCAGGTGCCGTTTATGTAATCGTCTGCGATATCCGCACCGCCTACGAGATCCTCGACGTTGTAATAGCTGTTTTTTATCGAAAACTCGGAGTCGCTGCTTATTTTATACGCCGACATGTATCCGTCACAGGGGGAGATGAGTGTGTCACGGTCGGTGTTTATCGGACGCGCGCCGGCCTTGACCTGCCGGGTGAAAAAGTCGTTGAAGCAGCGGTAATCCTGCTTTATATAGTCGCTCATATTGAGCGCGTTCGCGCGGATAAAGCCGCTGATGCGCCGGGTCGAGAGCTTCGTGTCCATATAAGCGCCGATGATTGCAGTAAGTATCGGGTTAGTCATTATCTGACGTGCCGGCCAGCCGAGATGCTTAAAGTAGCAGCAGGTAAGGCCGACGGCCATTTTCTTTGAAGTCATATCTTATCACCGTTTTTAAGCTTTCTTTTTATAAGTACGCAGAGCAAAAGAACACCGCAGAACACTATCGTTGCATAGAAGCTTATGCCGCGGCTTAAAAGCTCAACGCTCACAGGATCGTGTACGATCTGCCTGAATCCGCTGAGCAGGATGAAATCCGCAACACCGACCGCTCCGGGGATGGGAACCGCATTCGAGCCGAGCACGGCAAGCGTCTGCACGGAAAACGCCTTGAACGCGCACTTTGCCTCGCCGCCGACCGCAAGAAACACACAAACCGAAACAAGTATCACTGACAGACGCTGCGCAAGATTGCACAGGAACACCTTTATTAGCAGCCCGGTTTCCTTTTTCAGCAGTGCGCCGCATTCCTTATACTGCTTTATCATTGCAAGCAGCTTTTCATACTGCGCGTCATAGTCCTTATAAACATGTATTTTGCACAGCAGCCTCAGCCCCCAGCGGCAAACCTTGAGGATGAGCTTTTCATTGAAAATGCACATGAGAAACAGTGCGATAAACGCTGTCTGAACAATGACGCCGAAGGCAATGAAAAGCTTCGGAACAAGGCTCATGCGGCAAAGAATGCCCGGATAAACAAGGCAGCACACAGCACTTATAGTAAGTATGGCAACCGTGTACATCACAAGGTTCAAAAGCAATGCGATAGCTGACACCGCAGCCGGAGTTCCGTGCTTGAGCATTAAAATAAGCGCTGCCGGCTGGCCGCCGGTCGCAGACGGGGTGATCGCGGAAAAGAAAATATCGGAGGCGGAAAAAATAATGCCCTTTCCGGCGGGAAAACCATGCCCGAAGAATCGGCAGGTGCATTGCAGACCGAGTCCCTCAAAGTAGATAAAGCCAAATGCGCACAGCACGGCAAGCATTATCCACACAGGATCAGCACCCTTTAAAAAGCATACAAAACGTCCCCACGAAAAGCCTTTTGAGCAGGATGTGACGATCTTTATCGTTATTGCCGATATGGCAGCCAAAAGAGCTATCCACAGCAGATTGTTTTTAAGCGTATTTTTCATGAGCTTTTCTTTCACAAATCCAAGCAGCAGATCGAACAACTGTATGGGTTTTATTAGTACAGTTAGTATACACGCCTGTGATATGTTTGTCAACGCTTTTACATATAAGCGTTGACAAAAATGAGCATCGGGTAATATAATTCCTCTATTAGGGCAATGTTATACCCCAATGCACGAAAGGCGGATCTGCTAATGAAAAATGTAATTGAATTGTTTGGCTCTATGGTGTTTAACGACTGCGTCATGCAGGCGCGGCTGCCAAAACAGGCATATAAGCAGGTCCAACGCTCAATAAAGCTCGGCGAGCGGCTTGACGGCGAAACGGCCGAGATAGTTGCAAACGCGATGAAGGACTGGGCGATAGAAAAGGGCGCAACGCACTTTACGCACTGGTTCCAGCCGATGACCGGCATCACTGCCGAAAAGCACGACAGCTTTATTTCACCCAGTGATAACGGCAGAATAATCATGGAGTTTTCCGGCAAGGAGCTTATCCAGGGCGAGCCGGATGCGTCAAGCTTCCCGACCGGCGGACTGCGCGCAACGTTTGAAGCGCGCGGCTACACGGCGTGGGATCCGACCTCGTATGCGTTTATCAAGGATAATGTCCTTTGCATACCGACGGCGTTCTGCTCTTACGGCGGCGAAGCACTGGATAAGAAAACGCCGCTTTTGCGCTCTATGGAGGCTCTCAACCGTCAGGGACTGCGCGTGCTCCGTCTGTTCGGAAATAACGACGTCACGGCCGTAAAGACGACCGTCGGCCCGGAGCAGGAGTATTTTCTCATCGACAAAAGCGTTTATGAAAAACGCAAGGATGTAATGTACACCGGCAGAACGCTCTTCGGCGCGCAGCCACCCAAGGGTCAGGAGCTGGATGATCATTATTACGGGACGATAAAGCCTCGTGTCGCCGCGTTCATGGAAGAGCTTGACGAGGAGCTGTGGAAGCTCGGCGTTCTTGCGAAAACCGAGCATAACGAGGTCGCGCCTGCCCAGCACGAGCTTGCGCCGATCTACACAACGACCAATATCGCGGCAGACCACAACCAGATAACAATGGAGCTTATGCAAAAGCTTGCGCGGAAGTACGACATGGTGTGTCTGCTGCACGAAAAGCCCTTTGCCGGCGTTAACGGCTCGGGCAAGCACAATAACTGGTCTATGACGACCGACACGGGGTTAAACCTTCTCGAGCCGGGCGAGACTCCGTATGAAAACGCTCAGTTTCTGCTGATGTTGTGTGCGGTCTTGCAGGCTGTCGATGATTATCAGGATATGCTGCGCATATCCGTTGCGAGCGCTGCAAACGACCACCGCCTCGGCGCGGCGGAAGCGCCCCCGGCGATAATCTCGGTGTTCCTCGGCGAGGAGCTTGAGGAGATACTCGAGGCGATAGAAAACGACACGCCGTATGGCGGCAAGGAAAAGGAGCAGATAAAGGTCGGCGTCCATGTTCTGCCCAAGTTTGCGCGCGACACGACCGACCGCAACCGCACCTCGCCCTTTGCCTTCACCGGCAATAAGTTTGAGTTCCGTATGCTCGGCTCGTCAACGTCCATATCCGGCGCAAACGTTGTTCTGAACACCGCCGTTGCCGAGTCGCTGCGCAAATATGCCGACATTTTGGAGAATGCCGATAATTTTGAAACGAGTCTGCACGAGCTTATCCGCAGCGTTATAAAAAAGCATAAGCGCATCATATTCAACGGAAACGGCTACGGCGAAGAGTGGCTCAAGGAAGCGGCCGCGCGCGGACTTAAAAACTTCCGCACGACGGTGGATTGCGTGCCGTATTACCTCGACATAAAGAATGTTGATCTTTTCGCGCGTCACAGAGTGTATTCCGAGATCGAGCTTGCAGCGCGCTATAAGATGAAGCTTGACAACTATTGCAAGGTCATTCGCATCGAGGCGCAGACCATGCAGGAGATGGTCTGGCAGGATATTCTCCCGGCGGCGAGCGCTTACTCAAAGCAGCTGAGCGATACTGCCATAGTTAAAGCGCAGCTCGGCATCGACAATAGCTTTGAAAAGGATCAGGCAGCCAAGATAAGCACCATTATGAGCGAAACGGTCAAAAATGCGCAGATATTGGCCGACGCGGCCGAGTCTGCCGACGAGTATTCGGATAACTACACAAGAGCATCCGTTTTCCGCGACAAGGTGCTTCCTGCGCAGGAAGCGCTCAGAGCAAGTGTTGACGAGCTTGAAGTCAATACGGCAAAGCAGTTCTGGCCGTATCCGACCTACGGCGATATCCTGTTCAGCGTGCAGTAAGAGCTGGAGAAGGGGGCTTAGCATTGGAACTCAGTAAAAAAACCGTAAAACGAATATTGCTCATCATAACGTTCACGGTGCTTCTCATATGGGCGATATATAATCACAAGCTGCTGCTTAAATACATCGGCGAGCTGTATTCGCTCATTTCGCCGTTTGTGATCGGCCTGTGCATAGCGTATGTGGTCAATGTCATTATGCGGCCGATCGAGCGGCTGTGGATGAAGCTTTTGAGCAAATGCAAGGGCAAATGGGTCGAAAAAATGAAGCGCCCGATATGCCTGCTGCTGAGCATACTGCTGGTCATCGGCATTATTCTTGCCGTCATATTCATCATCATGCCGGAGCTGAGCGACTCCGTGTCCTCGCTTGTGAGCATGGTGCCCTCGTATGTATCCGAGGTGGAAAGCTGGTGGGAAGCTCTTGCGCTGCGCCTGGATAAGTACGGCGTCGAGCTGCCGCAATTCAGCTTTGATACGGATAAGTTTATTCAGATCCTCAAGGACGGCGGAACAGCTGTTTTGAACACCACCCTGTCGGCAACGACGTCGATCGTAACGGCGGTCATAAACATCGTGCTGGCGCTTGCGTTTTCCATCTATGTTCTTGCTCAGAAGGAAACGCTCAAGCGGCAGTCGAAAAAGGTGCTTGCAAAGCTCATGAAGCCCGAGAAGATGCAGAAGCTTCTCGATATGCTCGACCTTATAAACCGCACGTTTACAAACTTCATAACCGGCCAGCTCACCGAGGCTGTCATCATCGGCGCTTTGTGCTTTATCGGCATGTCGATATTCCGCATGCCGTATGCCCCGGCGATATCCGTGCTCGTCGGCTTCACGGCGCTGATCCCCGTGTTCGGTGCGTTTATAGGAACCGCTATCGGTGCGTTTTTGATACTGCTCGTAAAGCCTATCCAGGCCGTGTGGTTTGTTGTGTTCATCATCGTCCTTCAGCAGTTTGAAGGCAATCTAATTTACCCAAAGGTCGTCGGCAAATCCGTCGGCCTGCCCGGTATATGGGTTCTCGTTGCTGTTACGATCGGAGGCAATGCAATGGGAGTTGTCGGAATGCTCATAAGCGTTCCGCTGTGCTCGGTGCTGTATGTCGTTGCGCGCAACGCCGTAAACGGCAAGCCTCTTGCCGGAGAAAAACCCGAACCGAAATCAAAATAAGGACGCAAAGCTCCCGTATCCTGTGATACGGGAGCTTTTTTATACGGTTTGCCCACGCAAAACATCAAATTTTTAATGATAAACATTAAAAATCGCTTGACATACCTTTGAGCCGGTGATACTATCAATTTAACGTTTTACGTTAAATAATTTACGTTGATCACAGTCGGAGGTGGCTTTTATGGAGAAAACCGTGAAGCACAGATTTTTAAATAACGCGCTGTTTACGGCGCTGATTGTTCCGCTGGCCTTTTTTGTCCTGCGCGATACGATCGCCGTTTTGACAGGGCGGATGTTTGAATCAATGGGCGGTAAGGAGTCGTTTCTGTATCAGATAAACGACGATATTTCAAGGCTTATCATAGCCGGCCTGCTGATGCTGATATTGCCGATCTTCTTCCGCGGAAAGTGCAATTTCGGCTTTAAGGGCGGTCTGCCGAAGCTCGGCATCCTGCTCCCGTATGCCGTCGGCGAAAAGTATGAGCTTGAAAGCTCCGATCCCGAGTCGCTGGCGCTCAATGACAGCCGCGAAAACGGCAGCACCTATGTGTTTGAGTTTTCTCATGTGGGCGCAGGAACTGAGAATGTAAAGCTCACTTTCTCAAAAACCCTGGGCGATATGCCGTTCGCTATCAAGGACTATACGGTGACAGTCGGCTTCAATGCCGACGGCACGATATCCTCGGTCGGGGGCTGAGAAATGAAGAAGATATCCGCTGCGTTCGGCGGCCTGCCGATGACATGGCCGATAGTCTGCGGCTTTGCGGTGATCATCGGTATCTATGTCGGCGTAATAAATCAGATACCGATCATGCACGACACTTCGTTTCAGGACGTTGCAGTCACGCTCGAGTGGTGGGTGCTGTTTGCGGTTTTGATCGTGTCAAACTGCAAAAGCGCCCGTGAGGCCGGACTCAAATGCCTTGTGTTTTTCCTCATAAGCCAGCCGGTAATTTACCTCGTTGAGCTGCCTGCGATCGGCTTGGACAAGGCACTTTACTATTACACGAGCATTTGGCTGCCCGTTTCGCTGCTGACCCTCCCCGGTGGAGCAATCGCGTTCCTTGCAAAGCGCCAGAATGCCTTGGGCGCTGCGATACTGGGCGTCGGAAATACAATAGTTGCCCTGATGGGAGTAAGCTATTTTCGGCAAATGCTCGGCTCGTTTCCGCGGCATTTGCTTACCGTTGCCTCCTGCGCGGCTATTATTGCCGTTACCGTTCTCGGAGTACAAAAGAAGCGGCAAACACGGCTTTTGTCGGCGGCGATCACCGTTTTGCTGACGGCCGGGATCGCGGCATGGACGGTGCTGAGCGGCAGAACTCTCTAAAGCTGCACAGCGCTCTTAATTTTTGGTGCATTGCGCGCAAAAGAATGCTATAATACAGCTATCGGACGCTCGGGCAGAGCGCTTTCGCAGAAAGGAATAGCACACATGAATTCCGATACTATTTCAAAATTCCGTCTGTTTGGCAAGGCAGGAAAGATAGTCATGACGGTTTTGGCCGTTATAGCGGCGATCATAACGATCTCATGCTGCAT
>ENA-OYXU01000788-OYXU01000788.1-human-gut-metagenome-genome-assembly--contig:-NODE-788-length-11897-cov-4.337021_pt1 | contig 11897 bp, 10 predicted proteins | sample MGYA00243243_ERZ653435 | MGnify/ENA primary metagenome ERZ653435 (study PRJEB26926, sample SAMN06165113) | human gut metagenome | biome: ENVO:00009003; feature: ENVO:2100002; material: ENVO:00002003... | reverse complement strand
TACGAGATGCAGCGTAGTCTCGTGGGCTCGGAGATGTGTATAAGAGACAGCGTTAATATAGACAATCCCTTTTTTATTCTTGAAATAATTGTGTACCGACTGTGCGGCACCGGCCATGGCTTCCAGAAAAGCGTCCTGACTGTGAGGCTGCTGAAAGACATAACGAGGATCTGAGTATGCGCCTGCCGTGTGGATACGTGTATTGCCGTCTGGGGTGGCAATACCTATGCTCTGGTTCTTCAACACACCGCCGAAGCCGCCCATGGCATGACCCTTGAAGTGGGCAAGGTTTATCATGAAGTCATAATTTGCAAGATGGCTTCCCACCAGGTTCTCCGAGAACCATTTTGTATCCTGCATTGGAAGATTCATGCCGCCTTCCTCATCCATTATATCTACTGCGGCGATTTCTCCATAACCGCGTTGCTCGATGGCTCGGCGGTGAGAGAGGGTATTTGAACGGTTGCCTCCGTATGACGTGTTGCACTCCACGATAGTTCCTTTAACATCCTTGACAAGATTGCCTATCAGTTCAGGGCGCAGGTGATTGCTCTGGGACGATTCGCCTGTGCTGATCTTGACGGCTACATTTCCTTCGGGTGCGACTCCCAACGCCTTGAATATGCTGACGAGTGATTCGGGGGAGATGTCTGACGTGAAATAGACCTTTGCCGGTTCCTGTGAGGTCTGCGCCAAGCCTGCCGTAAATGTCAGACAAAACGCCAGTGTGGATAATGCTCTGCGTATCATTATGGTTTTTGTTTGCAAAATTGGGATTTATCCGATAAAATATCTTAATAGAAATTCCGGGTTTTGATACCATTATTACCTCTATCCATGTTTTTCTGCGGCAAAGACGGGAAAAACAGCAGGTCAGGGAGTCTTATAAGTTATCATGTTGCGGATGGCGTGGGCGGTGTCGGACTTCAGGGAGTAGACCCTGGAGGCTCCGGCATTCGTGGAAATCTGTATGGATACACGATCTGTGACGGAGGTGAAAGGAGTGTTCCGGATGCTGACTGACTCAACGTCCTGATACCTAATGTGCTCCCGGATGAGCGCAATGTTTCCGCAGTCAATGCGGATATATGTTTCGGTCAGTTCTATTCCGCCGTGTCTCCAGGCCATCATGGCGCGAATGGCCATCAATACAGCATACACCGTGCAGATGATGACTGCCGGAATCACGATATCTGCGGCAAAGACCGTTATGACCAGTGCCATAACCGCCACAATGAGATGCGGCAGGAACCGGCGCATGAGCAATCCCTTGCCGGACTTTGCCGACAAGAGGGGAGTGCTGTCGGCATTGCTGTTGTCGCCCAGCCACCAGGCTAACAGTCTATCGCCAAGATCCGATCCATATATACGGATATCTCTTTCTTCCTTCCTGGGGTCCGACACGTTTTCTGCCTGACGGATGCCGATGGTCTGGCAGTGCGCCATCTTCTCCACGGGGTTCTGCTTGATGGTCAGGATAGTGGCTTTGTCCCGGGTTATGCGGCAGGTGCGGCGCGACAGAAGTCCCGATTCAATCGTCAGGCGTTTGTCTGCAATCTGAATCGACATGCCGTAATATCGCAAAGCGACTTTACCGATCCACAGCAGCATGGCGAACAGATACGCCACTGCGGCAAGAAGTATCCAGTCTGCTGCTGACGGTGCCAGATTATTGGCCTGTGTATCGATATAGTCGATTACTTGTCGCGATACTCCATCCTTAAGTTGACTTAAATTGTCGAGTACAGCCAGCAGTACAGCGGCGAGTATGGCAAAACCTTTCAGGTGATTCTGGCACAGGGCTCCTTTAATTATGTTTAGATTGCTTATTATAAGCGTATCGTTCCGAAAAGGGGGAGGGGCCGTGTCGGCATTGGCGGCAGAATCCTCACCGGCCCTGACGCTCTGCTGCAGTTCCAGCCATTCCGATTCGTCAAGGATCAGTTCCACTTCCTGCGTGCTGCTGGCAAGCGTGTCGAAAGTCACGCCTCGCATCTCCGTAAGACGGTAAAATATACCACGCTTGGTGCGCAATGTATGTACTTTCGACAGCGGGATGCTGGTGGTCTGCTTGAAGCCGAATCCGTGGGTGAAGATCAGTTTGTCGTTTTCAATATGGAATTTACTGAAATAGTATCTGATGAACGCTATTGCAGCCGGCAACGCGACGGTGAATACCACGGCAAAGGCAACTTCGCCCAGATCGATTGTCGAGGAGTTGTATATGTCGACCAGAAGATATATTATGGCGATAAAGGAGACGCCGATGAAATCCCTGAGCGATTTCAGAAATATGATGATGAACGCCGCCGGACTCATGCGGCGCGGGATGGAGAAGTCAGTCATTGTTCTGACAGGTTTCATTTATCAACAACGACTTCATCCGCTCGGCCTGCTCAAGAGTCAACCCGGGAATGGAGATCTGATTCAGGGCTGCTTGCGAGCCGTTGAGGATATCCAGATAGTAAAGGCTGAAGATTCGGCTTAAGGGATTCATTCGTACAGTAACCTGCTGAATCTTGCTGAAGGGGATTGTGGTTACCTTGGTGAAGAACAATCCTGTGCGGTATGTTATATCCTTGTCGCGCAACGCATAGCCCCGGATGTCATGGATTTTACGGGACAATGTCAGGTTTACCGACATTGCGATTGCCAGCGCACATTCAACGCCCAGCAATATCCAGTAGCCGTCTGACTCCACAAATACAGGAATGAGTAAGGCGCAGGCCATGAGGATGATGTAGATGATTGCGATTCGTGCAGTCAGCACCTTGACATATGTTTTCTCCAATGGTGTGAAGGCAAGGTTCTCCACCGGCTGAATGTCATCGGGCCATATCTGTCTGTTTACCATAATGGGCTGATTGTATTAATGTGTTATTTACTGCGTGATTGTATATACTCAGTAGGGGTGATGCCTGTTTCCTTCTTAAACATGCGGCTCAGGTGTGCCGGGTACTCGAAGCCGAGTTTATAGGCAACCTCGGCTACTGCCAGCCCCGATGCGAGTTCGTTTTTAATCTGACGGACGATAAACTGCCGTATAAGCCGTCTTGGACTCTCTCCCGTAATCTTTTTGATCAGGTCGCTGAAATAATTGGCAGACATACAGAGGTGTTCGGCACAGATGCTGACAGTAGGGAGGCCCTTGGACATTTGGAGGCCGTCGGCGAAATATCCCTTAAGAAATCCGTCAAATCTTGTAAGCACATCATTGTTGGACAGTCTCCGGGTTAGGAACTGGCGGTTGTAGAAGCGTTGGCAATATTTAAGCAATAAAGAGATGTATCCTGTCAGGATATCACTCTGAAAACTGTCACGGGAATCTTCTATCTCGGATTTAATCCTTCTGAAAATGGCTATTACAATCTCATGTTCCTTATCATTCATGTGCAAGGCTTCGTTGACACTGTAATCAAAGAAGGAATAGTTCTTGATTTCCTTTTCAAGCGGCGTGCCATGTATCAGGTCCGGATGGAACAGCAGGGCCCAGCCACCAATCGATACCTTTTCTCCATTGTCTTCCTTGCCACCAATCTGTCCGGGCGCGACACAGATCAGTGAGCCGTCCTTATAGTCGTATTTGCCGCATCCATAGATAAGGTCAAGATCATTGTCTTCCTGTACGAACACACCGTAAACTCCATATCGGTTCAGGCTGTGGCTAATCGGAGAGATCTCCGAGAAGTTGATGACGGTAATCAGCGGATGCCGGTCGGTCAGGCCGTGATATCCGCTGTAATCCGAGGTTCTGTTGACTTTTAGAATCTTGGCCATAGGCGCTGTCTCTTTAGGATATGCAAATTTACGAAAAAAGAGTGAGATTTCAACACGTTCTATGGATTTGATACGCATATCAAAAGATCCCGGATTGTCCGCTGCCTCTATCACTATATTGTTAAATATAGTCACCGTAGATATTCGTGTACTAAAAGTCAGCCTCCATGACCAGCCTGATTCAGGCTGGTCATGGAGGCTGAGAAAGAGGGGACGGATTCCGCTGTTTGACGGAATCAGCCCATTGATTCATCTGCCGTTGGAAATAGTCAAGGGAAACAGAAGCATCAGGGACGGAAGCGATGAGGCCGCATAACTTCCAATCATCACATCATCCCGGGTGGGCACATCCAGTTCACCGTCACAGATTCCTGCGGAATTTCTGTTGCCAAGACCGGCGCAGATGTTCTTCTGAATAAAATCCCTGTATTGCTCCTGACCGCAGTCATTGATCAGTATGTCCATATACTGCGCCCATATGGCCGGATAGACGCCCTGTTCCAGACTGCCTTGGTCATATGGATTATTGGGGTTGTGTGCCCAAGGCAGATAACCTCCCTTGGAAAGCTCATTGATGGAGTAGTCCGCACCAGCCTTGGCGTTGTCAAGATATTCGGAACAACCGGTAGCCTTATAAAGCAGGGATGCAGCTCCGATGAATGTTCCCTGATTATACAGCAGGGGATGTCCGCCACGCGACTCACCATGGCGGTTGTCTACGATCATGCCAGTCTTCATATCGCCGAGTTTCTCGGCCGACCATGCATAGATTTCCTTGGCCATTTCCAGATAACGATCCTTGGTCTCATAATGCGGACGGGTAAACGATCCGTACGCGTTTGTCCATGTCTCGGGATTCTTATCCGCCTTGCGATTGGCCGGAGCAAGATCATGTAGCAGCATTGCGGCAACTACAGTCGGGAAATTGATGCATGACATCTTTCCATCACCGGCTCTGTTGGCGTTGGGATTCTCAAGCGGCTGCCATTGCCAGAACATACCTCCACCCAGACCTTTGGAAGGGTCGGCATATGATCCGGTATCGCCAACCTTCGGGGAACCATACCATACACGGGCGAAACTTTTTTCCGCCAATTGCTGGCAATCGGGTCTTCCGAGTAGTTTCGCAGCCCTTGCCATGGTAATGGTCCACCATTGGATGTCATCGTATATGAACCAGCCTCGGTTGGTGTCGTTGTTGTCGAAGTCAAAGTTCAGATAATGCGCCACGTTGCCGTCGATGATTCTATTGGCGAGTTCCCGGTATTGAGTCTCTTTTCCCTTGTCCCCCTGCTCGCGTGCCAGAAGCATGGCGTTCATCGCCATGTCCGCATACATGGGTTGACACCATATGGCGGCTGCTCCGTTCCAACGGTCTACAGCCGCTTTGTCTGCTGTGGTGTTCTTGTATATATATTTTGTGGAATCCAGGAACGCGGTATTGAATGCGTCGTATGTCTTAAATGCCATCTCGGCTTTGGCCGAGGTTTTCGCACTTGCACAGCCGACAGTCCATATAAAGAATGCCGCCATGATGGAGAATGGAATCAGTTTCATGTTGATTTGTTTTGTCTAATTTCGCGGCAAAGTAAATCAACATCGGTAAGAATGACGTCATTTCTGCTGTCAAATCAGTATGAATACAGCGTCTGTATACAGATTTGGCAAGTATCGACACATTATTGCTCCGTTCCAGAACTCGAATCGTAAAGATGAAGGCTCTGGAGGAAACGCTCTACTGTCGCTTGGTCGCCGGAGTATTTGCCGTGTTCCTCGCTCAGTTTGCAGGTGTCGCAGTAGAAAGGCCATGATTCCGTGATCTTCACCGCGACCAGTTTGATTACGATGTTCATTGGTGGGACGCCATCGAAATCATTGGTGAAATGGGTTCCGATGCCGAAAGAGGGTATGCACTTGTCATGTGCGTATCTTTGAATCTTTATGGCACGCTCCACATCAAGTCCGTTGCTGAATACTATCTGCTTGCTGCGTGGATCGATGTTCAGGCTGCGGTACTTGTCGACTATCTGATCCAGTTCCTTGAGATTGTCGCCGCTGTCTACACGGAGTCCCTTGAACATATTGGCATAGTCTTCGGAAAAATTCAGGCTGAAGATTCGCCAGCCATAGGTGTCGTAAAGGAAAGTACCCAACGCGCCACGGTAGGTGCTTGTCCAGGTCTTCATCGCAAGATGGTTCGCCATCTGAGGTCCATACATACCCGCGATTGCGCATATCAGCTCATGCGCCATTGTCCCCATTGGAACAAGGTCATATTTCATTGCGAAATATACATTGCTGGTGCCGATGAATGTGCCGGGACCCGACATCGACTCCTGACATGCCTTCATCGCCTTTATTACGGTTTCCTGTGCACGGAATGAAGCACGGCGGCGCGTGCCGAAGTCGCTGAACGCGCATCCGGCCTCGATCAGACGCTTGGCCTTGTCATAGGATCTGGCGTAATATGAATCATAGTCGAAATCCCTGTCTTGTCCTGTCATCATATAGTACAGTTCGGAGACCATCGCCAGAACCTTTACTTCAAGGAAAATGGTGTTGCTCCAGCATCCTTCGAACTCTATGTCAAGATGCCCGTTCTCGTCCTGGTCTATCCTGACCCATCGGCTGTCGTAGCGGAATCCTTTGAGGTAACTGTAGAACCATGCCGGGATGTAACTGCACCGTCGGCGCATGAAGGCTATCTCCTGATCGGTGATGACTACTGATTCAAGCATCTTGACCTGACGGCGAAGCTCCGCGGCGAATCCGGGAGGATAGACGGTATTGTTACGGTCATTGAACCTGTATTTGACTTGTGTGCGCGGAAAATTCTTTATCACCGCGCAGCACATCGTGAACTTGTACAGGTCATCGTCTGTGAAATATCGTATTATCTGGTGCATGATATGTAGTGTTTAAGAGTGGCGGAACATCCAGGTGAAGGCGCGGTCCAGGCGTCTGTCCGCGTATTGGTAGTGGTTGCCGGGCACAAGCTCAAACATGTCGTCGATGCCGTTGTCATGAAGGTAACGGACTATCTCCATGGTGTCATTCTGCACGGGCTGGAAAGCCTTGACTTTTGTTTTGGCTTCCTGGTTGCCGAGCAGGAAATACGCCTTTCCGCTTTTCCTGAGAATGGGTTGTGACTTGATCCATTCCACAAAGCCTTCATACCAGAACGATCCGGACAGACTGATTATGTTGTGGAATGTACCGTTCACCATCCATTGCCACAAAGTGAAAAGGCCCGACAGCGAGACTCCGCACAATGTACGTTCGGCATCGTGAGCGATGTCCAGCCGTCTCTCTGTTTCCGGCAGCACATTATCGATGAGTGACGAAAGAAACCGGGAGGCGTATCCCTTGAAGTCCGGGCAGCCAGGCGGCTCACCCGGAGCCGGCCATGGCGTCATGTCATCGACCCAGTCCATGCCGGTCACGGCCACGATCGAGACGCCAAACCGTTGCGCGGCCTCTTCGATCCATTCCCCAAGGGACTCCATGGGATAAAGCACATAACATATCCGTTCAGTCGACTCGCCGACGGCAGCTGCCTTAAGATTCGCTATCCTGAATGTCTGCATATTTCATAATTCCGGGCAATTCCTTAAACCCTATGTTAATATATAACGATCGCGCATTAACGGTTGTTTCAAGATATATTTTGTCACATCCCGCTTCCTTGGCCTTTTCTACAAGCCAACGGACCAAAGAATGTCCGATTCCCTGTCCCCGGTATTCCTGTTCTACATATACATTCATCAGATACGCGCAGCGACCGGAAGGATTGTCGGGCGAGGGGAGTTCCTCCGTAAGGCATATGGCTCCGCAACCGGCGTCGACGCCATTCGCCTCGGCCACAATCGCGATATGCGAACGGTCGGATATATGTCGCTGATAGTACCGTCGGTTCGCGGCCATCAGTTCCCCGGATGGCGTTACACCAAATACGTTTTCAATCACTTTCTTGCGCCAGTGCATCAACGTGGGTAGCACCGATACTTCCCTGATTTTAATCTTCTTCATCTTTTCATGCTTTTAATACTGCTGTTCCTTCCTTCAACACAACGGGGAGCATACGGTCGTTAACCTTTCCGCGCGCGGTAAGAGGTATCTCAACCATCTTTACGAAAAACTCGGGGACCATGAAATCAGCAAGACGTGACTGGAGGAAATCCTTTATACGGCTTAACTGGCAGTTCTTATGCGATGGTACGAAATAAGCCGTAAGGTAGGCGAGCCCTTGCTCGTCGGTAAAGGCCCGTACCACACCGCGCTCCACACATGGGGATTCATTAAGCACGTTCTCAACCTCTTCCGGTTCAACCCGCTTGCCGAGGATCATGACCTGTCGGTCTTTGCGGCGCAGGAACGCGATGTTGCCGTCCGGCAGAAGATAACCAACGTCACCGCTGCGGTATATTCTCCTTCCATCAGCAAGTGTCACGAAATTATCCTGCTCCGGCGGATTCCCAAGATATCCGTGGGATACTCCCTGTCCCGATATGCAGATCTCGCCGGCCTTTCCCTCAGGCACTTCAGCCAGATTGCCGTCAAGAATCTTTACCTCCACGCCCTTGACTGCTTTGCCGACGGGATAGGTGCCGTCTTCAAGAGGTACGGCATTATCGATGCGAAAATATGTTGCGCATACTGTGGTCTCGCTCGGTCCGTAAGTGTTATAGATTGCGAGGTCTTGATTCTTCAGCCATGTGATATATGACGCCCGTATCACGTCTCCGCCGCTGATCAGCAACCGTAGTCTGGACGGATAGCAATTGGAACGGTTCATGTCCGCAAGGAGATAGGGAAAACCGCTGATCTCAGTGACGCCGTGACGGTCGCAGAAAGCCATAAGGGCGGCAAGGCTTCCTTCATATATCTGTCTTGACGGTACCGCAAGCGTAGCGCCGTTCAGCAATGTGGTGAAGACTTCCTCCACGAAGATGTCGAACGAGCATATGGAATACTGCAGCATCACGTCGCCGGGAACCACATGGAACTCCTGTTCGAAAGCCTCTGCGTAATTCACCACGCTATGGTTTCCCACTATAACGCCCTTAGGCCGGCCTGAGGTGCCCGATGTGTAAAGTATGTAAGCTGTCCCATCCGGAGTGGAGCGGTCAGGCAAGTGCGAGGCATCAACTGGCAGATCGCGGCAATAGTCATCGGTGATTATGAACTCCACACCCGCGTTGCGCATCATGTATTCAATGCGTTCCTGCGGCAACGACGGCTCGGCGGGTACATACGCGGCTCCGCTCTTCAGCACGGCAAGCATCGCGGCTATCATCTCGCTGCCATGACTCATCATGATGCCCACAGCCTTATATCCCTTTTCGTAGAATCCCGACATCATGGCATTGGCAATGACGTCAAGTTCCAGGTAAGTCACGCTGCGGCCATCCTCAACCACCGCCGGAGCCTGGGGCTGAGACGTTACCCATTGAGAGAATCTACTGTATATTGTCTTACTGTCCATCCCAATTATTCTATCAGCTGTTTACTAGAACAATCATGATATGTATTGATTTGTTCATAAACACATCTTGTGATTTTCAAAGCGGACGGGATATAAATCTGAGAAAATGGTAGGAATTACATGGAATCGAGCATGTCAGACAGGAATAAAGTTTGTAATTTTGCAGTAATAAACAATCTCCATATACTATCATAACCATTCAAACCCTTCCATTGTATGAAGAAAGAATTGATATTGGTACTGACAAGCATTATAACCCTAAATGTTATGGCACAACAGAAAATAGTTCAACCTTTAGCTCGCGGAACGAAGGTGACGCAAAATGCAGGACGCGAGGTATTGGGCGATTTCGCTCCTGAATTCGCCCATCTTAACGATGACATCCTGTTCGGCGAGGTATGGAGTCGCAATGATCTGCTTTCATTGCGCGACCGCAGTTTGGTTACGATCACGTCGCTCATCTCTCAGGGCATCACTGACAGTTCATTGAAATTCCATCTGATAGAGGCCAAGAAGAACGGCATCACGCGCACAGAGGCCGCCGAGATAATCACCCATATCGCGTTCTACGCCGGATGGCCCAAGGCTTGGGCTGCATTCCGACTGGCCAAGGAGGTATGGGCGGACCAGACCGATGCCATCTCTGCCAAGGAGAAATTCCAGCAAGAGATGATTTTCCCGATCGGCGAGCCTAACACAGCCTATGCCAAGTACTTCGTCGGCAACAGTTATCTGGCACAGATCTCTACCAAGCAGATACCGTTCGCCAACGTGACTTTCGAGCCCGGTTGCCGCAATAACTGGCATATCCACAAGGCCGAGAAGGGTGGAGGTCAGATGCTGGTGGGCGTTGCCGGTCGTGGCTGGTATCAGGAAGAGGGTAAACCGGCGGTCGAGATCCTGCCTGGCACTGTAATCAATATCCCGGCCAACGTCAAGCACTGGCATGGAGCTGCCAAGGACTCCTGGTTCGCGCACCTGGCGTTTGCGGTTCCCGGCGAGGAGACCGAGAACGTATGGCTTGAGCCTGTCAGCGACGCTGAATACGACAAACTGAAATAATCAGACCCTTTCCAAAGGATTGGAAGCGGAATCATACGGAATGTAAATGAAGAAAATGTCCCCGGCTCCGCAGCCGGGGACATGGCATATCAGTCGAAGACGGCGTCCCAGTCTTTCCAGACGGGTTGGTAGCCACCGGCGGCTATGGCTGCGGTTACATCGTGAGGCGTGCGCTCGTCCGATACCTCGAACTGCTCCAGCGCTTCCGGCGTCGAGGCGTAGCCGCCAGGCTCGGTCTTGCTGCCGGCGCTCATGGAAGTGACTCCCAGCGGCACCATATGGTTGCGGTACTCCGGCGACTCACGTGTGGAGTATGAGATGTCCACATCGTGGTCGAACAGACGGAAGGCACAGGTCAGTTTCACCAGTTCGCGGTCGTTGATGATGCTGCGGGGCTGGTAACCGCTCTCGGACGGCCGCATGCGCGGGAAGTTCACCGAATAACGCGAACGCCAGTAATGCTTCTGCAGATAGCGCAGGTGACGGGCCATCATCACCACATCGGCCTGCCATTGCTCCAGCCCTAACAGCACGCCGAGTCCGATCTTATGCACGCCGGCTTCGCCCATGCGGTCATAGCCGTTCAGACGCCATTCGTAGAAACTCTTCATGCCGTGCGGATGGTAGAACCGGTAGGCATCCTTGTGGTACGTCTCCTGGAAACAAACAACCCCGTTGAGGCCGAAGTGGGTCAGATGCTCATAGTCGCGCGACCGCATCGGCTGTACCTCGATGGTGAGATTGTGGAAGTACGGACGGCACACCTGCAGCACCTTCTCCAGATACTTAACGCCGCTGACCGAAGGATACTCGCCCGAGACAATCAGCAGGTTCTGGAACGGTCCGAGCTCCTTGATGGCCTTACATTCGGCCTCCACCTGTTCCAGGGTCAGCGTGGTGCGCTCGAACTTGTTATCATGGTTGAAGCCGCAGTAGATACACTTATTGGTGCAGGCGTTGGACACATACATCGGGATATACATCGAGATGACGTTGCCGAAGCGCTCCTGGGTATACCTATGGCTCATCTGCGCCATCTGCTCCAGGTACGGGTCGGCGGCGGGGGAGATCAATATCGCGAATTCCTCTGGCGTGAGTTGTTTTGTATTACGCGCTGCTTTGGCCAGGACGCGACGGACGTCGCTGTCTGTCGCATTCCGTACCAATGCAAGCGTATCGTTCCAGTCGTATTGGCCGATTATGTCCGCGAACCCGTGGCCGAAGACAGCGTCCCTGGTCGGGTCGCTCTTAGCAAAAAATCCTTGTTCCGTTTCCATTATTGATCACACTTATCCGCGATGCTCTGGCTGATGCGCATGGCGCAGAAGTTGGGTCCGCACATTGTGCAGAAGCGGTCATCGGCATCGGGAGCCTCCCGGCGGGACTGCATGTAATATTCCTTGGCGCGCGCCGGGTCAAGGCTCAGGTTGAACTGGTCCTTCCAGCGGAAGTCGTAACGAGCCTTGGACAATGCGTCGTCGCGTACCTGTGCGCCGGGGAAGCCTTTGGCCAGGTCGGCGGCATGGGCCGCGATCTTGTAGGCCACGACACCCTCGCGTACATCGCTCAGAGT
>ENA-OYXU01000787-OYXU01000787.1-human-gut-metagenome-genome-assembly--contig:-NODE-787-length-11922-cov-5.092188_pt1 | contig 11922 bp, 5 predicted proteins | sample MGYA00243243_ERZ653435 | MGnify/ENA primary metagenome ERZ653435 (study PRJEB26926, sample SAMN06165113) | human gut metagenome | biome: ENVO:00009003; feature: ENVO:2100002; material: ENVO:00002003... | reverse complement strand
GGCTCGGAGATGTGTATAAGAGACAGAACTGATGGAGGCCCAGGACGCCGCCCCCAAGACCCCGCGCCGCTCCCCACGCTCCAAGAAATAATATAGAATACAGTTTGATATATGGATAGTTATTGCCAAATTTGTGAATAAATATCAATATAGCAAACCATGATGGCAGAGAAGAAACTTCGTCACGGACAACAAGGTGTTCTATGACGGCCATGTGATCGAGGACGCTTCAAGCAGTTCCTTCGAGGTCCTGGGCCGGGGATACGCCAGGAACACCTACTACTACGGCCAGAAGGCTGACTGATCATGAATTTCAAGTCTGTTTTAGGTATGCAGGGCAGACTGTGCCTCGCCCTGGCATGTCTGTCGATGACCTCATCCGCCCTCGCGGACACCATCCCGACAATGTTCAGCCGGAAACCTGAATGGCGGATAGGCGTCGATGTGTCGCCGGCATGGGTACCAGCAACAAACCACTTCCTGGGTGGCTACAATCCCAGGGACAAACGCATCAATGCCACACTGTCCGGCGATGTCCGGGCCGATTTCAGCTTCAACCCCTCAACGCGCCAGGGCATACTGTACCCCGGCCTGTACCAAGGACTCGGCATAGGAGTCAACACCTTCTTCGCAAACTCCCTGCTCGGCACACCGATCTCGGCATACGTCTACCAGGGCGCACCGATCGTACACCTGAATAACAGGCTGTGGCTCGGATATGAATGGCAGTTCGGCGTAGCCTTCGGCTGGAAACACTATGACGCCGATACCGCCGACACCAATTCCGCTGTCAGCACACCGGTGACCGCGCACATGGGAGTCGGACTGAAGTTCCATTACGACCTGACGAACCGCTGGCAGTTGTCGTTCGGCCTGTCCGCACGCCACTACTCCAACGGCAATACCTCCTGGCCCAATGCTGGCGTGAACTCGATAGGCGCCACGGTAGGCATCGCATACACATTCAATCCTATACTCAGCGTTCCTGCGAACAATACGGAACTGGAAACCGAAGCTGACAGACATGGATGGTTCTACGACATCACGGCATTCTGTTCCTGGCGCAAGCGAGTCATAACCGTCGGCGACCCACCCGAGCCACAGTTGTGTCCCGGCAGGTTCGGCATCCTCGGCCTGCAGTTCTCGCCGATGTTCAAGCTGAACAGATGGGCGGCCGTGGGTCCCGCGCTCGAGATGCAGTGGGACGAGAGCGCCGGACTTGAGCAATACTGGGTGGACGGAACCTTCGGCGACGAAATCCGGTTCCGCAAGCCTCCGTTTGGCAAACGAATCGGAATCGGGCTGTCGGCACATGCCGAACTGACCATGCCGATATTCTCCGTCAACATCGGACTGGGATACAATGCCCTGAATCCCAAAGGCAACAAGGCATTCTACCAGATGCTGACACTCAAGACTTTCGTAACCCGGCACATCTACATCAACACGGGCTACCGCATCTCCGCCTTCAAGCATCCGCAGAACCTGATGATCGGCATCGGCGTAAGGCTATGACCACGAACTCCAACTTATTGCAAGTGGATTTGTTATAATGACAAATCCACTTGCTGTTTATGGGCCGAAGGAGTCCGTGGACAGCCGCTATATCACAGTAGGCAAGTTTTTCAACAATGCGTAATGCCCCGTGTGTAATGCCGGATTGGTTCGCGGACCAACCTGTTTGTCCGCGCAAACATCTACGCTCTCTGCGCGTCATTATCCAATTATACTCCATGTAGGAATAATTTTGATATTCAGTGCCTTTTTTGTAAATTAGCGGTTGGAAACCAAATAGAAGAGAGAAATGGCCAATCTTTATCCCATAGGCATACAGAACTTCGCGACACTTCGTGAGGAAGGCTATACATATGTTGATAAGACAGCCTTTATTGAAAAGCTTGTCAACAGCGGCAAATACTATTTCCTGAGTCGCCCGCGGCGTTTCGGCAAATCCCTGTTGCTTTCTACTATCGAGGCGTTCTATCTGGGTCGCAAAGATTTGTTCGAAGGACTTGCCATCAGCCATATCGACCACGACTGGAACCCACGACCGGTATTGCACATGGCCATGAACGCCAACAAATGCCAGTCAGCCGATGACCTGGAAGCTACGATTGAGTCCTTTCTTTACAATCAGGAACTTATATACGGCCGGAATGAACCGTCGGATGCATTGGCGTTGCGTTTCGGAGCCCTGATACGCAGCGCGTATAATAAGACTGGCCGAAGAGTGGTCATACTCATCGATGAATATGACAAACCCTTGCTGGATTCAGTAGGCAATACGGCTCTGCAGGATGACCTACGCGCCATACTGAAAGGTTTCTATTCGAATCTCAAGAATTGCGACCAATACATCGAGTTTGCAATGCTCACCGGTGTGTCGCGTTTCGGCAAACTCAGTATCTTCAGCGACCTCAACAATCTACAGGATATATCGCTCGACGAGGAATACAGCGCCATATGTGGAATTACGGTGGAGGAAATCCAGGAGAACTTCAAAGACGGTGTGCGCGAACTTGCGGAAAGGAACGGAATCACCATCGGCGAAGCATACGCTCAGTTGAAGGCGAACTACGATGGCTATCATTTTTCGCCGTACTCTCCCGATATGTACAATCCATTCAGTCTGTTGAGTGCGTTGAAATCACAGCGTATCAGTTCCTACTGGTTCTCGACGGGTACGCCGACATTCCTTGTCGACATGATTCGCCGCATGGATATAGACCTGCGCGACCTTGAGGGTATAGAAGAGGAACTCGATGACCTGATGGATGCGTCGTTCGACCTGAGCAATACCGTCCCGATAATGTATCAGAGCGGTTATCTCACCATCAAGGGTTACGACTCTCGTTTCGACACTGCCATCCTTGGCTATCCGAACCGTGAGGTCGAGCGAGGATTTCTGAATGGCTTGATGAAGATCTTCACCGCAAGTCCTGGCGGCCGGAGCGAGTTTGAGGTTAGCCGTTTCGTGCGTGATGTGGAGGCCGGACGTATCGATGACTTCATGACGCGGTTGCAGTCGCTGTTCAGCGGCTACCATTACGACCAGATGGACCTCGGCAATCTGGAACTGCATTACCGCAACGTGATCTATCTGGTGATGAAGCTGATGGGATTCTACACCGAGGCGGAGATGCGGACCGCGGCGGGACGCATCGACCTGCTTGTCAAGACCCCGGAATACCTGTACCTGTTCGAGTTCAAGATCAATCACTGCGCACAGGACGCTATGGACCAGATCAACAGCCGCGACTACCTGCTGCCGTTCCGTGCCGATGGACGCGAGATAATCAAAGTCGGCGCCAATTTCGACGACACCATCCGCTCCATCTCCTCCTGGCTTGTAGAGACAGACCGATAGGACGCCGATTCCACGCAGCAAGAAGTAGAATATAATATCTGAACATTAATGAGAAACATGGAGATGGCGGGCGTCCATTATAAGGGAGCGCGATTCCGACATTACTATTCCATTTCCAATTCCCTGAATCGCAAAGGATGGGGCGCGGGCCTTATCGCTAATTTCATACCTTTTGAACAAAGAAGGAAACTTACGCGCCGTTCCGCTGAGGAATCAATCACGTTGCAATACACCACTCCTCCCCAAAGGGTAAGTCTGAGGCTTATATGGTATTTCTCCGGAGCAAGAAAGACATTCGGGTCAACGTCAAACCTTCTTCCCTCAACTACATCGAAACGAAAGACAATCTATGATGTCAACCCATGTCCCTGCGGAGACATAGGCGTGGAGTTTCAACTTATGCCGGGTGGATTTGTTATAATGACAAATCCACTTGCTGTTTATGGGCCGAAGGAGTCCGTGGACAGCCGCTATATCACACTTGGCAATGGCAAAGAAGGTTGCGAAAATAATCGGATGGACTCTGGTCGGGATCGTGGTCCTGATCCTGGCCGTGGCAGTCGCGGGTACGGCATGGCTGACCCCGAAACGCCTCACCGCCCTGGTAAACAAGGAACTCTCCGAACGCCTTGACGCCGATGTTCGTGCCGTGAATATCCGCTACACATTCTGGTCCACGTTCCCCGACCTGGATGTCACCATCGACTCCCTGAGCGTCACAAGCCGCGCATTGGACGCGCTGCCCGACTCACTGGCCGCAAGACTGCCGGCCGACGCCCGCCTGCTCCTCTCGTCCGGCCGGATCTCCGGCTCGGTAAACGCCCGCGAGCTGTTGAACGACCGGATCGAACTGGGCGACATCGCCGTGGACTCCCTGCGCCTGAACCTTGTGGGCGTCACCGATTCCATAGCCAACTGGAACGTGATTCCCAAGGCCAGGGAAACCAGGAAAATCTCCGGTTTCTCAGTCAACTCCATACGGCTGACGCATCCGCAAGCCATCTCATACGTCGACCTGCCATCCGGCTGCGACATACAGGCGCGCCTCGACTCGCTGTCAATGCTGCCTGCCGATGAAAAGAACCTCTACCGCTTGGCATCAGGGGGCAACGTGGACGCCCGCAGCAAGGAACGCAGCTACGTCACCGACCTGCCCGTAAGCCTAAACGGCGACATTGCCCTGAACCTTGATCCGGTCTCCATCCACACCAAGGACCTCGCCGCAGACATCAACGGCATTAAGACGACCTTTGACCTCGGCGTCGAGATCAACGACAAGCCAAGAATCACCGAGTTCGACTTCTCCGTCGGAAGGTTCAACTTAGGGAAACTGCTGCGCCTGATCCCTCCTGAACTCGTTCCCACGCTACAGGGGCTCCGCGCCGATGCGCTGCTGCAGATGGACGGCAAGATCACCAGACCATACCTGATCGGCACACCGGGCCTCCCCTCGCTGGTGCTGAATGTGGACATTCCCTCGGGCAGCGTCCTTTACAACACCATCTCCCTGCAGGACATATCGCTGCAGGTCCGTCTTTCCTATGACGCCGACCATCCGGAAGCCTCCACTCTCGACATCCCGCGCCTAAACATCCGCGACGGCGTCACCGACCTGCGTGTGCAGGCCGTGGTGAACGATCCCACGGGCACCCCCACGGTCGTGGCCGACGTCAAGGGAGACCTGTCGCTCGCCAAACTCGGCTCCATGACACAGTATCTGCGGGGAATGAACCTCGACGGCAAAGTCACGTCCGACACACGGCTGCGGTTCACCCTGGCCGACCTGAAGGAGTGCCGTCTGGACAGGATGCAAGTCAGCGGCAAAGCGGACCTGAAGGGATTCAGGATCGACAACATCGGCGACGTGGACCGCATATCGGCCGGCAACATGAAGGTGAGTTTCGGCGCGTCCGCCGACAGCACGACCCGCAGCAGGGTGTCGGGATCCCTTTTCGACTTCAAGGCCACAGTCGACAATTTCAACATCGATGCCGTCGGTTACAGGGCCACGGCCACCAGCGTCCTGCTGACATCGGACATCCACGACCCGGGCACGGTACCTCTTGCGGACGTGGCCGACTACCTGCCGTTCAACCTGGACATGAAGGCCTCCACCCTCAGTCTGGGCAATCCCCGGGACACCCTGCGCGTCCATGTCAACGACGCCGACGTGCGCGGCGTCATATCGGCCAGGCTCAAAGGCAAGATCCAAGCCAGGACCTACGACGTCAGCGTCAAAGGGTCCAGCCTGAGATACGAGCAGGGGCGCACCCGCTTCAACATCAACGACCTCAACACCTCGGTACAGGCCGCTTACCTGAACCACGACGTCTACGCGCCTCCCTTCAGCATGCCTGAGTCATGGACCGCCGACAACGCCACGGCTATCTTTGCCCGTAGCACGCCACGCACCGTCCGGCTCACGGTCCCGCAACGGCTGCGGCAGATAATGGCCCGCTGGCGCGTGACGCTCAGACTCCGCGGCAGCAAGGGGATGCTCCTCACCCCGGCGTTTCCGGTCCGCAACTACCTCACCAACATCGATGTCAGCGCCAGCTTCGACTCCATCGCCATCCGCGACATGAGCATGCGGTCAGAGTCCAGTTCCGTCACCTTCACCGGCGGCATATCCAACCTGCGGCAGTTCCTGACGTCGCCCGTGCCGGCTCCGTTACGCCTGAACCTCACGGCCGCCATCGACACCCTGCAGTGCAACCAGCTGGCCGCCGCCTATGAGCATGGCGTGGAACTGATCTACGGCCCCGGCACCGTGCAGCGACGCCTTGACAACAACGCCATCGTCGCCTCCGACTCCGTGGCGATGGTGATTCCCCGCAACATCTACGCCGACATACGCGCATCCATAGGCCGATGCTTCTACACCGACCTGCAGACCTACGACTGGCTAGGCGACATTCATGTGGCCGACGGCAACCTCGACATCGACACACTGGCGGTCCATACCGATTTCGTAACCGCCGGGGCCAAGGTCCGCTACAGCACCGGCAACCTGGAGAACCTGGCAATGGGCATCAATATCGGAGCCTACGGACTGAACGTAAAGGAGTTCTTCCGCAACTTCCCGAAGGTGCTGAGGGCCATGCCACAGACGGCCAACCTGTCGGGAGTGCTCAACGCCCGCGCCAACGTCACCACACGGCTGTTCCCCACCATGTACGTCATGCTCCCGGCCACCGTGGGCGACATCTCCGTGCAGGGACGCGACCTGGTGCTGAAGCAGAACAGGTTCATCCGCAAGGTGACGCGCATGATGCTGATTCCCACCGGAGGCCCGCTGCGCATAGCCAATATCGACATCAACGCCCGGCTGGCCGACAACCTGCTGATGCTATATCCGTTCCGCATCGGCTTCGACAGGTATGACCTGACCGTAGGGGGGCTGAACAACCTGGCCGGCGACCTGTACTACCACATCGGGGTGGACAAGTGGCCGCTGTCCATACCCTTCGGCCTGAACATCAAGGGAACGACAAGCCATCCGGAAATCCGGTTCGGCGCAGCGCGATGGAAGGACAGCGACGCCACGGGAATAGCGGCCGACATCGACAACGACATTCAGTTGAACGTGATCCAGATGGCCAAGAAGTACGGGCTGCTGATGATCCACAAGGCCGCCCAGGCCGACACCACGCGCAATTATCTGTTTTAATCAAAAAAATTTGCTGGATTTGGGATTTTTTTGTAACTTTGCAGTCGCAAAGAAAATCGGGGTGTAGCACAGTTGGTTAGCGCGCTACGTTCGGGACGTAGAGGTCGGGCGTTCGAGTCGCCTCACCCCGACAGAAAAGCCGGAGCTCCCTCCGGCTTTTCTTATTTTATAAATCCGCGTGACGGATTCAAAAAAACGAAAGTTGTACAACATCTGAATATGAGCGAATTCAAGAGAACACTGGTAACCACGGCATTGCCGTACGCAAACGGCCCGGTACACATCGGGCACCTTGCCGGAGTGTACGTTCCGGCTGACATCTATGCCCGCTATCTGCGGCTGCAGGGACGCGAAGTCATGCTGGTGGGCGGCAGCGACGAGCATGGCGTGCCCATCACCATCAAGGCTCGCAAGGAGGGAGTCACGCCCCAGGACATCGTGGACCGCTACCACGCGCTGATCCGCGACTCGTTCCAGGAGTTCGGAATCTCGTTCGACGTCTACGGCCGCACCACCAGCCAGACACACCGCAAGACCGCATCGGACTTCTTCCGCAAGCTGTACGACAACGGCGAGTTCATCGAGAAGAGCAGCATGCAGCTCTACGACCCGGAGGCGGGACAGTTTCTGGCGGACCGCTACGTGACGGGCAAGTGCCCCCACTGCGGCAACGAGCACGCCTACGGCGACCAGTGCGAGGCCTGCGGCACATCGCTCAACGCCACCGACCTGATCGACCCCAAATCCGCCATCACCGGCGCCAAACCCGTGCTGAAGGAGACCACGCATTTCTTCCTCCCCCTGGACAAGTGGCAGCCCCGCCTGGAGGAGTGGATCCTGAAGGGACACAAGGAGTGGAAGCCCAACGTCTACGGCCAGTGCAAGTCATGGCTCGACATGGGCCTGCAGCCCCGCGCCGTTAGCCGCGACCTGGACTGGGGCATCCCCGTGCCCGTGGATGGCGCCGAGGGGAAGGTGCTGTACGTCTGGTTCGACGCTCCGATCGGCTACATCTCCAACACCATCGACCTGGTGGGCGACGACTACACCAAGTGGTGGAAGGATCCCGAGACACGCATGATCCACTTCATCGGCAAGGACAACATCGTGTTCCACTGCATCGTGTTCCCCTCCATGCTTATGGCCGAGGGTACCTACAACCTCCCCGACAACGTTCCGGCCAACGAGTTCCTGAACCTGGAGGACGACAAGATCTCCACATCGCGCAACTGGGCCGTATGGCTGCATGAGTACCTGCGCGACTTCCCGGGCAAGCAGGACACCCTGCGCTACACGCTGACGGCCAACGCCCCGGAGACCAAGGACAACAACTTCACATGGCGGGACTTCCAGGCCCGCAACAACAGCGAGCTGGTGGCCATCCTTGGAAACTTCATCAACCGTGCCGTGGTGCTGGACTGGAAATACTTCGACGGCAAGGTTCCCGAGGCAGGCGAGCTGCTGGATATAGACAAGGCCGTTTATAATGAAGTCCGCGAGGCCGTTGCGGCGCTGACTTCCGACCTGGAGGAGTTCAAGTTCCGCGAGGCGTTGCGCCAGGCCATGAACGTGGCCCGCGCCGGCAACAAGTACCTGGCCGACACCGAGCCGTGGAAACTGTGGAAGACCGACCCGGCGCGTGTGGCAACCATCCTGAACGTGTCACTGCAGCTGTGCGCCACGCTGGCCGTGATCTTCGAGCCGTTCCTTCCCTTCATGAGCCGTAAGTTGTGCGATATGCTGAAGCTGGACACCCTGAAATGGGACATGGCCGGCCGCGAGGACCTGCTTCCCGCAGGCAAGCAGCTTGGCGAGGCCAGGATACTGTTCGAGAAAATCGAGGATGACGCCATCCAGGCACAGATGGACCGTCTGGCACGCATCAAGGAGGAGAACAGACTGGCCGGCTGGACACCCGAGGCGGTGAAGGCAGAGTGCGGCTTCGAGGACTTCGAGAAGGTAGACATCCGCGTGGGCAAGGTGCTGGAGTGCGAGAAGGTGAAGAAGTCGAAGAAACTTCTGAAATTCAAGATCGACGACGGCATGGGCGGACGCACCATCCTGAGCGGCATCGCCGGCAGTTATCCGGAGCCGGAGAAACTGGTGGGCATGGAGGTGCTGTTCATCGCGAACTTCGCGCCGCGAAACATGATGGGCCACGAGAGCCAGGGCATGATCCTGTCGGCCGTGAACCCCGACGGCTCGCTGACGCTCTGCAGTCCCAGCAAGGACGTCACCCCCGGTGCCCAGGTGGGCTGACTCCGCACCATCCGCGACCATCAATCATACATATAAGACATTGTTCTATAAACAAATCGGCAACTTTTCCAAGTTGCCGATTCTTTTTCTATACTTTTGTCCTCACTAACTCATGTGATAACAGGCACTTCAAATTTCAGATGTTCAGAAAGACACACTTGCAGTTTCCCACGGAGATTGCTGAAAATTTCAACAAGACGCAATAGCATCGGTGATGCATCGGCTTGAATAATTTTGATATTCAGAGGCTTTTTTGTAAATTAGCGGTTTAATGGTGTTGTTTAGATTATAGATCCACTTAGATTGACATGGCAACTCGTTATCCCATAGGCGTACAGAGCTTCGCGAAACTTCGCGAGGAGGGTTATATATATGTAGACAAGACCTCCTTTATTGAAAAACTTATATCGGAAGGTAACTGTTATTTCCTGAGCCGTCCGCGGCGGTTCGGTAAATCCCTGCTGCTTTCCACCATCGAGGCGTTCTATATGGGACGCAAGGATCTGTTCGAGGGCCTTACCATAAGCCGTGCCGACCATGACTGGCACCCACGGCCGGTATTGCACATGGCTCTGAATGCCTGGGAATATAAGGATTCCGAGAGTTTGTCGCAGAAGCTGAGCTCTGACTTTGAACGCTGGGAGCAGTTCTATGGCAATGAAAGGCAAACCGCCAATCATTCCGAGCGTTTCCGCTACATAATCGAGCAGGCATATGCCAAGACCGGACAGAGAGTGGTGATCCTCATAGATGAATACGACAAGCCATTGCTTGATACCGCTGACAACTTGATCCTGCAGGACTCCTACCGTTCATTGTTGAAGTCGGTGTATGGCAACCTCAAGAACTGTGACCAGTATATCGAGTTCGCGATGCTGACAGGAGTGTCGCGTTTCGGCAAACTCAGCATCTTCAGCGACCTGAACAACCTACAGGACATATCGCTCGATGATGAATACAGCGCCATATGCGGAATTACGGCAGACGAGATCAAGGAGAACTTCAGCGACGGAGTACGCGAGCTCGCAGAAAGAAGCGGAATCACCATCGACGAGGCATACGCGCAGCTGAAGGAGAACTACGATGGCTACCATTTCTCACCGTACTCGCCCGACATGTACAATCCGTTCAGTCTGCTGAACGCGTTGAAATTACAGCGTATCAGTTCCTACTGGTTCTCGACGGGTACTCCGACTTTCCTTGTCGACATGATACGCCGTATGGAAATCGACCTGCGCGACCTGGAGAACATTGAGGAGGAACTCGATGACCTGATGGATGTCTCCTTCGACCTTAGCAATACAGTCCCGATAATGTATCAGAGCGGTTACCTGACTATCAAGGATTATGATTCCCGCTTTGACACTGCAACGCTTGGCTATCCCAACCGCGAGGTGGAACGGGGGTTCCTGAATGGACTGATGAAGATCTTCACCGCAAGCAAGAGCGGCCGCAGCGAGTTCGAGTTGAAACGTTTCGTTCGTGATGTGGAGGCCGGGCGTGTCGATGACTTCATGACGAGGCTGCAGTCACTGTTCAGCGGCTATCACTACGACCAGATGGACCTTGGCAATCTGGAACTGCATTACCGCAACGTGGTCTACCTGGTGATGAAGTTGATGGGGTACTACACCGAGGCCGAGATGCGGACGGCCTCCGGCCGTATCGACTTAGTGGTCAAGACTCCGAGGTATCTATATCTGTTCGAGTTCAAGATCAACCATAGCGCTCAGGACGCTATGGACCAGATAAACAGCCGCGACTACCTGCTGCCGTTCCGTGCCGATGGCCGAGAGATAATCAAGGTCGGTGCCAATTTCGACGACACCATCCGCTCCATATCTTCCTGGCTTGTAGAGACAGGCTGACAGATTGCAAGTCTCCTCCTCGCAAAATAATTAAAGACAGGATCCGAGGACCAGCAGCAGGAGGCTGACCAGCAGCACGGCAAGGTTGATGGCCTTGCGGCGGATGTTACGCTCATGCAGCACCACGATGCCGTAGACGAAGGGAATTATGACACTGCCACGGCGTATCATCGACACCACCGAGATCATTGCACCGGACAGCGACAGGCAGTAGAAATATGCCAGGTCCGCAGCCGTCAGGAACAGCGAGATGCATGGTATGGACCACTTCCAGCGGAACCTGCCGCCCAAATGGGACGGAGCCAGCCGCCGTAACAGCACGACTATCACAGACATCAGCACGAACTGATAGAGCGAGTACCAGGCCTGCACGTCGGTGGCGGTGTAATGCCGCATCAGGAATTTGTCGTATAGGGCGCTGACTGCTCCCAATACAGTGGCTCCGATCGACATCCAGAGCCATGCGGAGCGCCGGAAACTGAAACCCTCGCGGCTGCCGAGGCGCGAGATGAAGAACAGCGAGGCGAAACCGAGCAGCATACCCGACCACTGCAGCCAGTTGAGACGCTCGCCGTAAATCAGGACGGCGCCTAACAGCACCATCACCGGCCGCGAGGCGTTGATGGGTCCCTGGATGGTCAGGGGCAGATGCTTTATGGCGAAATAGCCAAGAATCCACGATGACAGCACTATGACGGCTTTCAGGATCACAAACAGATGCCCCTGGACCTGTCTCTTATACACATCTGACGCTGCCG
>ENA-OYXU01000783-OYXU01000783.1-human-gut-metagenome-genome-assembly--contig:-NODE-783-length-11938-cov-4.722629_pt1 | contig 11938 bp, 12 predicted proteins | sample MGYA00243243_ERZ653435 | MGnify/ENA primary metagenome ERZ653435 (study PRJEB26926, sample SAMN06165113) | human gut metagenome | biome: ENVO:00009003; feature: ENVO:2100002; material: ENVO:00002003... | reverse complement strand
GCAAAATTACAACCCAACAACAACCTCCAAAAGGTGTAGTTCAGTTAATGCTTACTTTATTCACTATTCGATAATTACGGAACGCCGGACCGCTTACACAGCAGTCAGGCGTTCTCACATTATGTAGGATAATCCTAATCCTTTGCGGTACCGCGCTCGTAAGATATGAAGTAATGGAAGTCAGGACGGGTACCACCCTCGACAGGAAGCACCTTTAGACTACCGGCCGGCGCGACAGCCAGGAAATGCGCGAGTCCGATACCCAAGTCCAGAGCCGCGAAACGGTTGGTGTCGGCCGTGAAGAAATCGATGCCGCTGTCGGTTTCCACAGCACGCCACTCCTGACGGTTCGTAGCCGAAGGAGCCAGACGCATCATCTCCAGCGCATTGCGATAGACCGACCGAGGCTTGACCTGGAACATACTGTCGAACGGCTTACGCGACCGGGCATTGGACATCCGGGCCATCAGCCTGCCGGTAAATGACTCCTTAGGCGCCGGATTACCGAATGCGATCACCGCATCCACGCGCTCGTCCGGAGCCGGTTTGACCAGTTCCCCGACCGTTCCACGCGAGAAGGTGCCGCCCAGCCAAACCGTCCCGATGCCGCGCCTGGTCAGTTCCAGCACCAGCCTCTCCCCCACGATCCCGGCATTGACAGCCTCCAATCCAGAGTCCTCGGATTTCCCTTTCTCCGGCATTTCACACTTATGCACCACGGCCACGAAATATCCCGCATTGCGCACCACGCCATATGTCCCCACCTTGCCGTCCAGTTTCCGTTCCAGCAGCACCAGCCGACACCCGCACCCCGGCAGAGCCTGCGGCTGTCCGTTGATGTATTCCTGTACGAACTCCAGCACCTCAGCCGCGACCGGCGACGTCTCAAACGTCCTGACCGACCGTCGCACCCGAATCGCCCCCTCAACCGTCAACATAAACTACATACGGCTGTAGTTGGAACCGCAACTGCTGGAGCAGCCACAAGAACCATTCTGACTGAAGTTTGAGCCACAACTGTTTGAGCATGCGCAAGCATTTACATCATTCGACTTGTATATCACATTAAATTGAACTCCATCGATTACAATCGGTCTGATATTGCTGTCAACATCAATCTGATCGATGATGGACTCAATGCTTTTGTCTATTTCTGTTAATGTCTTTTCCATTATTGTATATTTATATTTTAACGACCTGCAACAACTTATCAATTTGCTCACGCGTCTGATTATCATTTTCAGCAATAGCCTTCCTGTAACGGTAAGCGCAGTTCTGAAAATAGAGAATCTTGAACGAAGCGCAAACGAACGGATCTTGCTGCGCAACGTCATTGCTGTTCATAAAATTCATCCCGTAACAATGCGGGCACAGATTGCCGAGACTGCACTTTCGGCACGTCTCGTTTTGAAATCTGCCATGATCGGTAAAGTCTATTTTCTGTCCCGCTATTACCGTCTTTTCATCGCATGATATAGGCGAGAACAAATGGCACGCATACCGTGATCCATTCGTGTCTATACATGTCAAACTCTCACCGCAACCGCAGTTCTTGACCTTACCCGAATCTCGCCCGATATCAAAGATGTCGAGCCGAAACGTAGAACAAGGTGTAAGTTCAGGATTGGCAAGATAGAAATCCATCAATTCCTGAAGTTGTTGTTTCAGAATTGACAGATGATTACTGTTCCATCCAATTTTCGCACCGCATGCCAGATCAACCATAATGTTGCCAAATCCCTTGTCATGCAGAAACCTAACCCCCTCGGCAAAACTTCTAAGGGAGTATGGCGAGACCGTCATCTTGACAGCCTGCATCGGCCAGTTGGTGGCGAAATAATTCAGATTAACTGATGCGAACGATTCACTGCGATTCAGGTTCTGCATCCTGGAAGTGCCGTCGAAACTCAATCCCAATGTGATGCGATGTCTGTTCCTGCTGAACCACTCCATCATCTCATCGTTCAGGAGCGTGCCGTTGGTCACCACGAACACATTGCCGAGTCTCTGTGACATTGGAGTGGACCAGAGCCAATCCGAAACCTCCCTGATGGCATCAAATTCCATAAGCGGCTCACCTCCCATAAACTGTACCTCAAAATCATCATATTCACTATCCGGCTCAGCCACACACTCTGAGATATAGCGCATGGCATCGGTAGCCGACATCACCTTGTGGTCAGTCTTAGGCTCATAACAATAACTGCAACGCAGGTTGCAGTTATATGTCAAGAGCAGCATTATGGTCTTTGTCATCAAGATCGGCAGTTTAGAATTTATAATCGCAGCGAGTGCATTTTTCAGCCGATTTTGCGACCGTCATGCCACACACAGGACATACTTTTCCTTCCGATTCAGTCAGGATACGCTCATACTCGCCGCTCTCAACCCATTTTACAAGTTCGGCTGCACGGAATACGGTCCAAGGATGATCCTCATCGATAATGTCCATCAGTTTGAACAGATTGTCGGTGGTACTACCGTACTTGTCCTCGAACTCCTTGGCCTGCTGCCTGAACCCATCGACAGACGCATGCTGATAGTAACGCTCCGGGAGTCCAGACATCTTCATAATCGCCGAAAGCGAAGCATCCAGATTCTGACATGCCAGCAGTCCGGCACGGTCGGCTGTAAATTCCGACATACGGTTCCAGTACCGCAGAGCCGCTATCATCGAGGAAACCGCCAACGGTCCGACACCCGGAATAAGCGACGCAGCCTGTCCCAGATATGCGGACGCCAGATGATAGAGTACATGACCACTCTTGATATGTCCAGATTCGTGGCCGATGACAAATTTCAACTCATCATCGTTCAGTTTGTCGGCAGCTCCAGACGACAGCACAATAAACGAATCGTTCTGGCAGCCCGTAGTGTAGGCGTTGATGTAGTAATCCTGCTGAGCATATACCTCAGGATACGAAGCGATACTCAACGTCTCGAACGTCTCGCGGCACAAGCGATACAGCTCGGGACAGGCATCCTGCGTAATATGGAAATTGCTGCCGCAAAGCGCAATCATGCTTTGGCGTATCACCGACCATTTCATGATGAACTCCACTGCCTTCGGGAGCAACGGAATACTCTTCACAACCGAAAGAGCCTTCTTGTCGAACGGATGTTCGTATGACCTGGCATCAAGATTTACTAATTTCTGTGTCATCTTGTTATAATGTTGTTTTTAATTGCGAAAACAGGTTATGTCAGCAATGCCATCCTCAGATGAACAACACCGGAGTCAGTCGCTATGTGTTGGAGAACTCACATTTGCTGATCATATACATGTTTTCGTTATGATTTAGTTTTTTGTACTGTTCCTCCATTTTACCGAGAGCAGTCTCAAGTTTGTTCAAATCGATTGTACCCATTCGTTTCAGCAGATACATCGCCGTAAATATCGCACCGGCGACCATCACTCCTGCCGCAGCGACGGCCAATGCCGCGAGTCCAAATAGATTCTTCTTTTTCCAGAGCAACCCACCCTTCTTCTCCTCTCTTTTCGAAGCCAATGTCTTAGCCATGGCAAAGCGAAGTATGTGGTAGGCGAGCATCTCGCAATTTTGGGGCGAGTATTTTCTGTCGACAATCCGATACCAGCTATAGGGAATCACCATTCTTCCCAGCATCATGCGAGAATCCGGATTGATCATCATCAGTTCATCTGATGATTTGACTTCACCGGTGGCAAGCATTACAGGACCATTCCCGTCCTGGTCAACGTAACTGCAACGTCTCGGCGATCCCTGATCAATAGCGATATACCCCTTGCGATGTGCGGAAAACTCTAGATTGCCACATGTCTGAACCGGTAAAACACCTATCTCGATATTCTTGTAACCCTTCAGGTTCGTCAGCACTGTATCGTAGTCCTCCATGACTCGTTCCACTATCTCACCGAAACGTCCTTCATGAAGCCACTTCTCACACTTTATCGGCGCGAAGATTATCTGTCTGGCTACTTTACCCTCCTCATTATTAACCGCCGACAGGGCGGTCTGAATCTCGGCTATCCTGTTCTGTTTCTTATTGACCGAATCACGGCACAATCGGTTATGCTCGTTTTTCACTTCCATCAAGAACGGCGTATCGATGGCTATGAGAATAATATCGTACGACTTGACTTTTTCCTCAAGTTCCGTCTTACGGGAATTGTCCAGTTCCAGAAATTCGCCGTTACCGTCAGTGAACACAATCGTGGTCTTCCCCGTGCTATCAGGCACTGATATGTCTATACGGTAATCCTTGAACTTATTTGTGCTGTCTATATCGGGTGATATCTCATTGCCACCGGCTTGCTGAACCAACGCCTGCATGGTCACGATTTTTTGAGCAAGCGTTTTTTCACCAGGCTCGTAATCCGTCTTGTCCACAGCATTGAGTATGCCCGAAAACGAACCCTTCGTCATCGAGTTGACAAGGCTTGCAAGCAGGGTAGACTTACCTGCCCTGCGTGCGCCCACCATCAATACGTTGATCGTTGCTTCCTGTGACATTTCCTGTTATCTATGATTGAACCACCTTGCCTTTATGAATATGAGACTTCTCCATGAAAAGGTTCACACGGATTAGGAGATTGCTGATATCAATTTAGTCTTTCAGGAACCATAGCCACGCGGCGGCTATGCAAAGGGCAATGACTCCACCTCCGATAATGGCATAGGTCATGACATTGCGCTTCTTAATCTCGGATTCTTCCGCAAATGAATCGATTTCCACCTTCTTGGTGACAGCGGCTTCTTTCTGTTTCGCTTTTTCGGTTTTGATTTCTTCCTTCTTATCAGTTGTTTTTTCTTCAACCTGATCCGGATTTTCTTTTTGATCTTTCTGGACAACCTTATCCTCGTCAGCCGATTTCGTATCCTTCCTCTCAAGGTCCTCTATCGACCGAGGCTCGATCTGGGGAGCATCTATTACGGATATGTTTGCATTCTCAAGCCCTAATTTTGAAATCAGTTCAGTGGCTCTTCCCTGCATTGTCGTGGATAGAATACCGTTCCTTGCACCTGACATAAGATCCACCGTTTTGCCTCCGCGGGTCATGAAAGATGGCACCACATCCGCTATCCCAGCCAACCAATCAGTCATTTTCTTGCACTCAAAGCACAAACCGTTATATAACGGCTCATAATGGAACAGAGGACCAAATGCCATGTCCGCCACAGTCTCGTCCTGCAGCAGACATGCCGCAGCCGAAGCCAATTGACGCCCATCGGACAGATCGCCCACCAGTTCCAGTACGAATGGTATGCTCCGGCCGCTCTCATCCTTCTCACTCCCCATGACGTCACGGACAATCAATACGCTTTTTCCGTTGAAATTGCGCGAGAAGAACACCCTGTAACCGCCATTGTATACGATGCGTGACAGTCCGCGAGGCATCTTCTCCGTCTCTCCTTCGCCTCCTATTATCCTTATCTTGGGCAAACCCTGTTTTTCCGGATCTACATCTATCTCCGCTTCCACCAACGGCAGATAGTAATTGCACGTTGCCGAATCAGCCTGTGACCCGACCAGCATGTCCTTGAATCCACCGTAGGAATAGTATGCATAGTATTTTATCATAGGTTTCTCTTTGTATTAAGCGACAATCTCAGAAAGTGCGCTTGATGTATTTGATATTATCGACGTCCTCCTTTATCAACCCTGCATTCCGCAATTGGTTCAGGCGGTCATCGAGTTCTTCCTTTGCGATTGTACCGAATATCATACCAAACAACATTCCCAACAATCCTCCGAAGGCGCCCTTCTTGAACTTATTGAGCATGAACTGGAGAATGTGAAGCGGAATCTGGTCGCAGTTGGTCGGAGCATACAGTTCCTTGCTCGTTGCCTTGTCGTTTATTATGAACCAGGAATAAGGACGCATTAATTTCCCTGTTATCACTGCCAAAGGATCGATGTTGATTTTATCATTTTCTGTCAGGAATCTGATTGATCCATCACCAAGACGAGCAATTCCTTCTGCCTCTTTCTTACATTTCACCGGGGGATTCTCCGAGATAATGGTCGGATCCGAATGTTCAAAGAACAGGATATTGCCGGCGGTCTCGATAGGCAGGATACAGATGTTAACCAGTTTGTATGCCTTAAGAGCCGTCAGCATCGTATCGTACATCTTCTCCACTCTGGCAACCACCTGATCCATTTTCCCTTCCTTTATCCACTTCTCGCATTTGATAGGGCAAAGCATAACAAGTTTCTCGGAATCCTCGCTTACATGAGTCATATAGTCCTGAATGCCGTTAATGGCGTTTGTTGCCGCAGCAATCGATTCCTTGGAATGCATCAAGTTGGGGGTGTCAACCATGATGACATATACATCCGACTCCCTCACCAGGTCCGTGATGATATCCTTGATGGTACGCCCGGATTCCTCGTCAACGGTACCACCTGCTCCCGGCGTGAACCATTCCCCTGGAACATCGGTGAATTCCAGTTCCATTGATTTTTTAGTAGATCCGGGAATCTTTAGCTCCAGTTTATAGTTCCACTGGTAATAAGTCGGGTTGGCATCTACAAGGAATTGACTATCCGACGGATCCTCAAGCAGGTACTTCAGTTCAAGTTGTTTGTCCGACAGAACGTCCTGCTTCTCAGTCTTGCCATTGTAACTTTTTGTAACGTATCTCGTCTTATCTGCCACGGTAAAATAATCCTTGACAGGGCCGTTTATGATCATGTCAAAGGTCGTTGCCAACGCAGATGTCTTGCCACATCTGCGTCCTCCGACCATCAGTACTTTGAGTGCCATTCTTTCCTTATAATTTGAAGATTGAGTTCGAGGTGTACAGTTCAAAACCGAGCGCATCGGTTATGATGCTGCTTCGCATCTGCTGGATCTGCGTCAGGAAACGAGTGTCTTTGGTAAGGTAACTCATCACCAGGTTCTTCATCATGTCGAGGATACTGCCTCTCCTCTTCATGTAGTCGTAACGTGCCGCGATGTAGCTGAGCAGATAGTATATGGGCTGCGAGCAGAACAACGGCTCATATTTGGGATTAGCCTCATAGATACGGAATCGGCCGACCTTCTCAACTTTTCCGGTCGGATCGTCAGCAAGGCAGTCAAGTTCCATACCACCAAGCGACATAATCGGAACAATGGCTGACGCCACGTTGTTGGTGATGAAATAATCCTTCAGATCGCCATACTCTGCCTTCAAGCGTTCGGCGACCTGGGCAAGTCTTCCCTCATGCAGGTATCGCTCGCTTTTAAGCGGTACAAACAGCACAAGCTTGCCTTTGAACTGTTCCGGATTATGAAGCATATAGCCCTTTACCTGATCCGGATCGTTCTTTGACTTGTGGTAAGTGCCGTTCTCTTCCATCAGGAAAGGTGTGTCGATCGCCACGATGATCACATCCGACTCGTTTACAAATTTCCTGACCTGCTCTTTCTGGTAGTCATTTGCTTCCTTATCGATGTACTCTCCCGGAAAATCCTGTATCTGAAGACGCACTGTCGGTTTCTTGCCAAGTATACCCATCTCGAACAGATAGTCGTCTTCGGCGTTACTGGCAGGTATCTTCGATGGGTCTCCATCCTCAATGGCATTGCTCAACTCGTCTGCATAGTTGAGCAACAACTGGCAATTCTCGTTTGCCGCACGCATGTATATTTCCGAACCGGCGATTCCGCTGGTGGAGTCCTTGAATATCGAAGTCAAGACTGTGGTCTTGCCCACGCCACGCGGCCCAAACATCGTGATGCGGAGCGTAGGTGCATCAAATGCCTTCGATATGACGTCTTTAAATTTAAAGTCCTTGAACATTGAAATGCTGTTTTGTTCGTTGCTTTTATTTCAGTTGAATGTCGGGTGACATATGGATCAGTTTCCAGTGCTGATCGTGAATCCATTGGAAGAATACAGTTCACTCAGTTTATCCGAAATCTCCTCCCATTTGCCGAATGCCACTTCCTTATCCTGAATCATGCAGAAATCCTCCTTCCAGATACTCCATGCGTGGTCAAGATAGAAATCACGAAGTTCTTTCGACGTCTGCTCCCCTCGCATCAGTTCCGTACGGCATTTATTCACCATTGCCCAGAACGAGTGGCTCGGTATCAGCGCGAAACGATCGTTGCCTTCGCTGAGACGCACCTTCAGTCGGGGAATCTTGTTGATGAGCTGCGTCAATATCGCCATCGCTCGTTCCTTGACGGTTCCGGCTTTAATCGGCTGCAGAGGCTTGAATTCGGCAAGATTCAGTTTGTCAATCAGACCAAGGCTCGTTGATACATCGAACTCGATGGTATACTTGATCGTAAAGTCATAGTCAAGCACATACAGCAGAGCCTTGCGCAGGTTAGGGTATTCCGTTTCCTTTACCTTCTCATCGACAAGACAACGCAGCCACTTCATTGACGGTCCGTCGGACACGGAATACTCCTTAAGCGGCACACGGCTCAGCAGTCCGGCATTGAACAGGCAACTTGCCACGTCCAGTTTGGCCTTCTCGCGAAGCGGAGTGATGACATACTCGCTTATGTCGTCGAAACGTTTGGCGATATTAGTCAGCATCTCGTCGCAGCACTGTTCGTAGATTTCCGATGGTGATTTCACACCTTTGTCAATCATCGCCTCTACGCGCTCAGGTTTCGGGAGCGCGCCATACAGATTGTTGACAACTGCATTGAGCGCATCCTCGATTGTCTTGCAGGGCTTAGTGCTGTTTACCTGATAGTTCTCCTCGTCGAGCTCACGCAACGCCTTCGACAGTCCCAGTTTGTCGTAGAGATGGTTGAAGAGCTTGCTCTCGCTCGCGCCGCGCATCACGGATCCTGACAAGACTCCGTCCACCAGATTCACAAGATTGAAATATGCATCGCGCAATCTCACCCCGTTGTCGTTAGCCTTTGTCATCAGCATTCCGTCCAGTTCGGGCAGATTCTGCGATATCAATTCCAGCAGAGGATTGACAAGTTGATTCAACACCTCGTCGTGATTCGCACCGTCTATGATTTTGGTCCACGCAACAGGTTTTGTCTGCATCTTGTCGATGAACTCGTTTGCAGCCGAGAGCGTCGCAGGCAGATTCTCCTTGTTCATTCCGTTACCCGTGCTCACCTTGTTGATGACGTATGCTATCCATTTTTCTGGATTCCGTTCCTTGAGGCGGGTTGAGATCTCATTGAGGACGTTTGTCTGCTGTCCGTTGAATCCTCCACCCATCGCATCCGGTTTGAACACCGTTATCGCAGCGTCACATTCCTCTTCCAGCACACGGTACATCTCACGCTCAATTTCATCTTTGTTGGCATCAGTACCTATTCCGATAGTGTCTACAAGTTCGATCAACTTGCTGTCAATCATTTCGAACTGCTTGTAAATATGCACGTTCTTAACAGCGACATACCGATGGTAATATACTCGATAAACGACTTTGCCGTCGTTTGTTTCTATCTTGACCGAGCCTTTTACAGGCGTATCGAAATTCTCATACTGGGCCACATGACGCGCTATCTCATCGACATCCGTATAAGAGACCGTTCCTTTGCCCAGCAGACCAACATATTCATCGACATGACCTACGAATGAATCGATGAATTTGTTGTAGTCGCTGATAGCATCGGCATCCGTACTGGTGAATCCTGACAGATCCACATTCTTGAGTTGGAGGGGATCTGTAATGTGGATATTCCTTTCCGGGAAGAAAGCCTTGATCTTTTTGTTGACGATATCAAGGAATTCCTCCAGGGTATAATATGTTATATCAGTATGGAAAAGGCCTTCTATGTTTCTGATCACCGATACGGCCCCGGTACAGCTTGTGCCGCTATAAGCAGGAATCACCTTGTTGTCAAGACCGGTGATTGACTGGATAAAGCGGCTTTTACCCTGACGCTCATAACCTATCAACGCTATACTGAGCGTAGTTCTGGAGAAACGCTTTTTCAGATTCTGGAGCAAGCCAATCTGACGCTTCAACAATTCCTTGACTTCCTTCGTGTTTATGCGCTGGAATGATGACAGCATTTTGGGATTCTCGTTCAGAATCGCAAAATAACTTCCCTTGCCGTCTTCGAGTTCTGTATTTATCTGCTTGCAGAGTTTGTCAAGATTGCCGATTTCTTCGGTAATTGACTGCACACGCTCCAGTTCCCTGTCTATGACAGGGAGATACTGTAAGCGACGTGTCACTATATCCTTGATTTGTTGATTTATATCCATTGCTATTGTGTTGATTCGTGTTGTCCTGTGACATACTGACAGGCATATTATTTTGTCGCCAATGCCAATTGCTTATATTCCTCAAATTTTTTCAATCGTAGGGCATAATCATTCGTATATGGATTCTCTCCTTTCAAGAGTTTATATAGCCGATACATATTCCCGAATCCTGAATATTTCAATGCCGTTTTTGAGGCAGATTTTGTCTTTTCGGATAGCGTCAATTCAACATTCTTAATCTTTGACATTGTTATATCCCTATTAACGGTATCCCCCAAAAGGTGCTGGCACATTGCCTTGCCTATAAAAGAAGATATCAGATTTTCATTTTCCTCTAATGAACATGCTTGATTAAACTCAACCAATGCCTGTCGAATATAAAAATCCGTATTGGCTGCATTAGAACTTAACGCAGCATTAAGATTGTTAACGGCACTTTTAAATGGGGCATGTAATAATTTCTGAACATTACCGCCCACACTCTCTATCAATCCCATGTATCCGGCAATGGACTGGGCAAGATTTATACTCCCGAAGATTACAGCTGGTGTCATAAATAAAATATAAAATTGTTTTAATTTTAGCAATTATGTATTAGACGATTCAAGTTTGTACCTTCCAATCAGTTATTCTTCTAACTGACTCTTTATAAATGGGTTGTAAAGACCATCAATATTTCGAGTGTTATCAATCAAATAACTCATATGATTTTTCAGATTATCTTGCAAAGATTTATCCTGTAAATCACAAAAGAGAGAAATTCTTTTCTTTCCACAGAAATTCGATTCTCCATTATAATCTTGACATAATGTTTCTGAAACCCACTCTTTAACCATGCTTTCCGTTTGATGATTTAAATGATATACGTTCAACAGGAATGCCACATGATAAATCTGACATATATCATAATATTTTTGGCTTACCTCCAAAGTTGACTCAAATATTGTCTCTAATGGATTTTTTCCACTAAATAGCCCAAATAATGACTTCCCAATATTTTTTACCCCATTACCCCAGGATCCACATTCTAAAGAACTGAGGTAACTTGTAACGCAATATGTTGCCATGAGATTTATTTGGGCCTCTCTTCTAATTGAATAGGGACCGTATAAACGATTCTTCTGTTCACTGATTAATGTAGCCAAACATTTCCTTGCTTGGTTTCCACGAACACCAATTGACACATCATCTATAAGTGTTAACAACCCTGCGCCTGCAGATTTTTTCACAAAGGATGATAGAATTGCCTCACCAATTTGTTGCCCTCCTAACATATTGGTTGACACTTCACCTTTAACAGATTGCAATAAGCATTTGCAATCCTCATAATTATAAATATTTAATGGATAATTTTCAAAATCAAGTTTCATCTCACAGTTTAAATAATTGTTTAATGTTTTTGATTACTTCTTCGCCTGAAAATTTCATGGATCCCAAAAGAAAATCTTGATTGCTTTTTTGATATCTCCTGTTTGTGAATAAATTTCCCAGGCCCGATCTTGATAAGACTTTTTTCGACGATTGTTTGCAACACTAGCCATTGGAGGAGCTCCCATGCAACCTGCCAGGAAATTAAGAAGTGCCACATATCCCGAAAAGCCACCATAAATAATCCGATGGGCTTTCTTATCACGAGACGGGTCTTGACCAATTACAGACATTTTACTTAAAATAATAAGTTAACACATCCCATCAGGAAGCCGAGCAATGCACCCAGCCACACGACTGTCTCTTATACACATCTGACGCTGCCGACGATAAGGCTC
>ENA-OYXU01000782-OYXU01000782.1-human-gut-metagenome-genome-assembly--contig:-NODE-782-length-11939-cov-5.008246_pt1 | contig 11939 bp, 7 predicted proteins | sample MGYA00243243_ERZ653435 | MGnify/ENA primary metagenome ERZ653435 (study PRJEB26926, sample SAMN06165113) | human gut metagenome | biome: ENVO:00009003; feature: ENVO:2100002; material: ENVO:00002003... | reverse complement strand
GAGATGCAGCGTAGTCTCGTGGGCTCGGAGATGTGTATAAGAGACAGGCGTATGCGGCGTGAATAGTTTAGCTTCATCACGTTGCCGTCCATGAACGACCATCCGATAGAAACCGAGGGAAACAGTGCGAAGTCATTTTTTCTGAACTGCTTCACATCGGCGTCGGTCTGACCGTAGCCAAGCGAGCGTGTGCGTACCTGCCAGGCTTCGCCACGCAGCCCCGCGGAGTAAGTCAGAGGTCCGTGACTGCCTGAGAAATTCACATATAGAGCTGAAATGTCCGTGTCATATTTGAAGCGGTTATAAAGATTGTCGAGCGGCTCAAGATTATCCGGGGCTGTACCTTTCTTATAAGAGGCCGGGCTGTTCTCATGATTGTAATTACCTTTGTATCCCGCTTCGAGACGCAGCCACGGGAGCAGTCGGTTTGAATAGTCGAGGGCTGCTTCCCAGTTGCTGATTTTGACGTCCTGATGCTGTCCCTGCCAGATGGTTTCTTCTGTGCCGTCAGGCCAAAGAGAGTTTTCACGAAAAATGTTGTCATTAGGTCCCTGCCAAATGTTATAGCTCACATTTGCATCGAGATAGTGGTCCTGACTGAAAGAGTGTTTGTAACCTAACAGGATATTAGCTCCGCGCGTATCTCCTTTTTCGCGCATATAGTTCAGGTTGGTGTCCCATTGTTCCGATAGATTGCTGAAGTGAGAAGTCACAGTCCGTCCCCATTTGTGACCGAGGGTAGAGATTGCACTGAGATAAACCGTGTTTTTGTCGTCAGGTCTGTAATTCGTGCTTAAACGCAGAAACAGGCTGTTCTCATGCTTTTTAATATCGCTGTTGGAGTTCAGATAGTGGCCGCTGTCATAGCTGCGCCGCGATTTGGAGCCGCCGGGCTCATGTTGTGTCTTGAGACCAATTCCGCCAAAAAACTCGAATTTCGTTGTGTTATAATTGAAATTGAAATTTGCGTTGGCCGTGCCACGGGTGTCGACATTCGCTTCGGCACTGGCGAAATAGCCGCGATGTGAACTGTTCTCTTTCAGGCGTATGTTGATGATGCCCGCAGTTCCCTCAGTGCTGTGTCGTGACGAGGGATTGGTCATCACTTCGACGCTCTCGATTGTCTCGGCCGGAATCTGGCGGAGTATGCGGGCGCGGTTGTCGGCGTTCATGCCCATTTCCTTGCCGTTTATCCATACGAGGACGTCCGAGTTTCCTCGCAGGGAAATTTCGCCGTCGCTGTCGACGTTTACAGACGGAACGGCCGCCAGGAGTTCGTCGGCCGAAGCTCCCGAGGAGGTGATGTTCGAGCTTACGTTAAACACCCGGTGCTCCGTGTTGACCGTCATCTGACTCCTTTGTCCTGTGACGACCACTTCCTTAAGCAGTTTTGTGTCTTCGGCAAGTTCGATTTTGCCGAGACTGATGTCGCCGTCGGCCACGGTGATTTCGCGTTCCTGCGGGATATTACCGATCATACTGACTCTGACGATATATCTGCCTGACGGGGCGTCCGGGATGATAAACCGTCCGTTTTCGTCTGTCGATGTTCCGATAGGAAGGTTTTCGCCGTTTTCAGGATTAACCAGGATGACATTGGCGAAATCGAGAGGCTCGGAGGTGATTTTGTTAAAAACTGTACCGGTTATGTTGCCGTCGGCATATGCGGCTCCGGCACATAACATGCAGCAGGAAGCCAAAATAACAGATAGTTTTGCTTTCATTTATGGTGTCGAAATTATTTTCCGACCGCAAAACTACACAAACGCCGATGCAACCTGTTTACAAAGTGAAGGGTGGGGGATATTATTTGGAGCACTTCGGGCAGACGCCCTTTATGACATAGTTCACGCTCTCGGGCTTAAATCCGTCAGGCATGTCGATAAGCGGTATTCCGACCGATTCAAAGCAATAGGTTTCCTTACACTTAGTGCAATAAAAATGGACGTGCTGGTCTGAAATAGTGTGGTGCGAGCCGCCGCGGCATAACTCATATTTGAGAGAGCGGCTTCCATCCTCAATCACGTGTACGATGTCTGTTTCGGAGAACAGTTCAAGTACTCTGAATATGCTTGCCTTGTCAATCGTGAAGTCCAATAGTTTTTCCATGTCGGCGAGGCTGACGGGGTGAGATGTGTTCATCAGTTCCCGCATTATCAGGATTCGGTTGGGCGTCGGTTTTATCCCTTTGCTGTGGAGGATGCTGTCTATGTCTGTTTCGGCCATGTCGTGAATTTTGCGTAAAGTTAGAAAAAATAACCGGAGAGGCCATGTGGACAAAGCCTCTCCGGTTTTTAAGTATGCGGTCAGACCGTTATACCTCGGCCAGGACGGCGTCGCGGGCGGCGAGCACGCATGTGATGACGTGGTCCATGACCTCGGGATTGTTGTAGACGTTCATCGGGTAGGTCTTGATGGCATAGACCATGCCTTCGGGGTCAGCGCCGTCGGCGTTCCATGCGGCTGTGCTGAAGCCCGTCGAGTAGGAGATGTGGGGCAACGGTTTGCCGTTGATGAGTTTGCCTTCGAGGAACCAGTTGAACATCTTCTCGCCGATGGCGGCCTGCAGACGGTTGTTGGCCAGCAGGTCGGCGCGATGTCCGCGGCCGTTGTTCTCCAGACGATATTGCTCGCGGGCGTCTGAGCCTTTTGGATAGACTCTGAAGAGGGTCGTAAAGCCTGAATCCTCGCTGTTGCAGAGAACCATCTCGGGCTGTTTCTCGACGAGCGAGTCCATATCGAGTTTCACCTCGAGGATGGCGCCCAAGACAGCCTGCAGACCTTCGAGGCCGAGATATTTCAGTGTGGCGTGACCTGCCATCGAGCCGGCTGCCCAGCGCGAAACCTCGAGCGAATAATACATCGGGTTGTAGGGCGTAACCTCCTGGAGGTAGGCATATGAACCGCGCCTCATGATGTTCTCAAACTCGGCGGCGTCCTTATAGAGGAAACAACTCGAGATATAGGGCGAGAAGCCGAATTTGTGGAAGTCGATACCCACGGCGTCGGCCAGATGGATGCCGTTCATCTTGGCGGTGTTGGTCTTCATCATCCTGAGCGCTTCGGGTGAGAAGCCCAGCGGGTTCTTGTCGAAGTCATAGAAGTTGAATGTCTGCCATGACCAGCCGCAGACGGCGTCGCAATAGAGCAGGGCTTTGCCGTAGGGAGCGGGGTTACTGGTCGAGCAGACGGCGCACGTCGGCTACGGGGTCAAAGGCGTTGGCGTCGGTGGTGCCCATCGTGCAGACAACCTCGATTACGGGGATGCCTTTAGAGGTCAGGTCGGCGAGTGTGGCCTCCAGAGCCTTAAGGTCCATGGTGTTTGAGTCGAGGTCGGTCGGGATGACAACGATGTTGTCCATATCCAGACCGGCCCAGTCGGTGGCGTTCTGGCGGCAGTAGTGTGACTGGCTCGATACGAGCACCTTGCCGTCGGTTCGCACACCCTTGCTGCGCGAGTCGGGAAGCACGCGTGTCAGGGCGTATTTCAGGCCGTAGAGCCAGCAGCCCGAACCGCCGTAGGTATAGATTGCGCCGGCTTTGGTGGGTTCCCAGCCGAAGAGGTTGGCGAGCATACCCTCGCTCTCGAGTTCGGCTTTATGAACATTCCAGGCATACTCACCCTCAATGATATTGGGCGCGAAAATCAGGGGCAGCATCGAGGCGATGATGCTCGCGTTGTTGGGCTGGGGCCATACGTTCGACATTGTCAGCGGGCTCGAAACGTCGGGCATGCCGTTGAACATCTTGACACATTCGGCCATAACCTCGTCGAGCGACGACGACTTCTCGGGAATGCGTGCATTCTTGACGTCGGGATAGGTGTAGGTCAGTGCCGAGCTGTCGCCAAGAAAAGCCTTGTCCTGCGGCCCCGTTGGACGTAGATTGTCGATGAGCTTCACGGCTTTGGCCATCTGCTCGGAGAGTTTGTCGGTGCCTCCTTTATAGGGAGCCTGGAAGTCCAGGTCGAGTTGTTTGCGATACTTAGCTCACTGGGGTGCGTTGCCGAGTATTTTGCCGTCGGCATCCCAGATTTCATTGCGGTTTGATGTAGTAGCCATAGCATAGGAATGTAAAAGGTAGTTCTTTAGTTGAGTAGTTTTACGTGTGCTGTCATTTAGCTATAGTTAAAACGCTCTCGCAGCGCTATGGTTCAGCTCCGATACTCACGTACCAAAGGGCAAACGGAATGTATGGCTGACTATTTCTTCAGTTTACGAAACTCCGAAAGCGATGTGCCGGTGTGTTTGCGAAAGAAACGGCACATATATGAGGCCGTGTTGAAATGCAGCCTGTGTGAAATCTGCTCGACGGTGAGCGGTGTCGTGCGGAGCAGGTACTTAATCTCCAGTATAAGCTGACGGCCTATCGCTTCCTTGGGCGTCTCCATGCAGATCTGGCGTATGAGCATGGCGAGATAGTTTGGGGTGATGTTCAGCCTGTCGGCATAGTAGGCCGTGTCATGGTGTTCGCGGAAGTTGTCGGCCACGAGATTGTAGAATTTTGAGCAGATTATGTCGGCGTTGGTATGTCCTTCGTTCAGAATGTTTTTGCCGTAGACCGTCTCCCAACGGCTGTAGTAGTCATAGAAGAAGCCGCGAAGCAGAGGTGAGACAATCTCGTCACGATAGTCGGCGTCAGTCTCCATCACCTGTCTGATTAGACGTATCCATGCCGGCGCTATATCGTCAATTTTCAACACGGGCTTGAAAAAGATGGTGTCGAAGAAGGCATTAGGCATGCCATAAGAGGCGTCTTCCGCAAAATTGCGCTCGATTATCATGTAGAAGGCTCTGAAATCTCCGCTCCGTTCAGACACCACCGGAAACATCTCGGTGAACAGAATCGCTGCATGACCCTCAGTCAGCGCGAATGAGTTTGACAAGACGGAAATCGCGGCGCTTCCCTCCAGACAGTAAACAATAATCCAAACCGGGGGCATCGTCTCCCGTATGGAGTCAAGTTCGTGCAGTGAAGACTCGCCCGTGCTCCAGAGTCGGTCCATATCGTGAAAATCCAATTATCATTTGTGACGCAAAAATAATCAAAAACGCCCCGTTTTGTGCTCGGATTTATAAAAAGTGACTATAATGTCACTATTTTGAAAAGCGCTGACCGGATAAAAAGCGGTAATTTTGCATCCGATTTCCAGAATTCAATACCAAAAGACATATGTGCAGACATTCAATAGCGGCAATTATATTTTGCTCGTTGCTCGCGGTCGGTTGCAACAATCGGCCGAAAAGTGAGGAACAACGTGAATTTCCGGTCATGACAGTCGCGCCGACAGACGAGGTGACGCTGTTGGAAAAATATTCGGCCACCATCGAGGGACGCCAGGATGTGGAGATATATCCCCAGGTTTCAGGTAAGCTCACCCGTATCTGCATCAAGGAAGGGCAGGAAGTAAGGGCAGGTCAGCTGCTGTTTGTCATTGACCAGGCGCCTTACAGGGCTGCCGAGAGGATGGCCGCCGCAAATGTCCGCGCCGCCGAAAGTCAGGTTGCCACAGCCAGACTTGAACGTGACAGCAAGAAAGCGCTCTTTGACGGGCACGTGATATCGGAATATGAATTGCAGACGGCCCGGAACACGCTTGCGGCAAGCGAGGCCGCGCTCGAACAGGCCCGGGCGGCGCTGACTGACGCACGCAACAATCTCTCGTACACCGAAATCAAAAGTCCGGTCAACGGCGTCGCCGGAATACTTCCTTATCGTGTCGGTTCTCTCGTTTCGCCACAGATGGCCCAGCCGCTCACTTCGGTGAGCGACAATGAGGAGATGTGGGTCTATTTCTCCATGGCTGAGAAAGAGCTACAGGGGCTCATGCACCGCTATGGTTCGCGTGAGAAAGCGCTTGAATCCTTTCCGTTGGTCTCTCTGATTCTCAGCGACGGCAGCGAGTATCCCCATTCGGGACGAATCGACGCCATCAGCGGCATCGTGAATCAGCAGACCGGGGCCGTCAGGATAAAAGCCGTGTTCCCCAATGCTGGTCGGACACTTCTCAGCGGAAGCACCGGCAATGTCGTTGTGCCCCACACAGGGCGCAATGTCGTGGTTATCCCCAAGAACGCCACTTATGAAATTCAGGATAAGGTCTATGCCTACAAGGTTGTCAAAGGAAAAGCCATGTCGGCTGAAATCAGTGTCTCACCGATGAGCGACGGCCATAATTATATCGTGACGGCCGGACTCGCGCCCGGAGACGTGATTGTGACCGAGGGTGTCGGCACACTTCGTGACAACCAGGAAATCAGAACAAGAAAGGCTGCGAAATGAAACTCAGATTCTTTATAGACCGGCCGATACTGTCGATTGTCATATCTGTCACGATTGTGCTTCTCGGAATGGTGGGCCTTTTCACCCTTCCGGTTGAGCAATATCCCGACATTGCGCCGCCGACTATCAACGTGTGGGCCAGCTATCCCGGTGCTAACGCCGAAACGGTTCAGAAAAGTGTCGTAGTGCCTCTCGAGGAGGCGATAAACGGCGTCGAGGGCATGACGTATATCACATCTGAAGCCTCCAATGACGGCAACGCCTCGCTGATGATTTATTTCAGACAGGGCACAAGTCCCGACATGGCTGCCGTAAACGTCCAGAACCGTGTGGCTACGGCGCAGAGCCTTCTGCCTGCCGAGGTGGTGCAGATAGGCATCACGACCGAGAAACAGCAGAATGCCGAACTGAAAACCCTCGCGCTCTATGACCCCGAGGGGCGTTATACCCCGCAGTTTCTCAACAACTACATGAAAATCAATGTCGAGCCGAGGCTCAAACGTGTGCAGGGTGTCGGCAAGGTGATGTTCTATGGCTCGCAATACAGTATGCGCCTGTGGCTCAAGCCTGACCGTATGGCGCAGTACAGGCTTATTCCTGACGATATTTCGGCACTCCTCGCCGGCCAGAACATTGAGGCGGCCACCGGCTCTTTCGGCGAAAACCATGATAACGCCAATGTCTACACGATGAAATATCGCGGCCGATTCTCTACTGCCGCCGAATTTGAGAACATCGTGGTGAAATCACTGCCCGACGGCGAGATACTCCGTCTGAAGGATGTCGCCGATATCGAACTCGGTGATGAGGACTACAACTTCACCAACACCCTCAATGGAAAACCTGCGGCTATGCTGACCGTCTATCAGACGGCCGGCTCCAACGCTTCGGCCGTAATCAATGAGATTGACAAGGTGCTCGACGAGTGTTCCAAAGACCTCCCGAAAGGAATGGAGTTTGTCACGATGAGCGATACAAACCGATTCCTTTATGCCTCAATCCATGAAGTCATCTGGGCGCTGGTGATTTCTATTGTTCTTGTCGTGCTGGTCGTCTACATATTCCTCCAGGATTTCAAGGCCACCATGATACCGACAATCGCCATATTTGTCTCAGTCATCGGCACATTCGGGTTTATGGCCGTCGCCGGATTCTCAATCAATCTGCTGACGCTCTTTGCTCTCGTGCTTGCAATCGGCACGGTGGTCGACAATGCCATAATTGTGGTCGAGGCCGTGCAGTCCAAATTTGAAGCAGGTTATAAATCGTCATATACTGCGACCAACGATGCCATGAACGGCATAACGTCGGCTATAGTCGTCTCGACCATCATCTTTATGGCCGTGTTCATCCCGACGTCGATGATCGGAGGCACGTCGGGCGCATTCTACAAACAGTTCGGCATAACAATGGCCGTCGCTGTCGGACTGTCGGCTGTCAATGCGCTGACGCTCTCTCCGGCGCTTTGTGCTCTTATGATGCGGCCGACTGATGGTGACAAAGGTTTCTCGGCCCGCGTTCGTCGGGCCTACAACGCCGTTTTCGGCGTTATGCTTGACCGATATAAAAACGGTGTATTGTTCTTTGTTCGGCGTCCCGCATTGGCTTTCGCCGTGCTGTTCGGCGGCATTGTGCTTCTTGTCTGGTTCATGCGCACAACACCGACCGGTTTTGTGCCCGACGAAGACACCGGCACGGTCATACTCTCGCTGAACACAAAACCGGGCACGTCGGCCTCACGCACCCGCGAGGTCATCCGCGACATAGATTCGCTGACCGCTGCGATTCCGGGCATCGAATATCGCGGTGGCGTCAGCGGATTCTCATTCTCCGGCACAGGACCTACTAACGGCATATTTTTCCTTTCGCTCAGACATTGGGACGAACGTAAAGGCGAGAATGAAAGCGCGTCCGCAATCATGGGGCAGCTCTATGCGCTCGCCGACTCGATGCCCGACGCCGAATTTTTTGTCGCTACGCCGCCAATGATTCCGGGCTACGGCATGAGCAGCGGATTCGAGCTTTATCTTCAGGACCAGGCCGGAGGCGACATCAATGAATTCAAACGTATTGCCGACCAATTTGTGGGCGAGCTTAACAGCCGACCCGAAATCGAGATGGCATATTCGGCTTTTGATACGCAATATCCCCAGTATTGGGTTGACATCGATGCCGCACAATGCGAGCGATCAGGTATTTCGCCCGCACAGGTTCTCTCGACTATGGCGGGTTATTTCGGTGGCGGTTATGTTTCGAATTTCAACCGTTTCGGAAAGTTGTATCGTGTTATGATTCAGTCAGACCCATCCACCCGAGTGACACCCGAGTCGGTGAAGCATTTCTATGTACGCACCGGCACCGGCGAGATGGCCCCGGTGTCTCAGTTTGTCACTCTGACAAAGACCTATGGTCCGCAGTCGCTGTCGCGCTTCAATCTCTATAACTCCATCGCCGTAAACGGTACGCCCGCTCCCGGCTATAGTTCGGGTGATGCCCTCCAAGCCATCGCCGAGACCGCCGAAAAAATCCTCCCGCGTAACTATGGCTACGAACTTGGCGGTATAAGCCGCGAGGAGGCCTCGACCGGAAGTAACGTCACGGTGATATTCCTCCTGTGTACGGTGCTTGTGTTCCTTATCCTCGCCGGACTGTATGAGAGTCTTGTGATGCCTCTCGTCGTGATAATCTCCATACCATGCGGTCTGATGGGCAGTTTCCTTTTCGCAAAACTGTTTGGCCTCGAGAACAACATCTATCTTCAGACCGGACTGATTATGCTGATAGGACTGCTCGCCAAGACGGCCATACTTATCACCGAATATGCCGGCGAACGCCGCAAGAGCGGCATGACGCTGAAACAGGCTGCTGTCGGAGCGGCGAAAGCGCGTCTGCGTCCCATTCTGATGACCGCGCTGACAATGGTGTTCGGAATGCTCCCGCTGATGTTCGCCTCGGGCGTGGGAGCCAACGGCAACTCCACTCTCGGAACCGGAGCCGTCGGCGGCATGATTGTGGGTACTCTGACGCTTCTGTTTCTTGTCCCGTCACTGTGGATGGTGTTCCAGAAAATTCAGGAGCGTTTCCGTCCGTTGAAACATCAGAAACCCGACCCCGCCGTGGCTGCCGAGATAGAAATGGTGAGCGAACTCAAAAAACAGAAAGAAGATGAAAAATAAGCTGATAATTGTTGCTCTCGCCGGTACGCTGTTTTGTTCCTGCGGGGCCTACCGGAAATATCAGCCGGTCACGGAGGTGCCGGATAATCTCTATGGTGCCGAAAATGTCTGCGGTGACACTTCGTCTATCGCCGACCTCGGCTGGCGCGAGTTTTTTACTGACAGCCTGCTGCGGGACCTCATCGACACAGCTCTGGTGCGCAATACCGACTATCAGTCGGCTCTCCTGAGAACAGAGCAGGCCATGGTATCGTTAGGCGCGGCCCGACTGGCATATTTTCCATCGGTCAGCATAGGCGCCGAAGGAGCTATTGCGAGATATGACGGGTTGACCTCAAAAACTTATAATATCGGCTTGAACGCATCATGGGAAGTCGATATTTTTGGACGACTGACAGCCGCCAAACGCGGGGCGGCCGCCGCAGCCGTGTCGACATCAGAGCAGGCCGCGGCTGTCAGGACACAACTCATCGCCACCGTCGCGAAGTCTTATTATTCGCTCGTAATGCTCGACCGGCAGATTGAGATAGCCGACACCACACTCCGCAACTGGACGGAATCAATCCGTGTGATGGAACTTCTGAAGGCTGCGGGACGTGCTAACGAGCCCGGAATCTTGCAGGCAAAGGCCAACCGTTCGGCCCTTGAGGCTGACGTTGTGACCATGAAAAAGAGTCGCAAAGAGATAGAAAACTCCCTGTGTGCTATTTTAGGAAAGGCCCCGAGCGACATAAGGCGCGGAAATATGGACAACATCGTTTTTCCTTCGTCGCATTCTGTGGGCCTTCCTGTTCAGCTTCTGGCAAACCGTCCCGATGTGAGAAGTGCCGAAATGGAGCTTGCACGTACCCATTACGCCGTAGGCGAAGCACGGGCTTCGTTTTATCCGTCTCTGACTCTTAGCGGAACAGTCGGCTTCACCAACAACGGCGGCATTATTGCCAACCCCGGACATTGGTTGCTAAACGCCGTGGGACAGCTTGTACAGCCTCTGTTCAACCGCGGGAGACTGCGGGCAAACTATCAGATAGCCGAATCCGAGCGCGAGATTGCGCTGTTGAAATTCAGTCAGTCGCTTATTGACGCGGGTCGGGAGGTCAACAATGCGCTGAATGAAATTTCCTCGGCCCGTGACCGGCTGAAGTATGTTCGTGAACAGGCAGGGCTGCTTGAAGACGCCGTGGCCAAGACCGAACTGCTCATGCGTCATTCTCCGACAAACTATCTCGAAGTCCTGACCGCACAGCAGTCTCTTCTCGCGGCCCGTCAGTCTGAGGTTCAGTGTCGCTACGATGAGATAGCCGGCATCATCACACTCTACAACGCTCTCGGCGGAGGCCGCTGAACTTTCAGAGGTGGATGCGGCCCTTCTGGATGAAGGGGTCGGTCATGTGTGCGGGCACGACTTTCTTGAGCGACGTTATCACGCTGTTTATCATGCGTTCGCGGATGTAGTCGCTGCGGATATACATCGAGACACGGCGCATACTCAGGAAATCGCCCGACAGCTGTCGCACGTTTCTGCGCTGACGTTCCAAGAGCAGGGGCAGATGCATTTCCGGGATGATTGTGAACCCGCCGTTGGCGTCAACGACTCTCACGAGTGTCTCGATGTTTCCGGCCTCATAGACCCGTCGTCCCGTGTCGCGCGCCTTGCAGAAACTGAACGAGCTCTCGCGCATACACTGCGCTTCTTTCATTATCCACATATTTTCATTGCTGAGCTGTTCAGGCGTGAATGCGGGATGCTCGTTGAGGCATGATTCGGAAAGATAGACCCAGAACGGCTCGTTGTAGAGCGGAATCTCCAGCACGCCGTCGCGCTTATTGCCCCCGGAGGCTATGGCCAGATCAATTCTGTCTTTCAGCAGCGACTCCAACATATTCTGTGGTCTCAGTTCCTCGATTTTGAGCGTGACTTCCGGAAATTCTTCCGAATATACCCGTATGAACTGAGGCAGAATATACGGGGCGATACTCGGCCCGACAGCCATATTCAGCTCGCCCGACAGAGAGTTTTTCGTGTCGTCGACAATCTCGCGGATGCGCCCGGCCTCCCTGACGGCGCAGACGGCCTGGTCTATGATTTTGCGGCCAATGGCGGTGGGGGTGACCTGTTTGTTGCTGCGCCCAAAAATCTTGATGTCAAGCTCATCCTCGAGGTTGGCTATCATCTTGCTGAGCGTGGGCTGTGTCACGCCGCGGTTTTCGGCCGCTTTGGCGAAGCTGCGGAATTTGTCTACGGCGATTATATAGTGGAGCTGCTGGAGATTCATGACGATAGATTTTGTCTATGCAAAGGTAGCTGAAATCTGTTGTCGGTCTATCGTCGCGGCCGTAATTTTGTAAACAAAATCAAAACGAATCAGAGATATGAAACACCTGATTGTAGGCGGAGTGGCGGGCGGAGCCACCGCTGCTGCCCGAATAAGAAGAATAGCCGAGAACGATGAGATTATTCTCTTCGAGAAAGGCGAGTAT
>ENA-OYXU01000781-OYXU01000781.1-human-gut-metagenome-genome-assembly--contig:-NODE-781-length-11946-cov-5.283408_pt1 | contig 11946 bp, 12 predicted proteins | sample MGYA00243243_ERZ653435 | MGnify/ENA primary metagenome ERZ653435 (study PRJEB26926, sample SAMN06165113) | human gut metagenome | biome: ENVO:00009003; feature: ENVO:2100002; material: ENVO:00002003... | reverse complement strand
CGCACGGCGTAGGTGCCGAACTTGTTGATGCTCTGAGGCGTCAGTCCCAGATGGGCCATTACGGGTATGCCCGCATCGAGTATGCGGCGCACGGTGTCGAGAATCTCAACTCCGCCTTCCAGTTTCACGGCATCGCATCCGCTCTCCTTCATTATGCGTATGGCGTTTTTCACACCGTCGATGTCTCCCGTCTGGTAACTGCCGAAAGGCATGTCGCAGACAACCAGTGCACGGCTTACGCCACGCACCACCGAACGTGCATGATAGATCATCTGGTCTACTGTCATGGGGAGGGTCGTTGAGTTGCCTGCCATCACATTCGATGCAGAATCACCAACGAGGATAACGTCCATGCCGGCCTTGTCGACAATGCCGGCCACTGTAAAGTCGTACGAAGTAAGCATCGATATCTTCTCACCCTTCTGTTTCATCTCGGTGAGACGGTGCGTGGTCACTTTACGTGTGTCACTAATCAAATAGCCATTCATTTCTTTATGTGTTTAAAATTCATTGAAACTTCTTTTCCACCAGGCTGCGGCATTTGCCGAGGGAGATGCCCGAATAGTCGGCGATGACGGTGTCCGAATAGGGCTTTATGGCTTCAGCGGCATTGGTCGTGGACAAGCCGACAATGGTCATGCCTGCCGCCAGTCCCGATTTCAGACCGTTGAAACTGTCTTCGAACACTATGCACTCGCACGGTTCGGCCCCGAGCCGTGCCGCAGCCCGCAGATAACAGTCGGGCGACGGTTTGCTCTCTGCAAAATCTTCTGCCGTGAGTATGGCGTCGAACATGCCGCAAAACTCGGGATGCGCCGCATAGACACTGTTCATCTTCGGCACGTTCGAACTGGTGACCACGGCCGTCTTGACCCCGCTATGGCGCAGGCCGGCAATAAAGTCTTCAATCCCCGGCACATAGTTGAACGCCATACGGCGCTCGAATTCGTCGAGACGTCCGGTTATCAAATCCCGCTTGCCGAGCAGTTCGCCGCAGAAGTATTTGTCGTAAATCTGCGTCAGTGTCTGTCCCTTTATCTCCAGTTCGAGCCTCGGTTTGTCAGGATGGAACTCACGGCACTGGCTGCCCCAGAACTCCGTATATTGCGGTTCTGTATCGAAAATTACGCCGTCAAGATCGAACAGCGCTGCCTTAAACTCTTTCATTTTGCGTATTCTGCTTTGTTTGAGTGTGCAAAATTAATAAAATTAATCAGAATAATCAAATTTTTATTTTGTATTTAGACCTATTTGACATATATTTGCATTATGTGAAATTACACTGTCCGGAAAGGCAGTAATTGTATAACCAACAGTATAAAATAGTATATGCAGCAAATACTAAAGTATTTCCCCGGCATCACGGAGCGGCAGAAGGAACAGTTTGAAGCCCTCGACAGCCTCTACCGTGACTGGAACTCGAAAATCAATGTCATATCGCGCAAAGACATCGACAACCTTTACGAGCACCATGTGCTACACTCGCTGGCCATAGCAAAGGCCATCAACTTCCGCAAGGGAACACGCATACTTGACTTCGGAACGGGCGGCGGCTTTCCCGGAATACCGCTTTCGATAATGTTTCCCGAGTGCAGTTTCAAACTTATCGACGGCACGGGCAAGAAGATACGTGTGGCTCAGGAGGTGGCAAAAGCCATCGGCCTGGACAACTGTACGGCCGTGCAGCTGCGCGGAGAGGAGGAGAAAGACAAGTTCGACTTTGTGGTGAGCCGTGCGGTGATGCCCCTGCCCGACCTCATGAAGATTGTGACCAAGAACCTGACCCGCAACCACCGCAATTCGATGCCCAACGGGGTTTTCTGCCTTAAGGGCGGCGACGTGCAGGGGGAGACCATGCAGTACAGGCACATAGTGGAACAGACGGAGATAAGCAACTGGTTTGACGAGCCGTGGTTCAAGGGAAAGCACGTGATATACGTGCCCGTCTGACGGCGGCGTAACAATTAAAAGAGCAAGAACATGATACATACAGAACGTTTTGTATGCAATCCGTTTCAGGAAAACTGCTACGTAGTGAGCGACGAGACGGGTGAGGCGGCCATAATAGACTGCGGTGCCTTCTACATGGAAGAACGCCGCGCAGTGGTGGACTATATAAGGAGCAAGGGCCTGAAGCCCTGCCTCCTGCTTGAGACTCATGCCCATATCGACCACAATTTCGGCAACGACACGATGTACGGCGAGTTCGGCCTGAAGCCCATGCTTCACGCCAGCGACATGCCCTTGCAGGAAAGGCTGAAAGAGCAGGCAATGGCCTTTGCCAACATACGCATAGGTTACGACATGCCGCCGGTGGGGAGGCTGCTGGCCGACAACGACACCGTAACGTTCGGCAGCCATACGCTGAAAGTGGTGACCACACCCGGACATACGCCCGGTTCGGTGTTCTACTATTGCGAAGAGGAGCACGTGGCCTTTTCGGGCGACACGCTCTTCAACATGAGCATAGGGCGCACCGATCTGGAGCAGGGCAGCTACAGTGACATGATGGAAAGCCTCGGACGCATCGTAAACACCTTTCCGGATGAAACGGCAATACTGCCGGGACATGGACCCGAAACGACAATGGGAAGGGAAAAGCGGCTGAATCCGTACTTGGGGCGTGTCTGACAGGGCACAAAAAATAGGTTGTCTCACGACAACCTATCTCGTTTATTAACCTTAATAATCTAATACCATGAAAAACACGTTGCAAAGATACAACATCTTTTTGCTTAATGCAAGTGTTTTGACGATTTTCTTTGCTGCATTAACTTTCTTTAAAGGAATCCCCGGTCCATTTAAGGGTTATTTGCTTTACGGCTGCTTTTATCCGCTTTTCTTCTTCCGTTACGGCCGGCAACGACAGTCCTATCGTCAGGGTGTCATCAACCTCGCTGAGGTTGGCATAGGCAACAACGGGATATACGGACTGTTCCAGTTTTTCAAAGTCTGCGGCGCCCATGGTGTCGGGGCGGGCAATGAAAGCCTTTGCTTCATCCGGCAGGGGACAGGGAATGGCTGCAAGCTCTGTCCACCGTGATGTATAGAACTTTACCGTGCTCGATTTCCTGTCGGTTCCAACCGTGTGCACCACACACACTATGCAGTCAGCAGAGTCAGGCAGGGCCACGGTGGCATCGAGCAACTTCAGCTCCAGCGATGAAGCTTGGCTGAGTGTCATGTTCATGTAGTTGTCGGTAAGGACGTTCAGGCGTGTGTGTTCGTCAAACCCGTTCATGATATCGGCATCCATGCCGGAGGCCTTGAAGTCGATCATGTCGAGCCGGTTGTTCTGCGACAGATATGGCAACAGCGTGTCGGGCATCTGTCTGAACACGTCACTCATCTTCACACTGCGGGCATGAAGGCCTGCACTTATGGCAAATATCAGTATTGCCGGCAAAAATATTTTCTTCATATTGTCTGTTCTTTGGCAGGTACGTATCAGTTCTTTGACAGCTGCATCATCATCAGGGCGGCGATGGCGGCTGTCTCCGTACGGTAACGGCTCTGTCCGAGATGTACGGGGACATAGCCTGCGGCGATGGCGGCGTTAACCTCGTCTACGGAGAAGTCGCCCTCCGGACCTATGAGCACGGTCACCTCTTCGTCGGGAGCGGCGCCGGCCAGTGCGTCGAACAGATACTGCCTTGGTATTTCGTTGTAGCAATGGGCGATAAATTTCTTTCCGCCGCGCTGCCGGCCGATGAAATCCCTGAAGGTCTCCATATCGTTGAGAATCGGCTTCCATGCCTTGCGGCTCTGCTTCACCGCCGAGATGACAATCTTGTCAAGGCGCTCGGTCTTTATCACCTTACGCTCGGAAAACTGGCAGTTGAGGAACGACATTTCGTCAATGCCAATCTCCGTTGCCTTTTCCGCCATCCACTCCATCCGCTCCATCATCTTGGTGGGCGCAATAGCTATATGCAGCCTTCCCGGCCATTGCGGGCGGCAGTCGACGGTTTCCGTAATCCTGTACATGCAGTTGCGGTGTGAGGCGAGGGTCACTTCGGCCTTGTAGAAGTGGCCGGCCCCGTCCATCAGCATGATGCCGTCGCCTTCTTTCAACCGGAGCACCCGGATGGCGTGGAGGGCTTCGTCGGAAGGCAGTTCTTCCACAGAAGCGGCATTGGGAACATAAAAGTATCTTATCTCTTTCATATCGTATAACAGTTGTTTTGCCGGACGCATCCGCTTCAGCAGTCTTTTCTCCTGTTGTCAAGCTCTTCCTTTATCAGTGCGGCAAGCCGGTAGTTCTCTGCGGCTACGGCCTTGTCAAGTTCATCTTTCAGCCGTCCGGCATCGAGAGTGTTCAGCGGTATGGCCATGCGGTCGGCATTTTCGCGGTATGGCGAGGCCTGCCGCTTCATCAGACGCTCGTCCATATATATGGGTATGTCGCTCACAAGAGACAGCAGTACGGCGTCGCTCAGCCTTATGTCATAGCGGCGGAGCGTCTTCATGTCGGTGATTGCCGTCTTGTATTCTCCGTCGCATATGTCATCAATGTCTATTCTGTACGCCATCCCGCCATCGGAAATGTCGTGCAACATTTTGGACATCACTTCGGGTAGGAGCCTGTCTCTTGAGCCGTCAGGCATATTTCTCATGCTTATCTGCCTTTTCATCATGTCATCACAGACAACGCTTACGGCATACCGCTTGTCCCTGTCGGTGAGCATGATGACCGCAATGCCGTTGCCGCCCACCACTTCCGATATTCCGCCGAATATGAGATTTATGCTTTTGCCCATATTATGCGTCACCGGTTTTCTTGGGATGAAATATCAGGGCAAACACTATACCGATGACAAGGGCGTAGGCGGCGAAGGCATACCAGCATGTGGGCCACTCCACAACACCGGCCGCATCGGTATGCGCCGTCACGTAATACTGTGCGGCAAGCGAACCTACAGTGGCTCCGATACCGTTTGTCATCACCATGAACAGGCCCTGTGCACTCGACCGTATGGATGTGTCGGTGGTGAGATCGACGTAGAGCGAACCTGAGATATTGAAGAAATCGAAGGCCACTCCATAGATTATCATCGAGGCAACAAACATCCACACGCCCGCCCCGGGGTTGCCGGCTCCCAGCAAACCGAACCGCAGAACCCATGCAAACATGGCTATGAGCATGACTCTCTTTATACCGAAATGCTTCATGAAGAATGTTATGAGAAGGATACAGCACACTTCACTTATCTGTGATATGGAGTATAGAATGTTTGAATGTTGCACACCGAAGGTGTCAGCATACTCCGGAACGTTACTGAAACTTTCGATGAACGGAGTGGCGAAACCGTTGGTTATCTGCAGACAGGCACCGAGCAGGGCCGAGAAGATGAAGAAGATGGCCATCTCCTTTTGGCGGAACAGGGTGAAAGCCTTTAGTCCGAAGGGGTCGTTGCCGGCCTTCCTGCTGCCTTTTTCTACGGGACATGCCGGCAGGGTGAAGGTATAGAGGAAGAGTATCAGACTGAGAACGCCGGATGTGAAAAGGATGTTGGGGGTTGACTTGAAGCCGGTAAGGTCGACAAACCACATGGAACAGATAAATCCCACCGTACCGAAAACACGTATGGGCGGGAATGCCTTAACCGTGTCAAGGCCAGCCTTGGTGAGTGCTGTGTATGAAACGGAATTGGACAAAGCCAGTGTGGGCATATAGAACGCCACGCTGACGGTGTATAACGAAAACAGAACGGGGAACCCGACATTACTGCCTGCGGTGCTGCCGTACCATCCGGCCGCAATCATGAACAGGCCTGCCATAAGGTGGCACAGACCCAACAGGCGTTGTGCCGGAATCCATTTGTCGGCTATTATTCCCATTACTGCCGGCATGAATATTGATACTATACCCTGCACGGCAAAGAAGTAGCCAATCTCCGATGCCATTCCTATCTTTGACAGATACAATCCGATGCATGTAAGGTATGCTCCCCACACTGCGAACTCCATGAAGTTCATCAGTGCCAAACGTACTTTAAGATTCATAATTATTCTATTAAATTTTCATTCTTGTAAACTCTCTGCCGCCCGTCGCTGCCAGTTCTTATTTCGACGGTGCCTCCGAGCCACTCCGTATGCGGCTGCTCTTCGGTCAGCGGATAGTGCCTGACCACCACCCCACCGGCTATCTCGATGATGCTTTGCGGCAACACGGCATCACCTGTCTGTATCTCATTTACGGCTATCCGCCTTGTCTCTCTCCGGTTCATTACGCAGCTTTAACGGTTTTAGGGTGACGGCAACGGAGTCTTTGCGCACCGCCACGCTGTCTTCCGGCTCTTCAACCACGTGTCTGTGGAAGCGTATGAGCTGTATTCTGTCGATGAACATCAGCTTCTGCGTGGCCGAACGGTCGTTGCCGCGGTTGAGATAGATGAAGCCCTTTATCTGCTTTATGTCATTCCTGGTACATTCCGGTATGCGCAGTTGCGACACTCCGGAAACGGAAATGTGGGTGTAATGGGTTGCCACACTGTCATTGTCGTAGCGCACGGCCATGCATACCACGGCATCCTTCATGCCCGACTGATATACAAATTCGGTCATGAAGTTGAACAGGAACGAGTCGCCGCGCCTGAATGTGGAATCGGCTTCAATCGTGAAGTCAAGCCTGTTGCACGGCGGTGCCGGCTTAAGAACGGTTGCTGTGTTGCCGCGCCAGATGTTGGCCGTGTCACCGTCGGCGTCAAATTGGGAGTATTTTGCAATCTCACCTTCCGATGCTCCCAGGCTGACTGCCCTTTTCTCCAACCTGTCCGACACCCGCTTGTAAATCTTGCTGAGCCGGTCGGCATGAGTGTAGTAATAGACCAGCGATGAGTCGAACTCCGCTTCAGTGACATTATACTTTCTCAATACGGCATGATAATACAGATTGCGGATGCGTGTTCTGTCCTGTTCGCCCGATACGTTGCCATACGCCATGGCCTGGGATATGTGATAATCATACAACAGGTTTTCCATATCGTCAGGCTGTATATACTCTGACGGCACCTTGGGCTTGCACGATGTAATGGCAGACAGCACACATGCCAGCATCAGGACATGCATGATACGGTTCGCAAGGCATCTATTTTCCATATTACGTTACCCTAACTTCAAGTTAACCTTACGTTTCATTCAATCGTTGCCGTTGCCGGCAGACGGTTCGGGGACACCGCCCTTCAGCGTAATCTGTCCCAGTTCTTTCCTATAGAACAGCATGACAAGCACGAAGCCGACACTGATACTCGCATCCGCGAAATTGAAGATGGGACTGAAGAATACAAACTGTTCCCCCCCAACAAACGGCACCCACTGCGGCCAAGTGGTGACAATGAGGGGAAAATAGAACATGTCTACCACCTTTCCCATAAGGAAAGGAGCATATCCCGTGCCGAAGGGCACGATGTAGGATGTATAGAAATCTGATGATGCACTGAACATAAGACCGTAGAACATGCAGTCGAAGATGTTGCCCAATGCTCCGGCTATCACCATGGCCAGACAGACAATGTAGCCCGTACGTGCCTTCTTCTGCACCTGAAGATATGTGTAATAGCCTATGGCACCTATCAGTATCAGACGGAAAAGCGAGAGAACGACCTTGCTGCCCAACTCCATTCCATAGGCCATACCGTTGTTCTCGATGAAGCATATCTTAAACCAGTCGGCAATATGTATGCTCTCATGGAGGGTCATGTTTGTCTTTACCCAAATCTTTATAGCCTGGTCAATCAAAAGAATGGCCATAACTATGAGTACGGCCATTCTTCCGCGAGTAAACACTTTGTTGTTTCCTGTCATTTCTTTCTGTTCTGTTTCGACTCTACGCTGAGGGTTGCGTGAGGCACCGCACGCAGACGCTCTTTGGGTATCAGCTTGCCGGTGATGCGGTCAATGCCGTAAGTCTTGTTCTCGATGCGTATCAAAGCCGCTTCAAGTCCCTTGATGAATTTCTGCTGACGGCCGGCCAACTGTATAAGTTCTTCCTTGCTCTGAGTTGCACTACCTTCCTCCAATATCTTGTAAGTGGGTGATGTGTCGTCAACATCATTGCCATCCTGATTCATCAGCACCCTCATCATCTGGTCGTAGTCACGTCTTGCCAAAACCAATTTCCCGTTGATGATCTCCCTGAATTCTTCCAGTTCTTCATCGCTGTAACGCACTTTTTCCATCATAATAGCTTGATTGTTTAATGTTATTGATGATTATCTCTTTTCTATCTTTATATTGGTCCGTATTCCGTCGAACTCCACTTCGGGGCCGTCGTTGTCGGCCAGAGAGATGCTGTCGGCCAGAACCTGTGTCTTGATATAGTCCGCAAATACATCCACCGCGCACTTTATCCGTTCGTCAGATGACAGGATTATGTCGATGCGGTCGGTTATTTCCAGTCCGCCGTCCTTGCGCAAATTCTGTATGCGGTTTATCAGTTCGCGGGCCACTCCCTCGTTTTTCAGCTCGTCGGTAAGCTCCACCTCAAGGGCCACGGTGAGGTTTCCGTCGTTGCTTACGAGCCATCCGGGGATGTCTTCGCTGATGATGTCCACGTCGGCCAAATCGACTACAGCCTCCGCTCCGTCAACGCTTATCGTGATGTTGCCGTTCTTTTCAAACGCAGCAATGTCTTCCTGGCTGAGCGCATCCATCACCGAAGCGACACCTTTCATCATCTTTCCGAACTTCTTGCCCATCGTCCTGAAGTTGCACTTCACCTTCTTGACAAGTATGTTCGACCCCTCTACGAAATCGAGTTCCTTCACGTTCACCTCGTTTACAATGAGTTCCTTCACGGCCTCTATATGGCGTTTCTGTTCGTCATCCGTTGCCGGAATCATTATCTTCTGCAGCGGCTGGCGCACTTTTATGTTCACCTTGCGGCGCAAGGCCAGCACCATCGACGTTATTTTCTGCGCCATGTTCATGCGAGCCTCGAGGTCTTTGTCTATGAAGCTCTCGTCGGCTTCGGGGAATTTGGCCAGATGCACCGAGCAAACATTGTCGCGTCCGGTGGTGGTTGTCAGGTCCATGTACAGTTGGTCTGCATAGAACGGAGCCATCGGAGCCATCAGTTTTGCCACGGTTTCAAGACAGGTGTAGAGTGTCTGGTATGCCGACAGTTTGTCGGTGCTCATCTCCTTGCCCCAAAAACGCTTGCGGTTAAGACGCACGTACCAGTTCGACAGGTCGTCGTTGACAAACGATTCTATGAGGCGTCCGGCACGTGTCGGGTCGTAGTTCTGCAGCTCACGGTCGACACCCTTTATGAGAGTGTGCAGCACCGAGAGTATCCAGCGGTCTATCTCCGGCCGGTCTTTCAGAGGCACGTCAGCCTGTGAATAGTCGAATCCGTCGACATTGGCATAGAGACTGAAGAACGAATATGTGTTGTAGAGTGTGCCGAAGAACTTGCGGCGCACCTCGTCCACTCCCTCGGGGTCGAACTTCAGGTTGTCCCAAGGCTCTGAGTTTGTCATCATATAGAAGCGCACGGGGTCGGCACCGTACTTGTCCATCATCTCGAACGGGTCGGTAACGTTGCCCACGTGCTTGCTCATCTTGTTGCCTTTTGCGTCGAGAACAAGACCCGTAGATATTACATTCTTGAACGCCACGCTGTCGAACACCATCGTGGCGATGGCGTGCAGTGTGAAGAACCAGCCGCGTGTCTGGTCTACACCTTCGTTGATGAAGTCGGCGGGGAAAGCCTTCCGTCCGTCAATCATCTCCCTGTTCTCAAACGGATAATGTATCTGGGCATACGGCATCGAGCCCGAATCGAACCACACGTCAATGAGGTCGCTCTCGCGCTTCATGGGTTTGCCGCTGTCGCTGACAAGCACTATATTGTCAACATACGGGCGGTGCAGGTCAATGCGGTTGTAGTTTTCTTCCGAATAGTCGCCGGGCACGAATCCCTTGTCCTTCAGCGGGTTGCTCTCCATCACGCCGGCAGCCACCGATTTCTCTATTTCGTCGAAGAGTTCCTGCAGGCTGCCTATGCATATTTCGTCGCCGTCTTCGTTGCGCCATATGGGTAACGGTGTCCCCCAGAAGCGCGAACGCGACAGGTTCCAGTCGTTAAGGTTCTCCAGCCAGTTGCCGAAACGTCCGCTGCCGGTAGACTCCGGCTGCCAGTTTATGGTCTTGTTCAGCTCCACCATACGGTCTTTCTTGGCCGTGGAGCGGATGAACCAGCTGTCAAGCGGATAGTAAAGCACCGGCTTGTCCGTGCGCCAGCAGTGCGGATAATTGTGCACGTGCTTCTCTATACGGTAGGCGGTGCCGGCCTGCTTCATCTCCATACAGAGGATTATGTTCAGGTCTTCGGCCTTGTTGGCTGCCTTCTCGTCGTACTTGCCGTCGACGGTGAACTCCGGCTTGTATGCGTTTTTCACGAAATCTCCGGCGTGCTTGCCGTACGACTCGTCCACACAGGCGGCAAGGAAATTGCCGTCGAGTTCGCCCGTTGCATAATACTTTCCCTCCAGGTCAACCATCGGGCGGGTCTCGCCCTTCTTGTTGATGAGGTACAACGGCGGTATGCCGGCGGCATTGGCCACCTTTGCGTCATCGGCACCGAAGGTGGGCGCGATGTGTACGATGCCCGTACCGTCTTCTGTGGTCACGTAGTCGCCGGGGATAACCCTGAAAGCCAGTTCGCCGAGTTCAACGAAACGGTCTTTGCCATTCTCTCCGTCGAAAGTCTTTTCCGGATGATTCGCGGCATATTCACGTACATATGACGCCGAGTTTGCGTCTACCTTCTGGCACGGTTTCACCCAGGGCATGAGCTGCTCGTATTCAGTTCCGACAAGTTCGGAACCTGTATAGCGGCCGACAATGCGGTATGGTATCACCTTGTCGCCATGTTTGTAGGCGTCCATAGCAAGGTCTTTGCCCTCCGGTTTGAGGTATGAGGCCAGGCATTCCTCGGCCATTATCACCGTTATCGGCTCGTCGTTGTAGGGATTATATGTCTGGACTGCCACATAAGTGAAGCGCGGACCGACGCACAAAGCCGTGTTTGAGGGCAGCGTCCAAGGTGTGGTTGTCCATGCGGCAAAGCACGGAGTGCCCCACTCTTTCCATTCCGCACGCGGGCTTTTAATATTGAACAACGCCGTTGCAGTGGTGTCTTTCACATCGCGGTAGCACCCGGGCTGGTTGAGCTCGTGCGAGCTGAGACCCGTTCCGGCGGCGGGAGAATAGGGCTGTATGGTATATCCCTTGTAGAGCAGTCCCTTGCCGTAGAGCTGCTTGAGCAGCCACCACAGTGTCTCTATATACTTGTTGTCGTATGTGATGTAGGGATGGTCGAGGTCGACGAAATAGCCCATCTGTTCGGTGAGCTTGCGCCATTCGGCCGTAAACTTCATCACGTTTTCACGGCACTTGTGGTTGTAGTCTTCCACCGAAATGTATTTGTCGGAGTCATGATTGTCTATGTCAGCCTTCGTTATTCCAAGTTCTTTCTCCACGCCAAGCTCCACGGGCAGGCCGTGGGTGTCCCAGCCGGCCTTGCGGTGCACCTGAAATCCCTTCATCGTCTTGTAGCGGTTGAAGGTGTCTTTTATCGAGCGTGCGAGCACATGATGTATGCCCGGATGTCCATTGGCCGACGGAGGGCCCTCGAAGAACACGAACTGCGGGCACCCGTCCCTTTCATCAACAGACTTGTGAAACACGTCATTTTCTGTCCACTTCTCAAGTATTTCCTTGTTCACTTGAGTCAAATTCAAACCATTATGCTCGGCAAACTTTTCAGCCATATCTCTTATTATTGTATATTATTCCTTTTATATATTGTGTATATAGTGCGCAAAGGTAATTATTTTTTTTAAGTCGGCACAACAAATAACTATTTTTAATAACTCAAGTTTCGCAAGTTTCACTTGGCATGGAGTTAAGGAGTTAAAGGGAGTTATGGAGTTAAGCCAA
>ENA-OYXU01000778-OYXU01000778.1-human-gut-metagenome-genome-assembly--contig:-NODE-778-length-11969-cov-6.786302_pt1 | contig 11969 bp, 8 predicted proteins | sample MGYA00243243_ERZ653435 | MGnify/ENA primary metagenome ERZ653435 (study PRJEB26926, sample SAMN06165113) | human gut metagenome | biome: ENVO:00009003; feature: ENVO:2100002; material: ENVO:00002003... | reverse complement strand
AGGATTTTGAGGGGCACAGCCTGTCGGTCAGCGATGTGATCGCACTCAAACGCAATGGCGAGGTGTCTGTGCATTATGTGGACAGCATCGGCTTCAAAGATTTACAGAGGTTTCTGGACAAGCAGCCGGAACGTCATTCGGTGCTGATGAATCTCAAAGAAAAGTGCGATGCCCCGGAGTGCAATCCCACCGTCTGCCGGAAAGCGAGGGATGCCCATGAACTTTAACCACGAAGAGCTCATGCTGATGATGCTCTACAACACCGGCACCCGGATGGGGCTTATCCACGAACTGCGACTGATGCAGTGCTACCTGATGCCCGATGAGACCGCCCTGCGGGAACTTTCGGAGGGCGTTATCGAAAAGCTGAAACTGCTGACCGATGCAAAGTTTGCCGAACTGGAATTTCCCCCGGACTGACTTTTGCCGCCTGCGGGCGGCGTACATAGGCTCTTTTACAATGGGATTTGGTGTGGTATACTGAACTCGACAAATCGGGAGTTGAAGGAGAAATGTTATGAGATTGAAGAATGTTCTGATTGTGGTAAAAGACATAGAAAAATCGAGAAAATTCTATCATGACTTGTTTGGTATAGATTTGGTGCTTGACAATGATGGCAATATGATTTTAACAGAAGGTCTTGTCCTTCAAGACGAGAAAATATGGAAATCATTTTTAGGTAGGGATATTCTTCCCCAAAATAACGCTTGCGAACTGTATTTTGAAGAACAGGATATTGAGGTATTTGTTGAAAAATTGGAAAGACTGTATCCCTCTATTGAATATGTAAATCGTCTTATGACACATAGTTGGGGACAGCGAGTAATCCGATTCTACGATTTAGACGGCAACCTAATTGAAGTTGGAACACCGATGTAAACAGACAAATCGGAAGTTGAGGAAAAGAAAGAATGGAAGATAAAAAGATATTGCTTGATAATATTGATAAAATTCATACAACCGAAATGGGAATTGATAGAATTAAAAGAAACCTAAAAATAGATACAGCAGATGTTGTTGAGTATTGCAAAAATAAGGTATTAGATAAAAATTGCAATATATACAAACAGGGTAAAAATTGGTATTGCGAGGTTGAAAATATCAAAATTACTATCAATTCATATAGCCATACAATCATTACAGCACATATTGTTAAGTAATTTCAAGTTTTTGAAACTGAGAAATATGAATTTGAGGTGGAAATATGGCATCAAGCAAGGAATACTTAGAGTTTATTTTAGGGCAGCTATCTGAGTTAGAAGAAATTACTTATCGAGCTATGATGGGAGAATTTATTATTTATTATCGTGGCAAGATTGTAGGTGGTATCTATGATGATAGATTACTTGTTAAACCAGTAAAATCAGCAATTAGTTATACGCCGACAGCTCCGTATGAATTACCCTACGAGGGAGCAAAAGAGATGTTGTTGGTAGATAAAGTTGATAATAGGGGATTTTTGACAGGCTTGTTTCATGCAATGTATGATGAACTGCCAGCCCCAAAACCGAAAAAGAAGAAATAAACAACTTCCAGTTTGTGGGGAAGGAACACCTATATGTCAAAACCCAAAATCGCCTTTATCTGTGTCCATAATTCCTGCCGCAGTCAGATTGCCGAAGCCTTTGGCAAGGTACTGGCCGCAGATGTGTTTGAAAGCTACTCGGCTGGAACCGAAACCAAACCGCAGATCAATCAGGATGCTGTGCGCCTGATGAAAGAACTATATGGCATCGACATGGAAAAGACACAGTATTCCAAGCTGATTTCTGCAATTCCAAAGCCGGATATCGCTATTTCCATGGGCTGCAATGTCAGCTGCCCGTTCATTGGCAGACCTTTTGATGAGAATTGGGGTCTGGATGACCCTACCGGAAAAAGCGATGATGAATTCAAAGCAGTCATAGAGCAGATTTGTCAGAACGTTCTTGCTTTGAAATCGAAACTTTGCGGTTCCAGTTTTTGAAACCCTCAAAAGTGAGGTCTTGATAGAACGCTTCGATTCATGCTATACTAAAACCAGCTTTAATTCCATAGCGAGTGACCTTAAAAGGCCGCTCGCTTTTTTGTTTACAACGAGATTGAAGGGAGGAACGCTATGCCAAGCAAAACCGAAGAATATCTCGCCCTTGCCCAGCGCACGGCAAATGGCTTAACCCGGTACTGGGAAAGCTGGACGGACTACCTGACCACTGCATCCCGGCTGTACAAGTACCCCTTTGCGGACCAGTTGATGATCTACGCCCAGCGCCCGGATGCCACCGCCTGCGCCGACTTTGACATCTGGAACAACCGGATGAACCGCTATGTGCGCCGGGGTGCCAAGGGCATTGCACTGCTGGACGAATCCAGCGGATTTCCCCGGCTACACTACGTCTTTGACGTAAGCGACACCGGGGTGCGCCGCAATTCCCGTGACCCGGAGGTGTGGCGGTTTAACGACGACCTGAAACAGCCGGTTTCGGAAATGTTGAACAAGACCTATGGCATCAGCGGAGAGCGTGTAAGCCAGCAGCTTGCGGATGTTGCCGGGAGACTGGTCGCTGATTACTGGGACAACAACGGTGGAGACATCCGTGCCACCGTTGACGGCTCGCTGCTGATGGATTATGATGAAGCCGGGGTGGAGATGCAGTTCAAGTCTGCCGCCGCTATCAGCGTCACCTACACGCTGCTGGAACGCTGTGGCTTTGAGCCTGCCGGGTGGTTCGACAGGGACGACTTCCAAGCCATCCACGAGTTTTCCACCCCGGATGCCGTTTTTGCCCTCGGCGCAGCCGTCAGCGACATGAGCCGGGAGGTGCTGCGGAACATCGAGCGCGCCGTAAAAACCACCATTCGCCGCCGCAATGCAGAAAGGAGCCAATATGAATATGAACAGCAGGAACGTGACCTACTCGACCGTCGGGGACTACCAGCTCCCGAACCTGATCCTGAACCAACCCCGGAAGCCGCTGGGCAAGTACGGCAGGCTGCGCCGGACCTACCTGAAGGAGCATCGCCCGGTGCTGTACCACACGATGCTGATGAACGGGAGCCTGTACCCGCATCTGATGGAGGTGGAGCAGACGGCAGAGAGCCGGATGCAGCAGACCATGGAGCAGCTTCTGAAGCAGGACCCAGCCCCGGACAAAGCGCAGAATCAACTAATGTGGGTGCAGCACATGAACAGCCTGAAAGCACAGGCCGAGGAACTGGTGCTGAACGAACTGATTTACAGTTAAGTTTCTTCGATGCCCACATTCCCACCGAAGCCAAACAAATTGAATCCATCGACCAAGCGGAGAGCGAAAAATCGCCCTCCGCTTTTGTTTTGTCGCAGGCTGAAATCGAAAACGAATTGCGTAAGCATGGTTCAGGATTTGCGGGCGGTAAACAGCGCATTATGGCACTGTACCAGACCCAGCCCGACCGCAGCCTCCGTGCCAAGGCACTGGCAAAGGAATACGGCGTCGGTGGGCACTCCCACGATTTTCTGGACGGCAGTCGAGGCTTCGTCAACCACGACTGGAAGGGGCTGGAATTTGACCATTACCCCGACCACCAAAAGATCACCTTAAAATGGGCACAGGCGGAAAAGTATATCGACCTGATGATCCAGTCCGACCGCTACCTGACGGATAGAGAAAAGGAGCATTACACGCCGCCCGTCAGCGTAAAGCCGGATGGTGCCCTGACCCACGCCCAAAATCTGATTCGGGAGTTTTGTCAGGAGGAATACGATTCCGAGCCGGACTTCTCCAATTTGTCCAAGATCGGCATTGCCTACACCCACGCCACCGACGAAGATATTCCTATTCAGGTCAACGTAGATCTGGTAGGATACCGTGTGGAGCGGTATCTGGGCGAGGTGCTGATCGACGAGCGGCAGTACGAAAGTCTGGAGAACCTGACCGAGACCGAGTTGGAGGCTCTGGACTTTTCGGAACTCGTCAGTGTCACGGACGAAGAACTGGAGCACTACCACAGCAAGGCAGAGGAACGCCCGGCACTGCTGCCGCTGGATGCCGCCACCGAGTACAACGCCCTGAAGGAGCAGTACCCGGACGCGCTGGTGGGCTTTGAGCAGAACGGGCAGTTTGAGTTTTACGGCGAGGATGCCCGGAAGGTCTGCGAGCTTGTGGGTGGAAAGCTGCTGGAAAAGGAAACGGCGCTGGGCACTGTCCCGGTCACCGGTTTCCCCAGCGACCAGTGGGCGCACCGTGCCAAGCAACTGTGGCAGTGCGGCGAGAACGTCTATCTTGCCGGGCTGAACGAGGACGGCACCCATCACCAGACCAAGTACCTGCGCCGGGAGGATTATCTGCCGCTGGGTGCTACCGTCCACATGGAGGGGCGGGCCTTCCGGGTGGACACGGTCAACTTTGATAAGGACAGCGTCACCTTGCAGGATGTGGCATTGGCAGAAATGCGGATGCCCATTTTCCGGCAGGAGCCACTGGCAGTTGTCCGGGAATTGTACGAACAGCAGGACGAGGCCCTTGACGCTGCTCCCGAAAAGGCCGTTGATTATAAGGTCGGTGACAATGTTATCATTGACCTTCCCACCCGAACCATCGAAGGGAAAATTGGCTATGTAGGTGAAACCGATGTTCGCATCGACACCAGCGCACACGGGCAGTCGTGGGATAACGAAGTTATCAGCAAACGACAATTCGAGGACGGTCTGCGGCAGGTTGAGCCGGAACTTTCCGATGAGGAACTGGACGAACTTCCCATCTCTACGGTGGTGGACGGAAAAGTGCAGACCTTCCCGGATGCCGCAGCTTTGGATGCAGCCCTGAACGTTGTGCCTGCCGGGAACTTCCACATCACGGACGAGCATTTGGGCGAGGGCGGCGCAAAGCAGAAATATGCCCGGAACATTGAAGCCATCCGCACCCTGTTCAAGCTGGAACAGGAGCACCGTGGTGCCATCGCCGAGGAGCAGCAGGTGCTTTCCCAGTATGTGGGCTGGGGCGGTCTGTCAGATGCCTTTGACCCCGGCAAAGATAGTTGGGCAAAAGAGTATGCGGAGTTGAAAGGGTTGCTCTCCGAGGATGAGTACGCTGCCGCCCGCAGCTCCGTGCTGAATGCCCACTACACCAGCCCCACCGTTATCCGTGGTATCTACGATGCCGTGGAGCGCATGGGTTTCCGCAGCGGCAACATCTTGGAGCCGTCCATGGGTGTGGGCAACTTCTTCGGAATGCTGCCGGACAGCATGGCAGGCAGTCGGCTGTACGGCGTGGAACTGGACAGCATCACCGGGCGCATTGCCAAGATGCTGTATCCGCAGGCTGACATTACTGTTGCCGGCTTTGAGACCACCGACCGCCGTGATTTCTACGATTTGGCAGTGGGCAACGTGCCTTTCGGTCAGTACAAGGTCAACGACAAGGCGTACAACAAACTTGGCTTTAGCATCCACAATTATTTCTTTGCGAAAGCCATCGACCAAGTGCGTCCGGGCGGTGTGGTGGCGTTTGTCACCAGCCGCTACACCATGGACAGCAAGGACAGTACCGCCCGCAAGCACATGGCAGAGCGTGCCGACCTGCTGGGGGCCATCCGTCTGCCCAACAATGCGTTCAAGGCGAATGCCGGAACCGAAGTGGTTTCGGACATTATCTTTTTGCAGAAGCGTGACCGCCCTGCGGACATTGAGCCTGCATGGGTGCAGCTTGGCAAGACCGAGGACGGCTTTGCCATCAACCAGTATTTTGTGGACCACCCGGAGATGGTGCTGGGGCAGCTCACCACCGAAAGTACCCAGTACGGACGAGAGGAATTGACCGTTGCGCCCATCGAGGGCGCAAACCTTGCCGACCAGCTTACAGAAGCGGTACAGCATATTGAGGGGCAATACACCGAAGTTGAGGTAGAAACACCAGATATTGCGGATGTCGAAAATGAGAAGCATATTCTCCCGGCTGACCCGGATGTAAAAAACTTCTCCTACACCGTGGTGGACGGCGAGGTGTTCTACCGGGAAAATTCGGTCATGACGCAGGTGGAGCTGTCCGACACCGCCAAGGGACGTGTCACCGGCATGGTGGAGCTGCGGCAGATCGTCAACGACCTGATTCAGCAGCAGTTGGAGGATTACCCCGATGCCGATATTAAGGCAACACAGGAGCGTTTGAACATCGCCTACGATGCCTTTACCGCCAAATATGGCTTGCTGAACGACCGCAGAAATGGGCGGCTGTTTGAGCAGGATTCCTCCTACTATCTGCTGTGTTCGCTGGAAAATCTGGACGAGCAGGGGCAGCTTAAATCCAAAGCGGCGATGTTCACGAAACGCACCATTCGCCCGGAGCGCACCGTCACCAGTGTGGATACCCCCAGCGAAGCGCTGGCAGTGTCCATCGGGGAACGCGGCAAGGTGGATTTGCCCTATATGGCAGAGCTGCTGGGCACTCCCGGTGAGTACGGGCGCATTACCACCGAACTGTCCGGTGTGATCTTCAAAGACCCCAGTGCCGACCCCACCGACCCGGAAGCGGGCTGGCAGATGGCAGACGAGTACCTGTCCGGCGATGTCCGGGCAAAGCTGCGGATGGCGCAGTTTGCCGCCGAGACCAACCCGGAGTTTTCTGTCAATGTGGAGGCGCTGACCAAGGCACAGCCCAGAGAGTTGGAAGCCTCCGAAATTGATGTGCGCTTGGGTGCAACGTGGCTCGACCCCAGTATTATCCAAAAGTTTATGACCGAGACCTTCCAAATTCCCTACTATCTGCGCCGGGCGGTGAACGTGCGTTATTCTCCCTATACCGCCGAATGGCGTGTGGAGGGCAAGACTGCCACCGGGCGGAGTGACATTATTTCGTCCGAGACCTACGGCACCAGCAGAGCCAACGCCTACAAGATTCTGGAAGAGACCTTGAACCTGAAAGACGTCCGCATCTACGACACCATTGAGGATGCCGAGGGCAAACCGAAACGTGTGCTGAACAAGCGGGAGACCATGCTGGCACAGCAGAAACAGCAGATCATTAAAGACGCTTTCGCTAACTGGGTCTGGCAGGACCCCCAGCGGCGCATTGCGCTGGTGAAACAGTATAACGAGCTGTTCAACTCCACCCGCCCCCGTGAGTATGACGGAAGCCACATCAAATTCGTGGGTATGAACCCGGAGATCACCCTCCGAGAACACCAGCGCAACGCCATTGCTCATGTGCTTTACGGCGGTAATACGTTGCTTGCACACGAAGTGGGCGCAGGCAAGACCTACGAAATGGCGGCATCTGCCATGGAAGCAAAACGGCTGGGGCTGTGCCAGAAATCGCTGTTTGTGGTGCCCAATCACCTGACGGAGCAGTGGGCAAGCGAGTTCCTGAACCTCTACCCCAATGCCAAGCTGCTGGTAGCACGGCGCAAGGACTTTGAGACTGCCAACCGCAAAAAATTCTGTGCCCGCATCGCCACCGGCGACTACGATGCCGTCATCATCGGCCATTCGCAGTTTGAGCGCATCCCACTGTCCTTTGAACGGCAGGAGCGTATCATTCAAGAACAAATTGATGAAACGCTTGCCGCCATCAACGAACTGAAAGCCCACGCAGGTGAAAATTTCAGTATCAAACAGATGGAAAAGACCCGGAAAACGCTGGAAACCAAGCTGGAAAAACTGCGCTCCGATGAGCGTAAAGACGATGTGGTTACTTTCGAGCAGTTGGGCATTGACCGTCTGTTTGTGGACGAGTCACACGCGTTCAAAAATTTGTTCCTCACGACAAAAATGCGTAATGTCGCTGGATTATCCACCAGTGAAGCCCAGAAATCCAGCGATATGTTCGGCAAGTGTCGCTATCTGGATGAGATCACCGGCGGGCGTGGCGTGGTGTTCGCCACAGGAACGCCCGTGAGCAACTCCATGACCGAGTTGTACACGGTCATGCGTTATTTGCAGTACAGTACCTTGCAGCAGAAAAAGCTGACCCACTTCGACTGCTGGGCATCTACCTTTGGAGAGACCACCACGGCCATCGAACTGGCCCCGGAGGGCACCGGCTACCGTGCCCGCACCCGGTTCGCCAAGTTTTTCAATCTCCCGGAACTGATGTCCATGTTCAAAGAGGTGGCTGACATTAAAACATCCGACCAGCTCCATCTTCCGGTGCCGGAGGCAAAGTTTGAGACCGTGGTGGCAAAACCGTCCGACCTCCAAAAGGAAATGGTGCAGGAACTGAGCAAACGTGCTGCAGAAATCCACTCCGGCACCGTGGATGCGTCCGTGGACAATATGCTGTGCGTCACAAACGATGGTCGCAAGATTGGATTGGACGTTCGTCTGATGAATCCCATGCTGCCGGACGACCCCAACAGCAAGCTGAACGTCTGTGTGCGGAACGTGCTGAAGATCTGGGAGGAGGGCAAAGACCAGAAGCTGACCCAACTTTTGTTCTGCGACCTCTCAACACCAAAGAACGATGGCAATTTCAACGTCTACGATGACATTCGCAAAAAGCTGATCGCTGCCGGAGTGCCGGAAAACGAGATCGAGTTCATCCACAACGCCGACACCGAAGCGAAAAAGGCGGCATTGTTCTCCAAAGTACGATCCGGCGATGTGCGAGTTTTGCTCGGAAGTACGGCCAAAATGGGAGCCGGAACCAACGTCCAGTCCCGGCTTGTGGCGGTGCACCACTTGGACGTAGGCTGGAAGCCCAGCGACATGACCCAGCGCAATGGTCGCATCATTCGTCAGGGCAACATGAATAAGGAAGTCAAGGTGTTCAATTACGTCACGGAAGGGACATTTGATGCCTATTTATGGCAGACCCTTGAGAATAAGCAGCGGTTTATCAGCCAAATCATGACCAGCAAATCTCCTGTTCGCTCTTGCGAGGATGTGGACGAGCAGGCACTTTCCTATGCGGAGATCAAGGCACTGTGCGCCGGAAATCCACTCATCAAGGAGAAGATGGATTTGGATGTGCAGGTGGCAAAGCTGAAGGTGCTGAAAGCCGACCACCAAAGCCAGAAGTTCCGTCTGCAAGACAAGCTGTTGACCAAATTCCCGGCTGACATTCAGGAAACGAACGCCCACATTGCGGGGCTGAAAGCGGATGCACAGCTTGCAGCCGCCCACCCGCAGGGCAAGGAGGAATTCTGCGGCATGGTCATCAAGGGCGTGACCTACAACGAGAAAAAGACCGCCGGTGAACGTCTGGTGCTTGCCTGTTCCGAACTGCCCAACGCCGAGGAAAAAGTCATCGGCAGCTACCGGGGCTTTGAGTTGTCCCTGCGGTTCGATGCTTTCCGCACGGAGTATCAGGCACTTTTGAAGGGGCAGCGGAAGTACACGGTGCCCTTGGGCAATGACCCGCTGGGCAATATCACTCGTCTGGACAACGCTCTGAACAACTTCCCGGAGCGCATCACCGCCGCTGAGAACGAGTTGACCACCCTGTATCAGCAGCGGGCGGCGGCGCAGATCGAGGTGGAAAAGCCTTTCCCGCAGGAGGAAGAACTGGCGGAAAAATCCGCACGGCTTGCAGAGCTAAACGCCCAGTTGGATGTGGACGAAAAGAGCCACGAGCCGGAACAGGACGAGGAAGAACAGGAGGATGCACCTCGCCGCCCCTCGGTGTTGGCGGCACTGGAGGAAAAGTCGGATAAGCCGGAGCCGGTGAAGCCCTTCCGCAGTTATTACGACAAGGATGGTGATGCCCGGTGAGGGAAAAGCGGGATGAGATCATCATCCTGAGAACCACAAAAGCTGAGAAGAATCGCATTTATAAGAAAATGCTGGGCATAGGTATCCGCAGCCTGAGTGCCTATATCCGCAAAATGGCACTGGACGGCTATTGCCTGCATCTGGACTTGAAAGAATTGCGCCGCATGGCGTACCTCCTGCAAATGTGCAGCAACAACCTGAACCAGTATGCCAAAGCCGCCAATGAAAACGGTCGGGTCTACGCCGCTGACATGGAGGACCTGCGACAGCGGCTGGATGAGCTGATTGACATTGGAAAACAAATCCTTTCCAAACTGGCTGAACTCTAAAATTTCCCCCGCAGTTGGAGGACTGCGGGGCCACATAAGGGTTGACATCCTTGCAAAGTAATCGTTGACACCTTTATAATAGGGGCGAAAGAAAGGCAGGTGCTGGCTCTGCCCATGCTGTATATTTTCGGCTGTGGTCTTTATACGCTGTACTGCCGGGAGTGGCTGCAGTTTTTGATTTTGCTGGTGGCAGAGTTTGGCTGCTTTGTGTTGATCTTCATGGGCACTTTGGTTGCAGATGCAGCAGAGCGTTTTAGTGGCTGGGTTGCAGAATTATAAAATCTTTATGCCGCCATTGTGCGGCATTTTCTTTTTGCCGGGAGGTGGTAGAATTGGCTGCAACACGTTTGATCGCGCTGCACAAAAACAAGGGCAAGTCGGTTGCGGCCTGCCTGAAAAGCCGCACGGACTACGCGCAGAACCCTGACAAAACAAACAAGGGAGAGTTGGTCAGCAGCTATGAGTGCAGCCCTTTGACCGCAGATGAAGAATTTATGCTGTCCAAACGGCAGTACGAACTTGTCACAGGGCGCAGACAGAAAAATGATGTGATCGCCTATCAGATTCGGCAGTCTTTTCGCCCCGGTGAGATCACCGCCGAGGAAGCTAACAAGGTGGGCTACGAACTGGCAATGCGTTTCACCAAAGGCAAGTATGCGTTTATCGTTGCCACCCACACAGACAGGGAACACATCCACAACCACATTATTTATAACTCTACTGCGTTGGATGGAACACGAAAATTCCGGGATTTTTTCTTTTCAGCGCTGGCGGTGCAGCGGTTGAGTGACCTGATCTGCTTAGAACATCAGCTCTCCGTCATTGAGATAAAGCCGTACCGGGAGCGGCAGAAGCGTACCCTTTATCCACCCAGAGAAAGTAATCGAGATAAGCTGTGTGCCGTAATCGACAACATTCTGCTGAACGAGAATCCTGTGGACTTTGAAATCTTTCTTCAAAAGCTGGAACAGCAGGGCTATGTAATCAAACGAGGAAAGCACACCTCGGTCAAAGGTGCGCGGCAGAAACGCTTCATCCGTTTTCGCACTTTGGGCGCAGAATATAGTGAAGAAGAACTGAAAGCTGTTATCTCTGGGGAAGCCGAACACCATCCCCGGCAGAAGCAGAAGCGCATCGTACCGGAACAAAAGTTTCAGATGCTGGTGGACATTCAGGCAAAGCTGGCCGAGGGAAAGAGCATGGGGTATGCTCGCTGGGCAAAGCGATATAATCTGAAAGAAATGTCCAAGACGCTGATTTTCTTACAGGAGCATAAAATCGGCAGCATTAAAGAAATGCAGGAACGTGTGGATGCAGCAACTGCTCGCTATCACGAGTTGGGCGATTCCATTAAAGCTGCAGAAGCGCGCATGACCGAGATTGCTGTTCTGAGGACGCACATCGTTAATTATGCCCGGACACGTCCGGTCTATGATGCCTACCGCAAAGCCGGGTACAGTAAGAGCTTTCTGGATGCCCATCGGGAAGAAATCACCCTGCACAAGGCTGCAAAAGCCGCTTTTGATGAAGCTGGATTGAAAAAGCTGCCAAAAGCCAAGGACTTGAGCATCGAATACGCTGCACTTCTTAAAAAGAAGAAAGAAGCATACCCAGACTACCGGAAGGCACGAGATGAGATGCAGGAGTTGATGAAAGCTCAGAAAAATGTAGAGATGTTTTTTGCAGAGGAAAAAGACACAGCCGAAAAAGAGCCAACACGATAAACGAAATCCGCCGAGGATTCTTCCCGTTTTTTTCGGGAGGATTCCTCGGCGGATTTTTGCTTTTGAAAACTGATTTCTAAGAATGTGAATTAGATTCTAAAAAAGTTCAAAACTTTCTTCGCTCCGTTAACATCCAAAGGGTAGTTCTCTTTAATTTGACCTTTTTCCATGTGAATCACATACGAACAACTTGCCATCACCAGCTCCGGATCATGCGTAATAACAAGAAGCGTTTTACCTTGATCTGCAAG
>ENA-OYXU01000775-OYXU01000775.1-human-gut-metagenome-genome-assembly--contig:-NODE-775-length-11994-cov-5.743781_pt1 | contig 11994 bp, 9 predicted proteins | sample MGYA00243243_ERZ653435 | MGnify/ENA primary metagenome ERZ653435 (study PRJEB26926, sample SAMN06165113) | human gut metagenome | biome: ENVO:00009003; feature: ENVO:2100002; material: ENVO:00002003... | reverse complement strand
GCCCCAATTATTGCCATCAGTGTTATAATGACCGTTGCCATTACGATTATGAAGAATCCCATCTTGACAGTCTTCCATGCGCCGGACAGCAGCATGGGGCGCAGTTCGCTCAGGGTGATGCCCTCCAATCGCTCCTCGCGCTCGTTGTAAACGCGCACGAGAGTGTATATCAGCGACGCGCACAGTGTCGTGCCCACCAACATGGCCAGCATGAACGCGCCATATCCGCCAATGAATTTGACCATCCCTTCATTATCTATGGCGTCTATGTTGTCAAATGCGAATATGTTCTCCATATATGTGTTCATCCCCACTGCCTGCACTGCGCATACCGGCAGCAGCAGATAGGCGAGAAACTTGAACAGCGTCTTGCCGTTCTCCGACAGAAAGTCGAACGTGTCGCTCAGCTTCCTGCTGAATGTCCGTTCTGTGTAGAGTTCAATCTTTTGTCTTTGCATATTATTGTATGTTAATCATCGATTAGTCACTTATACTCCTTAACAAGGAATCCTTTATGTCGCTATTGTCTTTAACTCCTTTAACTCCTTTAACTCCCAAAACCTGTGGCCTCACTCCAAAGTAATATACCACAAACGCCAGCGACAGCACAATCACCGCAGCGCGCAACACGTCGGGCAGTTCGGTGTGCCGTGTGATGAAACCCTCGATGAATCCCGCCACCACGAATATGGGCACCGTGCCCACCACAATCTTTATTCCGCGTCGGGCGGCGCGCCTGAACGCCACACCCCTCGGGTAAGTGCCGGGGAAGAGCCATCCGTTGCCCATCGTCAGTCCCGCCGCTCCGGCCACGACGATGGCCGAAATCTCGAGCGTGCCGTGCAGGAATACCGCCAGTATCGACTCGCCCAACAGGCCGTGCTGCCAGAAGAGCGTCTCGAAACATCCCAGCATCACGCCGTTGTTGAACAGAATCCACCCCGTGCCGAGACTTGTGAATATCCCCATTATGTATGTGCTCATGGCCACACCTATATTATTGAATGTGATGCCGAGAAACATCGTTGTCTCGTCACCTCCCGAGTACACGTCCATAGGTTTGCCCTGCGAGATGTTGACGAGCGTCATGTCCACATAGTGGTCGCCGAGGATGATGCGTGCAAACTCAGGGTCTACGGCCTGCGACACCGCGCCTATCACCACGCTGACAATCATTATCAGCAGCGAAATGACCAGCATGCGGCGCTCCTTGTACATCACGTAGGGCACCTCTTCGGTCCAGAATGTTATCAGTCTCGACCATTTCTCCTTCTTGTTACTGTAAATCTCGTTGTGTATTGCCGAGGCCAGGTTGTTGAGATATTCCGTCACACGCGACCGTGGATAGTGTGTTCGGGCAAAGGCCAGGTCGGTCGTCACCCTTATGTACACGTCGGCAAGTTCGTCGGGCGTGTGTATAGCGGTGGCGTCCATAATAAGTTCGGCCTGCTGCCACTTATCTATATTGTTGCGTATGAATATAATTTCTTTCATATATTTTGTGGCAAATTTACAAAAAGTTCTTATATTTGCAAAAAAAATAAAGAAAAATATATATGGCGGCAGCAGATATTATCACCGGACAGTTTGTCCGCATTTCGCAGACACCGGCCAGCGTGGGCGACCGCATTGTCGAACGCATCATCGACATGATAGTAATCGTGGTCTACATCCTGTCAATGAGTTTCATATTCGGCAGGTGGATAAGGGGCTTCAGCGACGCTTTCACGGTGGCGGCATGGCTTGCCGTCTACCTGCCCGCGGTGTTCTATTCCTTCCTCTTCGAGACGTTCAACCACGGGCAGACACTCGGCAAGATGGCAATGAACACGAGGGTGGTCAAGGCCGACGGCTCCACGCCCGGTGTGGGCGACTATCTGCTGCGGTGGATGTTCCTGCTTGTCGACCTGCACTTCACCAGTATCGGCCTTCTCTTCATCATGTGTACGCGGTCGAACCGCCGGCTGGGCGACATGGCGGCAGGCACGCTCGTCATCAAGTTGTCGGGCTACAAGCGTATGCACATCTCTATCGACGAGTTTGGCTATGCCCGCCGCAATTACACTCCGGTATATCCCGAGGCGGCACGGCTGTCGCTGCGTCAGGCCGACGTCATCAGCAAGACCCTCTACGGTTCCGAACGTTACAATGCCGACCAGACGGCGCGTCTCTCGGCCAAGATTCAGCAGTATCTGTCTGTCACCCGCCGCGAGAATGACGACACGGCGTTTCTCGTCACCCTCCTCCACGATTATCAGTATTACGCTCTGGAGCTGGTGTAGGGGGCCATTTTTGCAAGTTCGGTAGGAAAAGTGTTGCTTTTTTCTTGTAAGTTCGGTAGGAAAAATGTTATTTTGCCTTGCAAGTTCGGTAGGAAAAGTGTTATTTTCTCTTGCAAGTTCGGTAGGAAAAGTGTATCTTTGCATTCGGGATATAATATAAAGTGCTATAAATCAAATGTATAGAAATGTAATAAAACAACTTCGCGAATGGAAGGATAAATCTGACCGCAAACCGCTTGTGTTGGCAGGAGCGCGTCAAGTGGGAAAGACGTATGTTCTCAAGCACTTTGGTGAGGAAGAATTTTCAAACGTAGCCTATATCAACTGCGATGACAACGAGACGGTAAAGGACTTGTTCATGCAAGACTATGATATGCAGCGTATAATTCTGGCTATAGGGGCCATCACCGGACAGTCCGTTGAAGCTGGAAAGACATTGATTATTCTGGACGAGATTCAGGAACTTAAAAGAGGTTTGTCTGCATTGAAGTATTTTTATGAGAAAGCTCCGCAATATCATGTTGCCGTGGCTGGTTCTTTGCTTGGCATCACCATGCACAAAAACGAATCGTTTCCTGTTGGCAAGGTAGATGTACTTCATATCTATCCCATGACTTATGATGAATTCCTTTTGGCCAAGGGACGTAAGCAGATGGTGGATATTCTTAAAAGCAAAGACTGGAACACTGTAAAATTGTTAAGGACGGAATATATAAAGTGTCTGCGTGAGTATTATTATGTAGGGGGTATGCCGGAGGCCGTAAAAAAGTTTATGGAGACTAACGATGCCATTAAAGTGAGAGAGGTGCAAAACAACATTCTTTACACCTATCAGAAAGATATGTCTAAGCATGTACCGGCAAGTGAGGCTAATCGCATCAATATGGTGTGGCAGTCTATGCCTTCTCAGTTGGTGAAAGAGAACAAAAAGTTTGTTTATGGCGTTGCTAAACCGGGAGGAAGGGCAAAGGATTTCGAAGTTGCCATACAATGGCTTATGGATGCCGGTTTGGTATATAAGTCGGAAAGGGTGACGAGGCCTGAAATGCCATTGAAGTTTTATGCAGATGTTTCGAGTTTCAAACTCTTTCTGCTTGATTGCGGGCTGTTGGCCGCCATGAATGAGACTCCGCCGGAAATTCTGCTTGTGGCGAATAAAGGTATGGGAGAGTTTAAAGGAGCCTTTACAGAGAACTATGTGATGGGCCAACTGGTTGCAGCGTGTGGTAAATCGGTGTTTTATTTCACAAATGACGCCAAATTGGAGATTGATTTCTTTATTCAGCATGGTTGTGATATAGTTCCTATAGAGGCAAAGGCTGAGGAGAATCTGCGCTCGAAGTCGCTGGCATCATTCATAAACTCTCATCCTGATATGCGTGGATTGCGTTTTTCCATGTCTGATTATAGAGAACAGGACTGGATGACGAACGTGCCATTGTATGCGGCATCAATCTATTTCTGAATTACAATGTGGCCGCACTGAATTATCTTTACTTTAACGTATGTTAAAGAACACCCTGACCGCGATTTCTGCACTACGACGCGAAATACGCGATTTTTCGTTCAAAAGGGAAACGCTGACAGTCAGCGGGTTACGCGAATGTTAATTTGTCAACATAGCAGAGAGGGCCTTTTCTCACTCCGTTTAGGCCGTAGTTGCATCACGGTTAGGCCGTAACCGCAACGCAACTACGCCGTAAACGGAGTGTAAGGAGGCCCTAAAGGCAAACTTGGGGCACCAAAACGGTGCAATGACAAGGCCCAAAAGACATTTTCACCGTTCTATTTCGAGAAAAAAGAAATGTTAAATTTTAGGAATTATTCTGACAGAAAGACATGTTTAGGAACAGAAAGACAGATTGTTTGTTGACAGCTCAAGCCTTTTGTTTTCCCATTGTTTACGCAGAATTGAGAGAGGGAGTGAAGGAAAGTGGATATTGTTATTGCCTCATTTGGATTGGAGATATAGAATCCCATCCTTTCCATATTCTGCTATAAACAAGAAATAAGATTGATGTTATTGCCAATTATTTATAAAAAGATGCTCTTTTTTTGATGTATTTCATTTTGATTCTCAGGGTTTATTTGTACCTTTACACCGAAAAGAATGTCTTTTATGAAAAAAAGAGATGATAAACAGGCTGAAGATTATGATGGCAGAAGAACAAAAAGTAGTAAGTGGCAGGCAGAACAATTAGAGAAAGACAGGGTCTACTGTTTCCAAATGGGTGATGAGCACCATGCAGCCGGACGTAATAAACCTCCTACGTATAGCAGAGGTTTTGAATATTGATGCAGGCAGACTAATCAACCAAAAACATTTGAGAAATGAAGGAAATAGATATTATCCAACAAATTAAACTTGGTGAGGTCAGCAAGGTGCAGTTCAAAGAGCGGCTCCTTGATAACTACGACATTGGTTGCGAACTGGTTGCGTTCAGCAATGCACGTGGCGGTACGTTGGTTGTTGGTGTGAAAGATAAAACAGGTAGTGTTAATCCGTTGTCGTATCAGGAAGTACAGGAAACTACGAATACACTTGGCAACATCGCATCAGAGAACGTTGTTCCTGCCATTCTTGTTGATGTGGAAACCATTTCCGTAGATGACGGAAGCCTTGTTGTGGCTCATATTAAGGAAGGAGTGAACAAACCTTACCATGACAATCGTGGTATTGTGTGGGTGAAGAACGGTGCCGACAAACGCAAAGTGTTTGATAATGCCGAGCTTGCCGAGATGATGACAGATTGCGGTAGTTTTTCGCCTGATGAAGCAGGGGTTCGTGATGCTACCATTAAGGATTTGGACGAGAATACCATCAAAACCTTCCTAAGCAACAAGTTTGAAAAAGTATTAGTGAGGAAAGGGCTGATGGGCGATGCTTTACGCGAAGCCTCTTTAGATACAGTCTGCTCTGCTATCGCCAGTGGACACGATGGGGAGAAGCTGCTGCGTAACCTACGTTTCATCCGACCCGATGGAAAAATCACAGTGGCTGCAATGTTATTGTTTGGCAAGTACACCCAGCGTTGGCTTCCTGTAATGACAGCAAAGTGTATTTGCTTTGTGGGTAACAATCTTGGAGGTACACAATTTCGTGATAAAGTGAATGATGCCGACATTGAAGGCAATCTGCTTCATCAGTTTGAGACTATCATGGACTTCTTTACCCGAAACCTGCATCACATACAAGTAGGAAAAGAGTTTAATTCACAAGGAGTGTTGGAGATACCCTACACCAGTCTTGTGGAGTTCATTGTAAATGCTTTAGTGCATCGCTCGCTGAATATGACAGCCCCAATTCGCATTTTCATCTTTGATGACAGGGTGGAGATACACAGCCCTGGAATTCTCCCCAATGGACTTACCGTAGATGATATTGTTGTGGGAACTTCCATGCCGCGCAATATGTTCCTTTTTACAAATGCCATTCATTTGCTTCCCTACACAGGAGCGGGTAGTGGCATGCTTCGTGCCTTGTCTGAGAACGTGAATGTCTCGTTCTTCAATAATGACAGGACAAATGAGTTCGTGATTACTATAAATAGGCCAATAGGTAACCAAGTTAACGAAGAAAGTAACCAAGATAGCAATAAAAGTAACCAAGTTAATGGCAACTTGGACACTAAACTTGGACACTCTGACACAGACTTAGACACTAACTCCGACACTCTCAATGCCTACTTAGACACCAAACGTCTTAAAATAACAAATAAACAGAGAGATATAGTAAACTTTTGTAGTGTACCGCGTAGCAGCAAGGAAATTCTTGAAAGAATGGGTGTAACAAACCATAGCAAGAATAGACAAACATACATCATGGCTCTTGTCGAGGCTGGTTATCTTGAAATGACCAATCCTGAACATCCTAATGCGAGCAACCAAAAATATAGGAGAAGTAAAAAATGAGCGAATTACTCATTCTGACAATTTCGTACATATTCACTCAAAAAATGGTAACACGTTGATACTTGGATTTGAGGTAACATTAGAAAATCTCGTAAAATACAAAAATGATTACAAAAGATAATTTTAAAGAACTCCTCCTTTCAATAGGATTTGAAAAAGTTTCTGTAGGCAACTTTTTCACAAAGAAATATTCTTCGTGTAGTATTCATGTGGATTTTGACAATGACAAGCTGATATATCCAGAAGCGGAAGGATTGGTTGTTAATGACAAGACTACAAGCAATTTCTCACATAACGAGAATTTTGTGGTCTTTGAATGTGTCTGTCGTTTGTTGGAAAAAGGATATCGCCCTGAGCATATTGAATTGGAGCCAAAATGGCAACTTGGACGTGATGCCAAAGGAGGCAAGGCAGACATCGTTGTTAAGGACGAGAAAGGAGACGTTCTGATTATTATCGAATGTAAGACCGCTGGAGCAGAATACAATAAAGAGGTAAAAAATACTGAGGAATATGGTGGACAGTTATTCAGTTATTGGCAGCAAGAAAATGCAACTCGGTGGCTGGCTCTATACGCATCCGATTTGAAAAATGGCAAGATATTGGTAAAATCACAGGTCATCTCATGTCTGGATGATAAGAACATTGAGGCTATGGCCAAGAATGACAGAGATGTCCTAATCTATCGTAATGCCAAAAACGATTCGGAACGTTTTGAAGTATGGTGTGAAACATACAATAAGGCATGGATAGACAATCTTATTTTTGACGAGGAAAGAAGCATACAATATTGGTATTCCGCCATTGCGCAAACAGAAATTACGTGATTTTACTCCTGAAGATAGAATTGTAAATCGCTTCGAGGAAATATTGCGTCATAACAATGTGTCCGATAAGGAAAATGCCTTCAATAGATTAGTGGCACTCTTTATTTGTAAACTTGTAGATGAAATCAAGAAGCAAGATTTTGAAGAAGTAGAGTTCCAGTATAAACAAGGTACAGATACATACGAAAGCCTGCAAGACCGTCTGCAAAGATTGCACACACAGGGCATGGAGGAATTCATGAAAGAGAAAATCTTTTATGTCGAAGCCGACTATGCTGAGCGGTTGTTTGTGCAATATACTGGCTACAAGCGTAAACAGGCAATAGAAGAACTCAACAAGACTATTCGTATTTTGAAATTCTATTCAAATAATGATTTCGCATTTAAAGATGTTCATAACGAAGAATTGTTCTTTCAGAACGGCAAAATCCTTGTCGAGGTAGTCCAGTTGTTCCAGCCTTATCGCATCGTATATCCAAGTAAACACCAATTCCTTGGCGACCTCTTTGAACAACTGCTCAACAAGGGATTCAAGCAAAACGAAGGACAGTTTTTCACTCCTATGCCCATTACTCGTTTTATATGGGACAGTCTACCTTTACAAACCTACATATCTGACAATGGGTTGCCAAATGTCATTGATTATGCTTGCGGTGCTGGTCATTTTTTGACCGAAGCAGTAGAAGCGATAGACAAGGTTCGAAATGACATGGACAACTCTTGGGTGGAAAAGCACATTTATGGCGTAGAAAAGGACTATCGTCTTGCTCGTGTCTCCAAGATTTCTCTTTTTATGAATGGTGCTGGAGGAGCGAACATTGTCTTTGGCGATGGATTGGAAAACTATGCAGACAAAGGCATAGAAAGAGGTTCTTTTGATATTCTCGTCGCCAACCCGCCTTACTCTGTTAGTGGATTCAAACAACATCTCAAACTGCGTAACAATACATTCCGCATACTTGATATTGTCACGAACGATGGCAAAGAAATAGAGACACTTTTTATAGAACGCATATCACAACTTCTGCGTCCTCGTGGGCTTGCTGCTGTCGTACTTCCGGCGTCTATACTCAGTAATTCGTCCGCAACCTATATGGCTGCACGTGAGGAGTTATTGCAAAATTTCTATATTCGAGCGATTGTAAGTTTCGGAAGCAAGACCTTTGGAGCAACAGGAACCAATACTGTAACGCTTTTCCTTGAACGTTACAACGAGCCACCTCGCATTGCGGAACTAACTAAAGATAGTATTGATGCCATAATGAGTGGAGAGATACTATCGGACTTTGTAGACAAGCAAATTCTTGCGGACTATTTGCAACATCAGCATATCCAAGAAGAAGAGTACCTCCGCTTCACTCGTAAAGAGATGGATTGGGAAGAACTATGTGACAATAGCAATCTTAAAGTTTACACTGATGCCTTTGCACAAATGCCTATCTCTTTGCCCAAGAAATGTACGGCAGAAGAAGAGAAACAAATACGCAAAGAAAAGTTCTTTGAGTTTGCACTTGGTGTGGAACGTGACAAACTATACTATTTCTCATTAGCAAGAGAACAGCGAACACTCGTGATAACATCTCCTGCGGACAATAAAGAGCAAAAGACTTTTCTTGGATATGACTGGAGTAACCGCAAGGGTGCAGAGGGCATAGTCATAAATAAGCCGGGTGGTATGCTATACAATCCCGATGATAGGTTTGCACGTGGCACTTTAGCATCTGCTATACGTAACTCTTTTATTGGAGGAGGAACAACAACTTCTTTGCCTGAAAACCTCGGAAAATATGCCAAAACATATAGGTTGAAGGATATGATGGATTTTTCTTTGTCGGTTTTCAATAAATCTTTTTCACTGACCTCTGATATAGTTGAAAAAGTAATAAGTAAGTATTCATTCATCAAACTTAATGACCCCGATAAATTTTCTATCCGTATAGGCAAAAGGGTCGTTAGCAAAGAAATAGTAGAAAATGGAAAGTATCCAATTTTCAGCGCAAATGTAAAAACGCCTTTTGGATATATAGATCATTTATTATATGAAAACTTTGAGAAAGATTCAATATTGTGGGGGATCGATGGGGATTGGATGGTCGGATATGTGCGCAAAAAGAATCCTTTCTATCCAACAGACCATTGTGGCGTTATTACAATTAATGATGAAAATATAGAGCCGTACTACATCGCATTAGTTTTGGATATCATTGGAGAAAAATATGGTTTTTCAAGAACGTATAGGGCTTCTACGGAAAGGATTTCTGCTGTTCAACTTCCCCTGCCGCCAAAGAAAATCCAACAGCAAATCGTGAAAGAATGTGAGGCCGTTGACGAGGAGTACAACACAAGTCGTATGACAATAGAGACCTATCGGAAAAAGATAAGCGACATCTTTGATAGACTTGAAATTGTTAATAAATCTAAAATGGGGGGATTCCGATTAGCGAAATCTGTACATACGCTACAAAACGCATCTCATATGCTTCCATTGATGCAGATAGCTACGTGACTACCGATAATCTGTTGCAAAACTGCGAAGGTGTAGTGGTGTATGATAGCGTTCCTACGACAGACACGGTTGTAGAGTATCGTAAGGGAGATATTCTACTTTCCAACATACGACCTTATCTGAAGAAAATATGGCTTGCAGACCATGATGGTGGTTGTAGTCCCGATGTTCTTGTGATTCGTCCAAAAAATAACAGCGTGCTTCCTGAATACCTCTATAATACGTTGCGTCGGCAGCAGTTCTTTGATTACGTTATGAAAGATATAAAAGGCATGAAAATGCCGCGAGGGAACAAAGACCATATTATTAGATACCGTATTCCTATCATTGATAGAGAAGCACAAAGATTCATTGTCGAAAAGGTTCAAGAATACGAAGCAATTATATACGAAGCCCAACAGATAATGAATTTATGTCCACAGCGTAAAAAAGACATACTACTTGGTTATCTTGATTGAGAAAGGTAGAGTTACTTGGAGGAATAACGGATTTACAGGCATCCATAAAAGCTGATATGGACAGATGTATTAGGGGGCGGCATCCCGCCCCTAATAATTTTATGTTGCACAATATACAACCAGCCCGTTTTCGGACTGACCCAAAACACGGGCAACTCAAACATTTTGTTTACGCATTGTTTTCACAAAACGAAAATCAGCGATTTACGTTTGTCCGTAAATCGCTGATTTTCAACGGTGGGCTATTTAGGACTTGAACCTAGAACCTCCAGTTTATGAGTATCGCAAAGTGATATTCCATGATATTTCGTTGTTTTAAAAGTATACAGATAATCAGTGGTTTACAAAATCGCGATTTTCTCTGAGTATCAGTAAATACCCCTAACTGAAACAAAATGTTTACGCAGAATTTGGGGCAAAATAGGCGGTGTTAAGTAACAGACTATAATTTGGAGACCACAAATGACCGAACGGTTTTGCTACAAACAGCCGAATAATAATACCGCAAATAACCGAACAAAACAGTCGCAAACCACCGAAAATGTATTGAAAAGTTTGGTTAAATCAAATAAAAGCTGTTCCTTTGTATTCAAAATATAAGGATATATGGCAGAATACAAACAACGAATAGCAGATAGAATCTTGGAACGTAAAGTTCTTGGTAAAGGTGCTGTTTTGATAGAAGGTCCAAAGTGGTGTGGCAAAACTACAACGGCAAAGCAATTGGCAGAGAGCGTACTTGATTTGGGGGATTCTTCTGTACTGAAGCAAAGTTCTCAAATGATAGAGATAAGTCCAAAGTCACTGTTAGAAGGTGCAACCCCTCGTTTGATAGACGAATGGCAGGCTTTACCACCTATCTGGGATTCCATACGAAGTGAGGTGGATAAACGGGGAGAACCGTCACAGTTCATTCTTACGGGGTCATCAGTACTTCCTGATGCAGACGAAACCATCCATAGTGGAACAGGAAGGTTCGCTCATGTAATGATGCGCCCAATGAGTCTGTTTGAGTCGGGAGAGTCAACTGGTTCAGTCAGCATGAGGGATTTATTTGATGGGGAGGTCATGGATGTGCAAGAAAATTCTTTGGAGATAGAAGACATCGCCCATCTAACCTGTAGGGGAGGATGGCCTTGGGCAACACTGATATCAAAGAACGTTGCACTTGATCAGGCATTTGATTATGTCGACTCCGTCATAAAACGTGATATTCAGCGTGTGGATAAAGTAAGAAGAAGTCCCGAACGTGCAAGACTGCTCCTGCGATCATACGCCAGAAACATATCTCAACAGGTGTCATACGCAACCATCCGCAAAGACATGCTCTCCAATGATGCAAGCACATTGGATGAAGACACTGTGGCAGACTATATAAAGGCCTTGAAAAAGCTGTTCGTTATTGAAGACCTTGCTGCTTGGAACCCAAACATACGCAGTAAGGCTGCAATCAGAACGAGTGACACACGCCATTTCGTTGATCCCAGCATCGGAACTGCCGCATTAGGGCTTGGCCCCAAAGACCTAATCAACGATTTACAGTCTTTTGGTCTGTTCTTTGAAGATATGGTTGTCCGCGACCTTCGTGTGTATGCGGAAGCATTAGATGGTGAACTCTACCATTATAGGGACAGTAACGGACTTGAATGTGACACAGTACTTCATCGACGTAACGGTAGTTATGCCCTTCTTGAGGTAAAACTTGGTGGTGAAGATAAAATCAACGAAGGTGCAGCCTGCATGATTGAACTTGCCAATAATATTGATACGGACAAAATGCCAGCCCCATCATTTATGGCTGTCATTATTGGAGTAGGTAAGTATGCGTATCAGAGAAAAGACGGAGTGTATGTCATTCCTATTGGTTGTCTGAAAGACTAAAACTCAACCATTTGTTTACGCAGAAAAAGAAAATCAGCGACTTACGTTTGTCCGTAAATCGCTGATTTCTAACGGTGGGCCATCTAGGGCTTGAACCTAGGACCTCCAGATTATGAGTCTGTTGCTCT
>ENA-OYXU01000768-OYXU01000768.1-human-gut-metagenome-genome-assembly--contig:-NODE-768-length-12044-cov-4.536492_pt1 | contig 12044 bp, 8 predicted proteins | sample MGYA00243243_ERZ653435 | MGnify/ENA primary metagenome ERZ653435 (study PRJEB26926, sample SAMN06165113) | human gut metagenome | biome: ENVO:00009003; feature: ENVO:2100002; material: ENVO:00002003... | reverse complement strand
TTATCGTCGGCAGCGTCAGATGTGTATAAGAGACAGAGAGCCAATCGTTCGAGTCGACCTTGTTGGCGACAAGTACGACCGGTTTGCGCGACTTGCGGAGTATCTCGGCCACGTGGTCGTCAAGGTCGGTCACACCGTTCATGGCGTCAACCACAAACATGATTTCGTCGGCCTGTTCGATGGCCAGTTCGACCTGTTTGTTGATTTCCTCCTCGAAGATATCGTCTGAGTTGACCACCCAGCCGCCGGTGTCGATAATCGAAAATTCCTTGCCGTTCCAGTCGACTTTGCCATACTGGCGGTCGCGGGTCGTACCGGCGGTCTCGTCGACGATGGCCGTGCGGGTGCCTGTCAGACGGTTAAAGAGGGTTGACTTGCCGACATTGGGGCGGCCTACGATTGCGACTATCTGTGACATATATACTCGTTTGGTTTCTTCGTTTCAGACTGCAAAGATAGTTATTTTTACTCGATATAGCCGAACTCCTTCAGCTTGTTCTCGCGCGAGCGCCAGTTTGGCTCGACCTTGACAAACAGCTCGAGATAAACCTTTTTGCCAAAGAATGTCTCGATGTCCTTGCGGGCCTCGGTGCCGACTTTCTTCAGGCGCGAGCCGCCGTGGCCGATGAGAATGCCCTTCTGTGAGTCCCGCTCGACATAGATGACAGCCATGATGTGGATTGCACCCTCTTTTTCGTCAAACTTCTCGACAATGACTTCGGTCGAATAAGGTACCTCCTTCTCATAGTTGGTCAGAATCTTCTCGCGGATAATCTCCGTCACGAAGAAGCGGGCGGGCTTATCGGTCAGCGCGTCTTTGCCGAAATAAGGAGGCGACGGAGGCAGCAGCTCGACAATACGTCTCATCAGGTTGTCGACATTGAAGTGTTCCTTGGCTGACGTCGGAAATATCTCTGCGTTGGGCAGCAACTCCTTCCAGCGCGCTACGATGCTCTCAAGCTCGTTCTGTCCCTTGAGCAGGTCGATTTTGTTGATGACCAGGAGTACAGGCACTTTCTCCTTCGCCACCTTTTCGAGAAAGTCAGCGTTTTTGACGGGGTCTTCGACGACGTCTGTGACATAGAGAATCTCGTCGGCGTCGGTCAGAGCGCCTTTGGAGAATTCAAGCATCGACTCCTGAAGCTTATACTTGGGCTTGAGCACACCGGGAGTGTCAGAGAAGACAATCTGATAGTCGGGCGTGTTGACAATGCCCATGATACGGTGTCGCGTTGTCTGCGCTTTTGAGGTAATAATCGAGATACGTTCGCCCACGAGGTCATTCATGAGCGTGGATTTGCCGACATTGGGATTGCCCACGATGTTGACAAATCCGGCTTTATGGGTATTTTCGGGCATGACTGCTTGAAGTTATAGGGTTTGTTATATCAGATAAAACGAGCCGGAGCGCTGAAATGTTTGCGCCCCGGCATATGTTCGGTTGGGTACGGAAGGTCAGTGACGCACGATTTTACGCACGGCTGAAGAGCCATCGGCGCAGCGCAGACCCAGGAGATAGACACCGGGCTCATAGAGCGACAGCTCCATCTCGCCGGCGGCGCCGGGAACTATGCGCAACATCTCGCCGCGTGTCGAGTAGAGGACGGCCTCGCTGACCTCACGGTCACAGGTCCATCTGACCATGTCGCCGTCAACGGTGACTGTGGTCTCCGGTTCAAGCATCTCGGGAGTATACATTCCGGCGGGAAGACGGCCTTCAGTCAGCCCCTGGAAGTAAGCCGACACGGGGAAGTCGCCCTGCTCGCCCTGAAACTTGGCTTCGGGCACTTCGACTGTGAACGTATGTGTGCCCTTGGCTACGGGTCCGAGGTCAATCTCACGGATGGGGATGATTGCTCCGGGACACCAGTTGCTCGAACGCTGCCACGATTTGTCAGAACGTTTGTTGCCATAGATGCCGTTGGGTTGGGTGTTGTACTTGCGGTAGGGCTCGCAAGAAACGCCGCCGGGCGTATACTGCATGGCTTCCTTGCCGTCAAACGAAATCAGGTGAAGACGTCTGATATATTCCTCGCCGCCGCTATTGGCGCCGTGGTTCGAGATGATGAAGGTGATGCGGCCGTCGGTAACATCCTCGGGAACCTCAAATGTCCAGGTCTTTATACAGCGGCCAATTTCGTCCGTGCCACGCTCCGAGTAATTGTTGAGGTTGTGGCCCTGATATTCGGGACGTCTGATGACGATGGGCACGAAGACGTGTTTGTCAGTCATCCCGGCAGGCTCGCTGTATGAGTCAAATGTCAGTGTGCCGGCAAAGACGTCGTTGCGGTCTTTGCAGCCGGCAATCTGTTCGTTGGCGGCATAGGGTACGCCGAACAGCTCCAGCTCAATCCAGAAGTCATAGTTGGCACGCAGCTTCGCGTCGCGGAAGATATATGAGGCGCCGTCGACGGTATAGGCATAGGGCACCTCAAACGGCTCTTTGTTTTTGTCCATGAAGGGCGTGATGTAGCGCGCAAGCTCCACACGGGTGGCCGTCTCCCAGTCATATGTCTCGGCGCCTTTGGGTGTCAGGGCCAGATTGACGTCGCCGATACGGTCATAGTTATCACACAGGGCGCGGATAATGACGTTCAGGTCAAGGTCCTCGCCGAACCAGTTGAGCTGTTCTTCGGTCAGCTTGACGCTGTAGAGGCTGTTGCGGAGTCGGAGGATGCCGTCATTCTTGTCAGCGTCGATTATTTTTTCCATCTGATAGCCGTCATAATAGACGACATCGTCGAAGAGTTTGAGCTGACGGGGTTCGCCGGCGTCCTGACCCGTGGCCGACAGCGGAGCGGCGGCCAGCGAGAGCAGGAGAGCGGCAGGCAAAATAGCCGGAGTAAAGAATTTCATGTGTCGCGTTTTGGATTTAAGAGGATAATGTGATGTATTTTTTGCAAATCTAAGGAAAATCATGTTAAAACACAAATACTGACACAAAACAAGTTCCGCAGACCCGCGTGGCGGCCTGTGGAACCCGTTTTGGCTATATCGTCGTGTCAGATTACCAGATGAGATACATGGCACCCCATGTATATCCGGCGCCGAAGGCTGTCAGCACAAGTCTGTCACCGGGATGGAGCTTGTCGCTCATCTCGTCGAGACAGAGCGGAATCGAGGCTGCCGACGTGTTGCCGCGGTTCTCGATGTTGACAAGCACCTTGTCCATCGGCACACCGGCTCGCGAGGCTACTGCCTCGATGATGCGCAGATTGGCCTGGTGGGGCACGAGCCAGTCAATATCATCGGCGCTGAGCGAGTTGCGCTTCATCACATCGAGTGTCGAGGTCAGCATGTCCTTGACAGCATTTTTGTAGACATTGCGGCCGTCCTGGAATAGGTAGTTCTTGCCTTCAAGATAGGTTTCGCACGTCGTGGGCAGCACGGAACCGCCGGCAGGCATCAGCAGATGGTCGCGGCCCGAGGGGTCGACATGGAAGACGGCGTCAATGATACCCGTCGGTGTATCTGATTCGACCGGCTCGACAAGCACACAACCGGCGCCGTCGCCGAATAGCGGACATGTCTGACGATCCTGATAGTTTATCATCGATGACATCTTCTCGGTGCAGACCACGATGACCTTTTTATAGAGGCCGGCGCGGATATATGCCGAAGCGTCCTGAAGGGCTACGATAAATCCGGCACAGGCGGCCTGGATGTCATAGGCATATCCGTTGGTCAGGCCAATCATGCCGGCGATGACCGAGGCAGTCGAGGGGAAGCGGTAGTCGGGATTTGAGGTGGCGCAGATCATCAGGTCGATTTCGTCGGCCTTGACTCCGGTCTTCTCAAGAAGGCGCTCGATTGACTTGGCGCCCATGTATGAGGAGCCCGCACCCTCTTTTTTCAGGATACGGCGCTCCTTGATGCCCACGCGTGTGGTTATCCACTCGTCGTTGGTATCCACCATTTTCGACAGCATCTCGTTGTCGAGAACGTCGTCGGGGACATATGAGGCTATCCCGGTTATTTTGGCGTAAACCATAGTGTGGTTTTAGTGTTTAATATGAGTCTGAAGGACTATGTAGATTCTCAAGTCTGTGTGTATGCGCGTCAAGCAGCTGTCAGCCGGAGAAGAACTATCGGCAGGATATAAGACAACTGTATTCTCCCTGTCGCATCCCCGCCACGGCGCCAGATGGCCCGGGAAGCATGGAGGAGGCTACAAGGAGAAATATCGTGTTGTCGTTGGCCGTGGCGCCGTCATGGCGTTCACGGACATGTCTGAACCGCCCGGGGTCAGACAGCTGCTGTCTTCTCGATGACCACGCGGCCGCGGTAGAAACCGCATTCGCCGCAGACACAATGATAGACGTGCCAGGCACCGCAGTTGGGGCAAATGGCGATTGTGGGAGCCACTGCCTTGTCGTGGGTGCGGCGTTTGGCTGTGCGGGTCTTCGATTGTTTTCGTTTAGGATGTGCCATTTTGTTTATATCTGTTTAGTTGTTGTCTGTCAGTTTCTTTAGTTCGTCCCAGCGGGGATCTGATGACTGCTCGGGTGTCTCAGGCGCCTCACTGTCCATCTCCTCTATGAGCTGTTCTTCGAGAGCAGCTTCCTCGGGGTCTGCCGGCTGAGCACGGTGTTTGCGCAGCATGGCGCTCATAGCGCGGTTGCACTTGCCGAGCGGATGAACGTGTTTCATCGGTATGGCCAGCACCACCGTGTCATAAATCATATAGGCCACGTTGAGCGCGGCGTCGGTCTGCGGAATCACGAGTAGTTCGTCGCTCTCGTCGTTATAGCTGTCGCCATATTTGACCATTATATGATAGGTAGCCTCGATGGGCTGTATCAGGGAGTCGAGACAACGGTCGCAGATGAGAGTCACAGTGCCGTTGATTTTGAACGTCATGTCATAGACGTCTCGTACATGGTTGATGTCAACGTCAACCTTGAGGTCAGCGTCATGGACATCTTCATTCTCCATGTTGACAAAGAACTGCTTGCCAAGATGATATTCCACATGGTGGTCACCCTGGGGCATGCTTGCCAGCTGCAGCTTGAATTCTGTGAACTTTCCCATTATCAGCGAGGGTTGAAAAAACTGTGCAAAGTTAGACATTTATTCCGACTTTGCAAAAACTTTCAGTCACTGCTGTTTTTTATAATCATGCATGATGCATTTTCTCATTTTTATTACGTATGTTTGCACCCGACAGGTATTCCGGGTCTTCACGATTTCCCCGGCAATGTTCAACTTTTTCGGATAAAACACAACCATGATGACCAAAGAGACTTTCAAGACTTATGCTCCATCACAGATCGAGAGCGACCGACGCGTTCTTGAGTTGCTGTCGCAGACTTTCGGCAGCATTAGCGCGGCATCGACCGAAATCATCAACCTTGAGGCCATCCTCAATCTGCCGAAGGGCACCGAACACTTCGTGGCCGACCTTCACGGCGAGGACGAGGCATTTCGCCACATACTGAAAAACGCCTCGGGCAATATCAAGCGTAAAGTCCGCGAAATTTATGGCAACACCATGCGCGACAGCGAAATCGCCCAGCTGTGCTCGCTGATTTACTATCCCGAACAAAAACTCGAAATCATTCGTGCCGAGGAGACCGAGCTTGAGAATTTCTATAATATCACACTCCACCGTCTAGTGCGTGTGCTCCAGAGCGTATCGTCAAAATATACACGCTCGAAGGTGCGCAAGGCCCTACCCCGCGAATTCGCCTACATCATCGAGGAGCTGCTTCACGAGGCCCCCTCGGGCGAAAGCAAACAGATGTACTATAACCGCGTCGTCGAGACCATCATCTCCACGGGTCAGGCCGACGAATTCATCATCGCCATCTCTAACGTCATACAGCGTCTGGCCATCGACCAGCTCCACATTCTGGGCGATATCTATGACCGCGGCCCGGGAGCACATACAATCATGGACACCCTGGCGCAGTATAAGAACTTCGACATACAGTGGGGCAACCATGACGCCGTCTGGATGGGAGCCGCCGCGGGCAACGACACGTGTATCGCCAACGTGCTGCGCATAGCCCTGCGCTACGGCAACATGGACACCATCGAGGACGGCTACGGCATCAATCTCGTGCCGTTGGCCACATTCGCCATGGAGGTGTATGCCGACGACCCGTGCGAGGTGTTCCAGCCCAAGCTCAGCGACGATAACCCGGCCAATAATATCAAGAGCCGCGCCCTGCTTGCAAAGATGCACAAGGCCATGTCAATCATCCAGTTCAAGCTCGAAGGCCAGCTACTGGAACGTCATCCCGAGTGGAAGATGGAGTCGCGCCGGCTGTTAGGCGCCATCTCGCCCGACTTCACGACCGTCCGCGTCGGCGACAAGGAATATCCGATGCTCGACACCCACCTGCCGACCGTCGACCCCAAAGGCCCCTACAAGCTCACCCCCGAGGAAAACGAGCTGATGGTCAAACTCCACCGTTCGTTCCAGATAAGCGACAAACTGCGCCGACACATGGCGATATTCCTCAGCCACGGCTGTCTCTACTCCATCGTCAATTCCAACCTGATGTTCCACGCATCGGTGCCGCTCAACGAGGACGGCTCGCTCAAGGAAATAGAGGTACGTGGAGTGCCCTATAAAGGTCGCGAACTGCTCCACAACGTGGGCATGCTGATGCGCTCAGCCTTCAACCGCGATACACCAGAGGAAGAACGCCGCTATGCCATAGACTACTACTGGTATCTGTGGTGCGGCCCCGATTCACCGCTGTTTGACAAAGCCGCCATGACAACGTTCGAGCGCTACTTCATAGCCGACAAGGCAACCCACGTCGAACCTAAAGGCAACTACTACAAGCTACGCGATCGCGAGGATGTCTGCGACATGATTCTCGACTCGTTCGGCGTCAAAGGGCCCCACCGCCACATAATCAACGGCCACGTGCCCGTCAAGGTCGGCAAGGGAGAGAGTCCGGTCAAGGCCGGCGGCAAACTGATGGTGATTGACGGCGGCTTTGCAAAAGCCTACCACAACACAACCGGCATAGCCGGCTATACACTGGTCTATCACTCACGCGGTTTCGTACTCGTGCAACACGAGCCTTTCTCGTCAACCGAAGAGGTTATCCGCGAAGGCACTGACATTGTCTCGACCACACAGCTGGTAGAGATGAGCGAGACGAGGATGCGCGTACGCGACACCGACAAGGGTGTCGAGCTGCAGAGCCAGATTGATGAATTGCGCGAGCTCCTCTATGCCTATCGCCACGGACAGATAAAAGAGCGCGCCGTCAAGTAAACCTCGGCTATATTCCTATAATTTTTTACTGTCCGCTAAACTGAGAATGGGCGAGTCCAACTTCTTGAAAGGCAGAAGTTGGACTCACATCTTTACGGTTTAGCGTACAGTAATATGAAATAATTTGCAGGCAGATATCGTCAGAAATGCCCTATCTGCAACTATTTCTGACTCCGGGAGTCAAAATATGCGGCATTATCGCCGGTATTCTGTTGCCTGGATGGTGTCAGTATTTCGTTCATCTGATCACATATGTTTTCTTTTCCGGACCGACACCCTTTATTGTAAGAGATTTCCACCCTATCGGAAGACAGGTGTAAGTCTGTTCGATGCCGTTGTCGGTAAATCTCAGCCCTGCAAATCCGCTTAGCACAACTTGTATCAGGCCGCCCGCACCGGTGCAGAAATATGGATTGTTTGAGTTCGCCGACTCAGAGAGCACACCAAACGGTGGCCGTTTGTTAGGCACGAATGCCTTGTGGAAAAACTCATATGCCTTGTCAGCATCCCCCGACTGGCTATAGAGTATTGCAAGTATCGAGTTTCCCATAGCCGGACCGTTACCGTCGATTTTTTTCGCATAATATTCGACATCGGCAAGTATCCGGTTGCGGTCGGTCACGATCTCCAGCGGATAGGCAAGTAGGTTTACATCGGCCTGTTTTACTATTTCTCCGGCATATTTGGAGTGTTCCATCGTTGTTCCGTCAGACATTTGATAAAACTTGAGACCATCGGCTATCTTTTTCCACTTCGGGTCGGGAGCGACGCCGACAACATCTGCCGCTTTAACCGTATACTCCAACGCACGCTTGGCCGCGCCGTTGGTAAATGCGTTGTCATCAATATTGGCGGCATACTCATTTGCCCCGACAACATTTTTTATCGAATAAGAGCCGTCGGTATTGAGTGTGGCACGCGATTTCCAGAAATCAGCCACATTCTTCATTACCTCATAACCCTCCGATCTGAGCCAGTCGACATCACGGGTCACCCGGTAGTAGTTCCAGAACGCAATTGCGATGTCTGCGGAAATATGGTGCTCAAACGTTCCCGTAAGACACCATGTCGGCGTAGCTTCCTCTCCAGAGCGATCCGATTCCCATGGATACATGGCTCCGCCAAATCCGTAGTGCCGGGCGCGGCGACAAGCTTGCGTAAGACGGTCGGTGCGATAGTCGATACACGATCTCGCCATATCCTGATTGAGCATGAGCAAAGGGGGATACATCCACATCTCAGTGTCCCAGAATACATGGCCGTTGTAACCTGTCACCGTCGACAGACCCATAGGGGCGATGCTGTTGCGCGTACCTTCGCCGCCGAAGCTGTAAAGATGGTACAGTGCCAGACGCACATCGCGCTGCGATTCGGCATCGCCCTCTATTATGATGTCACTTTCCCAAAGTCTTTCCCATTCCTTCTTGTGGCCGTCGACAAGTGTGTCGGGATCTGACCTCAGGGCATAAACTGCCATGCGTTCGACATCGGCATCCAAGTTAGGAAACTCTATAGAATTGGTCACTGCGCCCATCAGCGAGAATTCAAGTGTCTGCCCCTTTTTCAAATCAGTTACGAACTTCATTGCCGGATAACCGTCTACTACATCCTCGCTCACGATCTCGGGATGCTCTTCGGTCGGGAACAGAAATACTGTGGCCGATGCAACCGCGACGCTTCTATCGTAGCTTATCGCCCTCGACACCATCAGAGGCATAATATGGCTTCCGTCACGTAAATTCTTGAAATCCGCGCTGCAGTCGACATATTCCGTTGCAAATGACGTCCGGTTTTTAACATCAATATTGATGTCGCGTTTAGCTTTGACTCTTACCCTGACAAGCCCCATATAAGGCAGATTTCTCATTGCCATAATCTCGTAGGAGATCTCGGCCCCGTCGGCATCAAATATCATCTTCATCTTAGCCTCCTTCATGTCGAGCACCTGACGTTTGTGACTGACGTTGCTGTCAGTCAAAGTCTTACCATCTATATCTATTACGAGATTGAGAAATTGGGGACCGCGTGCGATGCGGCTAACATCGCCGGGGCGACGCGACATGTACACGTTGTTAAGCACAATATCTCCGACTTCCAGCAATTTGTCGGACGTCTGGATTCCTATTGTCCCGTTGGCAAGAGTCACGCCGTTGTAGTTGCTGAAATCATCGGCTACAATATGCCATTCATCCGTTTTGTCAACCGAGGCACATAAGGTCGTTGCCTGAAGCCACAGGGCGGCAGCTGCAATTAAATTCTTTACAGACATTGATGTGATTTATTAGATCTTTAGAGAGTTCGTTGTTTTTTGGAGCAAAGTTATGAATAACTTTAAAATAAGTAAGAGCTTGTTTAAAAACAAATGTGTATGAAAAAATGAGCATTAATCTAACTTGCAGGCATTTGCTCTTTGAGAATTGTATGAATAAATGAACAAACATAAACAGACTCAAAGAATTATGCATCTGATCGATTTGACTGATACTCTGAAAGAGTATATAATAAAAGGAACAATTCTCATGGACAATTGGCGTAGCAAATATGATTTTTTCCTCATACTTGACGCTATAATCTATTTAGATGTCAGCGGCTGCCAGTGGCGAATGCAGCCAACAGAATATTCATTCCGGGAAGTTTGTCCCGCCAAGAAAAGATGGGTCATGGAGAGGACTTTCGTATGACTTGAGAATTTCAGACGATTATGCCGGGACTACAAAGAGACGATAGAATCCGCCAACGAAATGCTCACGGTTGCGGCAGGTGTTATCACCCTTCGCAAATTCACTTCTGTTAACAATCATTTTTTAACAACCTCTAAAAGGACCCACTCCTGCAAGTGGAATCGATCCTGTTTTTCATAGCCCTTCTGAAGTTTAGCGGACAGTACTATAAAAATGCATCGAGGCGACCTCCCGGGGAGGCCACCTCGATGGGTTTTATTCAGAAATACGGTTATTTGACAATGGCGGGAGCGCTGTCGTCAGGCTCCTGGCCCCACTGCTGACGCGCGAGACGCAGGTAGTTGTTATAGCGCCAGCGGGCGTTCTCCTGAGCGGCTTTGAAGAGCTCGGCAGCTTCGGCCGGATACATTTTCTTGACCGATGCGAAGCGGACCTCGCCGTTGAGGAAGTCCTCGAACTTGTCCCACTGCGGCTCCTTCGAGTCGAGCGTGAAAGGATTCTTGCCTTCTGCCTCGAGTTCGGGGTTGTAACGCCAGAGGTGCCAGTAGCCGCACTCAACGGCTGCCTTCTCCTCTTCCTGTGCGTGCCCCATGCCCTTGCGGATACCATGGTTGATACAGGGAGCGTAGGCGATGACAATCGACGGACCGTCATAGGCCTCGGCCTCGCGGAGAGCCTTGAGGGTCTGAGCCTGGTTGGCACCCATGGCAATCTGGGCACAATAGACGTAACCGTAGGTCGAAGCTATCAGACCGAGATCTTTCTTGCGCACGCGTTTGCCCGATGCGGCAAACTTGGCGATTGCGCCGAGCGGAGTGGCTTTCGATGCCTGGCCGCCGGTATTCGAGTAAACCTCGGTGTCGAGCACGAGGATGTTGACATCCTTGCCCGAAGCGAGCACGTGGTCAAGACCGCCGAAACCGATGTCGTAGCTGGCACCGTCGCCGCCTATAATCCACTGCGAGCGCTTAACGATATACTGTTTCAGCGAGAGGATGTTCTTGCAGGTGTCACAGCCGCAGGCTTCGCAGAGCGGAACAATCTTGTCGGCAATCATGCGCGTCTGGGCAGCGTTGTTGCGGTCAGCAAGCCACTGCGAGGCGAGTTCCTTTATTTCGGGAGTGCAGCACTGACAGGTTGTGGCCTGCTCCATGTAGACGGCCAGGCGCTCACGCATCTTGTCGGCACCTATCTTCATTCCGAGGCCATATTCACAGAAGTCTTCGAAGAGCGAGTTGGCCCAGGCCGGACCGTGACCCTTGGCGTTGACGGTGTAGGGTGTCGAGGGAACCGAGCCCGAGTAGATTGACGAGCAGCCGGTGGCGTTGGCGGCGATCTCGCGGTCACCGAAGAGCTGAGTAATCAGTTTGACATATGGAGTCTCTCCGCAGCCCGAACATGCGCCCGAGAACTCAAAGAGCGGAGTTGCAAACTGGCTGTTCTTGACGTTTGCGGTGATGTCGACAAGGTCCTGCTTTGAAGCGACCGAAGCCACGCAGTAGTCCCAGTCTTTCTGGAGGTCGAGCTGAGTCTCCAGAGGTTTCATCTCGAGAGCCTTGGCGCCGCGTTTGCCGGGGCAGACAGCAACACAGTTGCCGCAACCGAGACAGTCGAGCTGGTCAACGGCCTGAATGAAGCGCATGCCCTGGAATGACTTGCCGATAGCCGGGAGAGTGTGGTCTTCGCCGAAGGGGGCGCCGGCCATCTCTTTTTCGTCGAGAACGAAGGGACGTATGCAGGCGTGGGGGCAGACATAGGCGCACTGGTTACACTGTATGCAGTTTTCCTCAATCCATTCGGGAACGAAAGCTGCGACGCCGCGTTTCTCATAAGCGGCCGTACCCTGCTGCCATGTGCCGTCCTCGATTCCCTTGAAGGCGCTGACGGGGAGCAAGTCACCGTCCTGGGCGTTGATGGGACGAACAACCTCGTGGATGAAAGCGGGGTCGCCCTCGACCTGAGTCTCGGTGACAGTCAGACCTGACCATGCAGGGTCTACGTCGAGTTTCTTGTATTCGACGCCGCGGTCTACTGCGGCAAAATTCTTGTCGACAACGTCCTGGCCTTTTTTGCCGTAAGACTTGACGATAAACTTCTTCATCTGCTCGACGGCGAGGTCAACGGGG
>ENA-OYXU01000767-OYXU01000767.1-human-gut-metagenome-genome-assembly--contig:-NODE-767-length-12045-cov-5.150542_pt1 | contig 12045 bp, 14 predicted proteins | sample MGYA00243243_ERZ653435 | MGnify/ENA primary metagenome ERZ653435 (study PRJEB26926, sample SAMN06165113) | human gut metagenome | biome: ENVO:00009003; feature: ENVO:2100002; material: ENVO:00002003... | reverse complement strand
AAGTATTTAGAGTATGTCAAGATTTAAGAAACTGGCTATGCTGATGTCATTTGCCGCGGTATTAGGATTGGTAGGTTTAGTGATTGATTCCTGCGAAAACAGCTCATTTTAATTTCAAGATCCCATATTAAAACTTATAACTTGGAATATTTATTCATAAGATAAAGTGAGACTCTCCTTAATTCTCTATTCTCTCCTCCTTGATTATTGTGATTATTGATTGTGCAGTGCAATAAACCAAATCGTTGTATTCGTATCGATAATTTAATAATAAGTCCGATTAATTTATTTTGGTAATACTCAAACATATAGACAATCATGGAAAATTTCAGCATAAGTGCTTATTTGATAGGGCTCCTGAAGGGACTTCCGACGATGGTGTTGAGCCTTGGGATGGTATGGTGTCTTGTCCGCTGGGAGGAACTTTTGACGGCTCGAAATGTACACCGAATTTTAAGGATATTGGTGTTGAGTATCTGTGGGTTTGCCGGGGCATGGGTAATCTCGACGGTAACTTGGGCGCCATACGACGGTAAGATTCATCCGATGGTTACCATGTGTATAATGCCATTCATGTTTTACGCTTACATCCAGTGTTACCGTTATGAGCAAAGGCGGAAAGGGCTGCGGGAAGGTAATCCGTCGGTAAACCGCAACTGGCTTATCGCAGGCTGCGTGGTCTGGCTTGGGATATTGGGGTTGTATCCGATGGATTGCGGAATGGATGCACATGCTTTTTTTGTGATTGGTGTGTGGGTCCCATACTTCGCGATAGCACAGTATCTGATTTTCTTTGCAAATGATGACGGATGCGACATGTGGGCGAGCCGCACAGTGAAAGGTGGCGTGGAATATGTCCTTATTCTCGCCATATATTTCGCGGTGGCTTACCTTTGCTGGATGCAGATTCATCAATGGGAGGGTTTCCCGAATTTTTAATATGTAACGTTGACTATTTCAGATATTAATGTATTTTTATTAAGATATGGAAAATAATCTTTTCTGGCAGGAGGCATTGGAGCGTCTGGCGTTTGGAGCGGGAATCCTCGCATGGCTCTTCTGCATGATTTTCGCGACTTACCGCATGAAGCGCACCTCAATACGGCCATTTGTGCGTGGACTCGTCTTTTTAGGCATAACGGCGCTCTTTATCGGAATTGTTTTTCTTATTGTAAAATTATAAAATGGATGAGCATGGAACTTCAAAGCATGATGAATTGCATCCTCGCTGTAGGCGGAGTGCTGTTGTTGCTCTGCGGTTTTGAGGGGTATTATACGCGCCGCAAGAAGTTGCTTATAACCGGAATCATCGGAATCGTGGAGCTTCTTGCAGTCTATTCTCTCGGCTCTGCGTGGATCTATTGCCGCAGTTTCAGCGGTTGATGTCGGTCAGGGCGTGGAGAGTGGTGAAGAGTCGTTCCATTTCGGGCGTCAGCTCGACCTGACGTCGCGCCATGACGCGCCGCGCTATGGCGAAGAATTTCGACAAGGGAACCTCAGAGTACCCCATCGTAGCGCCCCCTTCGGAAAATGAGCCGACGAAATTGCGTGGGAAACCGGTTCCGTGTATGTTGACGCCGACGCCTACGGTGGTGGCGGTGTTGAACATGGTGTTGATTCCGGCCTTCGAGTGGTCGCCCATGATCAGGCCACAGAACTGCAGGCCGGTGCGGCGGAAGCGACGCGTGGGATAGTGCCAGAGCTTGATTTCGGTATAGTCGTTCTTGAGATTCGACGCCACGCAACCGGCTCCGAGATTGCACCACGAGCCAATAACGGCATTGCCGAGAAATCCGTCGTGGGCCTTGTTGGTGTAGTCGTGCATGACAATGTTGTTGATCTCGCCGCCGACCTTGCAGTGGCGCCCGATTGTTGTTGCGTCGTAGATGCGTGTCAGCATGTTGACGGTGGAGTGGTCGAGAATAGCCACAGGCCCGCGCAGACATGAGCCCTCCATGATTTCGGCTCCGGGACCCACGTAGATAGGACCGTGCTCGGTGTTGAATGTCACGCCCTCGGCGCGGGCGCCTTCATCGAGGAAAATACGGGCCGATGTGCCTATGACGGTGCATGTCTTGCTCAGCGGACGTGACACCTCGGTCTCGGTCAGCAGTTCGAAGTCGTTGCGGATCTCCTCGGCGTTATGGATGAAGAGATCGTAGGCATACTCGATTGAGGTGACCTCTCCGGGATAGGGGATGAAGCGCTCGGGGCGGCCGCAATAGGCGATGGTGCGCTCTCCTTTTGTCAGCGCCTCGCCGGGGAGGAGCAGGGCCACGGTGTCGGCCAGTCTTCGGGAGGCAACGATGTGGGAGGCGATCACAAGTGTATCCGAGGCAGGTTCAGCGTTGGGATAGAGCTCCCGGAGATAGTCGGCAGTGATGTAGGAATAGTCTCCCGGAAGCAGACGCTCCCACTTGCTGCGGAGCGTTGTGAGTCCTAAGAGAAGTTCGCTGACAGGGCGGGTGAAGGTCAGCGGGAGAAGAGAGCATGCTATTTCCGGATCGTCGGCAAGAATGATTTGGCGTGGCATAACTGATGGGTTTTAGAGCTTGTTTTATAATAAATATTAACGACAGGGCTGTCAGTGGTCGAGTATATTTTCGTTTGCGATGAGGGAGCTATGGGGTACCATAACGACCGAAGAGCAGACGGATAGATACCGGCAAATGACAGTAGAAAGGTATATTCTGTTAATGTATTTACAATCAGTCTGAAATCTCATTGATATGGAAGAAAATGGAGCTCGTTTATGTGGCTGTGGTTTCGCATTTCTTGGCCGCTTTTCGTCCTGTTCCTCAGTCATGTATATCCAATACACTCCTTCGTCACACAACGAAAAGCAGCTCAAACTATGCGACCCTGTCGTCAACATTTATTATGAAACAAGCTCTTAGGCTGCAAATTTACTGATTTTTCGTGTAAAATCGGTCGGAGGGGGCCGGGTGATTTTGACTTGTGATAAAATATTTATACCTTTGTGTTTGAAATACAATGCTTAAAGCTGAACAGCAATGAAATATACAGAATTGGATGTTCCGGGAGTATGGCTCATCGAGCCGCGCCGATTCGGCGATGCCCGGGGCTATTTTATGGAGTCGTTCAAAAAAGAGGAATTCCAGGCCCATGTAGGTCCTGTGGAGTTCGTTCAGGACAATGAGTCGCTTTCGGGGAGGGGAGTGCTCCGCGGCCTCCATTTCCAGAAAGGAGCTTTCGCGCAGGCCAAGCTGGTCAGGGTCTCGCGCGGCTGCGTGCTTGATGTGGCGGTTGATCTTCGCGGCGGTTCGCCCACCTACGGGCGCCATATAGCCGTGGAGCTTTCACAGGAAAACGGGCGGCAGGTCTTCCTGCCGAGAGGCATGGCCCACGGTTTCATAGTTCTCAGCGATGAAGCTCAGTTCCAGTATAAGGTTGATAACCGTTATGCTCCCGAGAGCGAGGCCACCCTCCGGTTCAATGATCCGGAACTGGCCATAGACTGGCGGCTGCCCGAAGGGGAGATGTTGCTGTCGGAGAAAGATAAGCGTGGAATTCCGTTCAATGACATAGAACCGTTTTGATTATGAACAGACTGATGGCTATTTTTCTGGCGGCAGTGGTTTCATTTGCCGTCCAAGCCCGGGAACTCGGGCTTATCCCCATGCCCGCGCAGCTGAAAGATGGTGCCGGCACGTTTGACGCCCGGAAAGCGCGAGGCATATATTATGCCGATGATATTTCCTCGTTCAACCGGAGCGTGCTTGATTCGGTTTGGCGCGGGATGTCTGAGCCATTAACACCGGTAGCATCCGGGAAAAAAGCGTCGGTCCGCCTGACGACTGACACTTCTCTTCCCCGGGAAGGTTACAGGCTTCTCGTTACGCCGAAGGAGATACGCCTGACTGGCGGGAGCAACGCCGGTGTCTATTACGGAATAATGACGCTCGGCCAGATCATGGACTCAGACCGTGGCGCGAGTGCGAGGGGGCTCCTGCCATGCGTTGAGATAACAGATTCACCCCGCTATGGCTTCAGAGCGCTGATGGTTGACCCTGCGCGCCATTTTCTGCCTGTAGGTGATCTGAAACGCTTCGTCGATCTGATGTCGCGTTACAAATACAATACTCTTCAGCTTCATCTGACCGATGATCAGGGCTGGCGCGTGGAAATCAAGAGCCGCCCGGAACTTGCCGCCGGTCAGAAGCATTACACTCAGTCGGAGTTGCGCGATCTTGTCGCCTATGCGGCTGACCGCAACGTCGAGATTATTCCCGAGATAGATATTCCGGGCCATACTGCAGCTTTTCTTCACGCTCATCCGGAACTGATGTGCGACACCGGCGATTCGGTGAAAATAGATCTCGCCTCGACTACGAATCTGATGCTCTGCGCCTCACGCGATTCCGTTTATGATATTTACGACGACATCATAGCGGAAATAGCCGCTCTCTTCCCGGCCCGAAACATCCATCTCGGGGGCGACGAGTCGGCGATAGCTGCAAACTGGGACCGGTGTTCACGCGACATCGCACTGACCGACTCCCTCGGGCTTGAGAACCCCACGCAGCTCATGGCATATTTCTTCGACCGCATTTTCAGCTCGGTGAGAAGGCATGGCAAGGAACCCATGATGTGGTGTGAGCTTGACAACATCCGCATGCCGGCCCGTAAATATCTGTTCGACTATCCGAAGGATGTGCGGCTTGTGACATGGCGTGCCGGGCTGACCCCGAAGTGCATGGAGCTTACCGCCGCAAGCGGCCACCGTCTTGTGATGGCCCCCGGCGAATACGCTTATCTCGATTATCCGCAATACAGGAACGATTTCCCGGAATTCAACAACTGGGGCATGCCTCAGACCACGCTTGAACAAGTCTATGGCTTCGATCCTTCCTACGGCGGCGACAACCGCAATATCGACGGTGTCATGGGAACTCTCTGGGCCGAGGCGATGCCTGATGTCAACCGCGTGACCTACATGGCCTTTCCCCGTGCTCTCGCGCTTGCGGAAGCCGGCTGGAGCAGCATGGACCGCCGCGACTGGAATTCTTTCCGCCGCCGTCTTCTGCCCGTCCTCACCACCTTGCTGTCTTCGGGAGTCTCTTTCCGCGTGCCTTTCGAGATCTATCCTGTCCGCTGAACCGGTTTCCCGGGAGGCTGAGCGGTTTCAAGGCCATGTAGCATGTCGAGGCATAAAATCCGCCAATGACGAAGCCGCCAATAACGTCACCCGGGTAATGCACTCCCAGATAGATGCGGGAATAGGACACAAGCACTGTCCATGCGATCAAGGACAGAGCGATATATCGGTTTCTGAGGATCAACGAAATGAAAAGCGCGAAAGCGAAAGAGTTTGCCGCATGGCATGAGGGGAATCCGTAGCTGCCACCCCGATAGCCGTTGACTAAGTGCAGCCCGATGTTTATCGGATTGTCGGGATTCGACGGCCGCAACCTCGCGACCGCCGGACGTATGATGGAAGAACATGTCTGGTCGGTCAGCGCAATCACCGTTGCGGCAGCCGCTATGACAGCGATGCCTTTGGCCCACCCGAGCCGCCGGACGAGCGATGCCGCCACCAGCAGATAGAGCGGTATCCATATCCACCTGTCGCTCATCCACCACATCAGCGAGTCAAATGCCGGGGAATTAGATCCGTTGACGGCCAGAAGAATGTCCGTATCAATCGATTCAAGAAAAGACAATAGCATCATGTAGGTTAAGAAGTCTGTTTGTCCCGCAAAAATATCGGACGATTCTGTTGAAATTTTGAATTTCAGCGTCGCAATTCATAATTTCTTCAGAATTCGACCGTAAATTTGCATAAAAAACGCTCCTTATGAAACTTCTTATAATTGAAGACGAAAAAGCGCTCTCCGACAGTATTGTCAGTTATCTCAGCCATGAGGAATACCTTTGCGAGCAGGCTTTCACTTACGCCGAGGCACTGGAGAAAACCGGGGCGTATGAATATGACTGCATCCTGCTCGATCTAATGCTGCCGGGCGGGAGCGGGCTGGATATTCTCAGGACGATCAAGCGGGATAACCCGGCTGCAGGCGTAATCATCATCTCGGCGAAGGATTCCATCGACGATAAGGTCGAGGGCCTGAAGATCGGTGCCGACGATTATCTCGCAAAGCCTTTCCATCTGCCGGAGCTGGGAATGAGAATATTCGCTCTGTTGCGTCGCAAATGTTTTTCGGCCGGTAATGTCATTTCGACAGGACCCGTAAGTGTAGATCTTCTGCGACGGTCAGTGGCGGTCGGCGACCGTTCGCTCGAGCTGACGAAATCGGAATACGATCTTCTTCTGTTCCTTGTTGAGAACCGCCGGCGCGTAGTGTCGAAGAGCGCCGTGGCTGAGCACCTGAGCGGAGATGTGGCCGACATGATGGATGATTTCAACTTCGTGTATGCTCACGTGAAGAATCTTAAGGCCAAACTGGCGTCGGCCGGAGCCACAGGATGTATAAAAACTTATTACGGGGCCGGTTATAAATGGGATATAGAATGATGAAGAATCTTGTTTCAAAGACTTTCTCCCGGTTCACGATCTGTTGCGTAGTGCTGTTCTTGGTGTCTGCGCCGCTGTTCTATTTCGTGACCAGGCATTATTATGCCGAAGACATGATAGATATAATCGAGGCGGTCGAAGGAGGTCACGGAATACCCCCTCTCGATCTTGAACGAGACATAATGGAGGGCATGATGATACAGTTCGTGTTGATTTTTGTCGTGGTCACCGTTTCGCTATACGTCACGATGAGGTTCGTCACTCGGCGCCTCTGGCTCCCTTTCGACGACACATTGCGCAAAGCGGAATCATTTAATGTGACGCAGGACGCCTCGCCTGAATTCATGCCGACAGACATCAGGGAATTCGACCGGCTTAACCGTTCGCTTGAAAAGATGATGAGGCGCAGCCGCGAGACCTACAGGATTCAGAAGGAGTTCACCGAAAACGCCTCCCACGAGTTGCAGACCCCGCTGGCCGTTACCCGGAGCAAGCTCGACCTTCTGATGCAGGAGAATCTCGATGAGAGGACAACGGCCATGATCGCCGACCTTTACGATCTGAATATGCGCATGGGGCATCTTAACCGCAGCCTTTTGCTCCTGGCGAAAATCGATAACGGACAATACTCCGAGGTGGAAACGGTCGATCCTCAACGGTTCATAGCGGAGCGCCTGGCGGCTTACCGGATGCTAAGGCCCGGTCTCAGGATTGATATGGAAGAGAACCGGAAAAATCCGCAGGCTCTCAAAGCCAACCCTATTCTGCTGGAGAGTCTGGTGAACAATCTTGTCGTCAATGCCATACGTCACACGCATGACTCAGCGGGGCGCATAGTCATAGCGCTCTCCGACGAGGGCTTTTCCGTCACCAATCCATCTGACGGCAAAAGCCTTGACGGTGCGAACCTGTTCCGTCGTTTCGGAGCCGGCTCTCTTGCCAAAAACGGCAACGGACTCGGCCTGCCCATAGCCAAGGCTGTCTGCGACTATCACGGATGGTCAATAGTATATTCCCATGACGGGAGCCGCCATAAATTCACAATAAGGACAAACCTATAGAACCATGTGGAAATTATACGCTCTTCTTTCAGCGCTGTTCGCCGCATTTACAGCCATATTCGCCAAACTCGGGGTAAGAAACATCGACTCCGATCTCGCAACTGCCATACGGACGGCCATAGTGCTCGCCCTGACATGGGGGATAGTGTTGATGAGCGGCAAAATGCAGCCTTTAAAAACGATAGGCGCCGGCACGTGGATATTCCTCATCCTGTCAGGCATAGCGACAGGGCTCTCATGGCTGTTCTATTTCAAGGCGCTTCAGATCGGAGAAGCGTCGAAGGTGGCGCCGCTTGACAAGATGAGTGTGGTATTCACCATCCTGCTCTCTTTCCTTATCCTGAAAGAGCCGCTCACTCCGAAAGTCATTGCAGGCGGTTTGCTGATAACGCTCGGGGCCATTGTGCTCATCTGGAAATGATCGGAACCGGAAAGGCTCGGGCTCTTTTATGGAAGAGAACCGCAATAAACAATAACGTATTTTGTTCTATTGTGCGAAGGGTGATGTTGTCGTTCCGTAACCTTCGGCAGACATTGTCAATAACCGTTGAAGAAAAGATGCAGAAAAGAACGAAAATATTTGGCAGTTAGGAAATTAGTTTGTAATTTTGCAACGCTTTTAAGCATGAGAAGGAGCTGACCGGAGGCTAAATCCCTGAGGGATAGAGCGATGGTTGGCTACGGATATGTGCTGAAAGAGCGCCTTGACAAAAGGATAAAACGAAAAGAAATATAAAAATTAATCGAATTAAGTAAACAAAAAGAACTAAGATGCCTACAATTCAGCAATTGGTAAGAAAAGGACGTGTGGCTCTCGAGGACAAGAGTAAGTCGCCTGCACTGGATTCATGCCCGCAGCGCCGTGGCGTTTGTGTGCGTGTTTATACCACCACTCCCAAAAAGCCTAACTCGGCAATGCGTAAGGTGGCCCGTGTGCGCCTCACCAACGGTAAGGAAGTCAACTCTTACATCCCCGGTGAAGGTCACAACCTGCAGGAACACTCTATCGTGCTCGTGCGCGGCGGTCGTGTAAAAGACCTCCCTGGTGTACGTTATCACATTGTCCGCGGTACTCTTGATACCAGTGGCGTGAAGGACCGCACTCAGCGTCGTTCGAAATACGGTGCAAAGCGTCCGAAAGCCGCCAAGAAGTAATCGTAATCCAAACGTCTAAAATCTTACAGCCCCTCCGGGTGCAGGGCTTAAAACAAAGCGTCCGGATAAAGAGAAAAGTAACTGAAGTAAACAGAATCTTCGCTTTTTGATTTATTGGAAGGCTAATTCGAAACATAATCGACGGTTGAGTAAACGACCGGGCCGGAGGGCCGGCGTTGAAGATGAAAGAAGCAGCAACCAAGCAAACAAAAAACGATAAAAAATCGCTCAAAACACAAAATGAGAAAGGCAAAACCTAAGAAGCGGGTCGTTTTACCCGATCCCGTTTTCAACGATGTAAGAGTTTCCAAGTTCGTCAATCACCTGATGTATGACGGCAAGAAGAACACCGCTTACACCATTTTCTACAGCGCTCTTGAAACCGTGAAGTCAAAACTTCCCAACGAAGAGAAGACCGCTCTTGAAATCTGGAAAAAAGCCCTTGAAAATGTAACTCCTCAGGTCGAGGTCAAATCACGTCGCGTAGGCGGTGCCACCTTCCAGGTGCCTACTGAAATCCGTCCTGACCGCAAGGAGTCGATATCGATGAAAAACCTCATCCTCTATGCCCGCAAACGTGGCGGCAAGACCATGGCTGACAAGCTGGCTGCCGAAATCGTGGATGCCTACAACGATCAGGGCGGCGCATTCAAGCGCAAGGAAGACATGCACAAGATGGCCGAGGCCAACCGTGCGTTCGCTCACTTCCGTTTCTAAATTCCAATTAAAGTTTTTCATTGATTTTTATTCCAAAGAACAACAATGTCTAAAGCAGACGAACTACTTAAATTTACCCGTAATATAGGTATTATGGCTCATATCGATGCCGGTAAGACAACCACATCGGAGCGCATATTGTTTTATACGGGTCTGACTCACAAAATAGGTGAGGTTCACGACGGCGCCGCTACCATGGACTGGATGGAGCAGGAGCAGGAGCGTGGTATAACCATCACCTCCGCCGCCACTACCGCTTTCTGGAAATATGACGGCAACAAATATAAGATCAACCTTATCGACACTCCGGGACACGTGGACTTTACCGTCGAGGTAGAGCGCTCTCTGCGTGTGCTCGACGGCGCTGTCGCTACATTCTGCGCCGTGGGCGGTGTTGAGCCTCAGTCAGAGACCGTTTGGCGTCAGGCTGACAAATATAATGTTCCCCGTATCGGTTATGTGAACAAGATGGACCGTTCGGGCGCCAACTTCTTCGAGGTTGTACGCCAGATCAAGGATGTGCTCGGTGCAAATCCCTGTCCTATCCAGATTCCTATCGGCGCGGAAGAAACATTCAAGGGTATCGTTGACCTCATCACGATGAAAGCTATTTTCTGGCATGACGAATCGATGGGTGCCGACTACGACGTAGAGGATATCCCTGAAAATCTCGTTGCCGAAGCCGAAGAGTGGCGCGACAAGATGCTCGAGAAAATCGCCGAGTTCGACGACGCCATCATGGAAAAATATTTCGATGATCCTTCGACCATCACCGAAGATGAGATCCGCGCTGCCATACGCAAGGCTACGATCGCCATGGGTATCGTGCCGATGACCTGCGGTTCCTCTTTCAAGAACAAAGGCGTTCAGCCGCTGCTCAACAATGTCTGCGCATATCTGCCCAGCCCCGTTGACGCCGGCGCCATCGAAGGTCATAATCCTGACAATCCCGACCAGGTCGAGGTTCGCGAACCGCTGCCTGAATCGCCCATGTGCGCCCTCGCGTTCAAGATCGCAACCGACCCCTATGTCGGCCGTCTGACATTCTTCCGTGTATATTCCGGAAATGTGGAAGCCGGTAGCTACATCCTCAATGCCCGTTCAGGCAAGAAGGAACGCGTTTCACGTCTGTTCCAGATGCACTCCAACAAGCAGAATCCTATGGAAGCGATCGGTTGCGGCGATATAGGCGCAGGCGTAGGTTTCAAGGATATCCGCACCGGTGACACTCTCTGCGCCGAAAACGCTCCCATCGTTCTTGAGGCCATGGACTTCCCCGATCCCGTTATCGGTATCGCAGTAGAGCCCAAGACTCAGAAAGACCTTGACAAGCTCGGCGTGGGCCTGCAGAAACTTGCAGAAGAAGACCCGACATTCCGCGTACAGACCAACGAGGAAACCGGCCAGACCGTTATCTCCGGTATGGGTGAGCTTCACCTCGACATCATTATCGACCGTCTGAAGCGTGAGTTCAAGGTTGAATGTAACCAGGGCCGTCCTCAGGTAAGCTACAAGGAAGCCATCACAGCTCCCGTAGAGCTCCGCGAGGTGTTCAAGAAGCAGACCGGTGGTCGCGGTAAGTTCGCCGATATCATCGTGCGTGTTGAACCGGCCGACGAAGGATTCGAAGGCAACCTTCAGTTCATCGACGAGGTCAAGGGCGGTAACATCCCCAAGGAGTTCATCCCCTCGATCCAGAAAGGTTTCACCACAGCAATGAAAAACGGTGTGCTCGCAGGTTATCCCGTGGAAAAACTCAAGGTTACCGTTATCGACGGTTCGTTCCACCCGGTTGACTCCGATCAGCTTTCATTCGAGCTCTGCGCCATCCAGGCCTTCAAGAAAGCTTCTGAGAAAGCTAATCCCGTTCTTCTCGAGCCTATCATGAAGATCGAAGTCGTTACTCCCGAAGAAAGCATGGGTGACGTCATCAGCGACCTTAACAAGCGTCGCGGTCAGGTAGAGGGTATGGAAACCAGCCGTTCAGGCGCACGTGTCGTTAAAGCCCAGGCTCCTCTTGCAGAAATGTTCGGTTACGTGACCGCACTCCGCACCATCACCTCGGGCCGCGCAACCTCGACAATGACCTTCAGCCACTACGCCGAAGTCAGCAACTCGATCGCACGCAACGTGCTGACCGAATGCCAGGGCCGCGTTGACTTACTGAAATAAAATAACTTTCATTCAACCACAATATGAGCCAAAAAATCAGAATCAAGCTTAAATCTTACGATCATGACTTGGTGGACAAGTCAGCCGAGAAGATTGTGAAGACTGTAAAGAGCACCGGCGCTGTCATCAGCGGTCCGATTCCTCTGCCCACTCACAAGCGCATCTTCACAGTCAATCGCTCAACCTTCGTCAACAAAAAGTCACGTGAACAATTCCAGCTGTCGAGCTTCAAACGTCTCATCGACATCTACAACTCGACCGCAAAGACCGTTGACGCTCTCATGAAGCTCGAATTGCCCAGCGGCGTCGATGTTGAAATCAAGGTCTGATCCGCAGCACGTAAGAATTTAAGAAACACAATCAAAGTCAAAACAAAATTTAAAACTTAGAGAAATGCCAGGATTATTAGGAAAGAAAATCGGAATGACATCCGTTTTCAGTGCC
>ENA-OYXU01000762-OYXU01000762.1-human-gut-metagenome-genome-assembly--contig:-NODE-762-length-12116-cov-4.164912_pt1 | contig 12116 bp, 13 predicted proteins | sample MGYA00243243_ERZ653435 | MGnify/ENA primary metagenome ERZ653435 (study PRJEB26926, sample SAMN06165113) | human gut metagenome | biome: ENVO:00009003; feature: ENVO:2100002; material: ENVO:00002003... | reverse complement strand
GACGAGCGCCGGCGAAGCCAGACCCAGTCCGAGGTGTATGACCAGGCCGCCTACAGCGGCCGATATGGCGTTGGAAACGTTAAAGGCAATCTGTATGCCAGCACCTCCGAGCATCTCGCCTCCCGTGGCATAGCGCACGATGAGAAACTGCAGCGGACCACCGATGCCGAACAGCGACGCGGTTGCGATGAACATAAGCGGCAGCGAGGCGACTTTGGAGCCTGAAAGCAGATAGAGAAGCGGCATGACAATAATCAAGGATGCTGCAATCCAGGCCGTCACCCTCGCGACGCCGTAACGGTCGGCCAGATGGCCCGAAAGCGCGTTTCCGACCACCATACCGAGTCCGGCGAGCATCATAATCCATGTCATATCGGCGGTCGTGAATCCGGTGACGCGCGTCATTATAGGCTCGATGTAGCTCAGCCAACAGTAGACACTCGCCTGTCCGAAGAACACACCGGCATATATCAGCCACGGCGCCGGTTTTCTGAGAAATCTGAACTGGCCTTTCATGCCGGTGACAGGCAGGGGAGCGACTTTGGGGACGAACGACCATATGGCCGCAAATGCGCACAACCCCGTCACCGCCACTGCACCAAAGACATAACGCCATCCAAAGAGGTTGCTGACCAGCGTGGCCAGCGGTACACCCGCTAAGTTGGCAAGTGTCATTCCTCCGACCATGACGGCGACAGCGCTCGCTCCTCCTCCGGCGGAGGCCAGACGCGTACAGAGTATGGCTCCTGCACCGAAATAGGCACCGTGAGGCAGTCCAGACACAAAGCGCGCGCAGAGCATTGCTCCAAAGCCCGGTGCGAGTGCGGCCGCCAGATTACCCAGACAGATGACGGCGCTGAGAGTCAGCATAAGCCGCTTGAGAGGCATATTGCGCCATAAGAGCAGCATCGGAGCTCCGACAGCCACGCCAAGTGAATAGAGGGAGATGAGATTTCCGCCGGCAACAATAGACACGCCGAGACTCTCCGACACAGTGTCGAGGATTCCCATCATGCCGAACTCGGCTATGCCGAGCGCAAATGTGCCGACGGCCAGAGCGACCAGACTTCGTTTCATATCTTCACGTTTTTAGCCCGCAAAGATACGAAAATGCAGTCAATGGTCGAGTGCCTTGATTACGAGAGCCTCAAACTCAGGCTCTTCCATATATCCGGTGTAGGATACAACCTCGTGATAGGGGCTGATGACGGCGATGTGAGGTATGGCCGTGACATTGAACTGACGGGCTGTGTTGGGGTTGGAGTCTACATCGACCGACATGAACGTGGCGCGTCCGTGATATTTGGCCGCGACTTCATGGAATACGGGAGCAAACATGCGGCATGGACCACACCATGAGGCGTTGAAGTCAATGATGATGGCTCGGTTGTGGTCAGGATGGATTTCGCCGTTACCGTTATAGTGGACGACATAGTCTACACCTTTGTCGGCGAGTACCGTGTCTACGCGGCTGTCGGCCATGGCTTCCTTCCTGCCTTCCTCCTCTATTTTCTCGTTGACTTTTGACGCGTTTGAGCCGGAGCACGAAGCGCTCATGGCTGCGGCAGTGAATCCTGCGGCAATGATATAAAACAAGTGTTTCATGTTTCGGAACGGAGATGTATTATTTTTATAATAACGGTCGGCGGAGACCGATGGTTTTTCTATTCGATGAAAAGGGCGTCGACGGTGTCGGCCGTGACGCTGATGGTCACACCGCGCCAGTCATAGTAGGTTGACGCACTGTCGGCCGACAGCTCGCGCACACCGCGCAAACGGCGTAGGGCGGCGCCACGGGTGCCGACAACGACACGGCTTTCGCCGATATTGACGCCCGGGCCTCGGCCTACGACACTCAGCATGACAACGCGCGTCTTGCGGTCTTCACTCTCGACCGCCTCGCCTGTCATGACCACGGCTCCTTTTCTGAGAAATCTGACCGCGGTGGCGTCCTCGTCATAGGCTATCACGTCGAGCGACACCTCTATAGAATCATAGACGCCCGGAAGCACGCGCGGCATTGCCGACACCTCCATGCCGAGCCTGACAGGCCCTACGCCCAGCGACGTCATCGGAGGCGCCTGGACAATGGAGTCGGCGTCAGTGGTGTCGCGCGGCTCGAGGCGGGGCGCCGGAGTCTCATACGAGTGAAGACCGGTTTCGCGGGCACCGTCGCTCTTCGAACAGGCTGTCAGTGTGAGCGCTGTCAAAATCAGACACCCTAATTTTCTCATGACACGATTTTTTGAAGTATAAATTTGGCGGTGAGATAAAAAGTCGGTATATTTGTCGCGGAATAATTGGAACTGATTAATAGTTTTTATGGGAATTAATTAACGAAAAGACTAAGATCGCCGCGAGGCGGTCTTGTTTGTTATATAGGGGTCGCGCCTTGACGCGGCCCCTTTTTCTTTTCAGTGATTATCCCATAACTATCTGTCAGACACAGGCTATACCTAACACATCAAGGACGCACTCCAATCGCGGGAGGCGTCCTCTGTATGTTTTAATGTGTGCATTGGCTCTGTGAAGCTTCGCGACAGTCCCGGCTTATTTCGCAGCAGGAGCAGCGGGCTTAGCGGCAGGGGCGGCAGGGGCAGCCGGAGCGGCAGATGCTGCGGGCTTGGCAGCCTCGGGAGCGGCAGTGCCGAAGTCTGCGGGTGCAGTCTGCTCTGTGGCGGGAGCGCTCACGCGTGATCCGGCGCGGTCAGCAGCACTGGGCATGCAGAATGTCGAGAGCACGGCCAGAACGGCGATGAGACCGGCGAGGCTCCATGTCAGCTTCTCGATGAATGAGTTGGTGCGGCGCACGCCCATGATCTGGTTTGAGCCGGCGAACGACGACGACAGGCCGCCGCCTTTTGATTTCTGAATGAGCACAACGCAAATCAGCAGGACGGCTGCAATCAGAGTCAGTACAATAAGAAGTACGTACATAGTGATTATTTATCTTTTGTCGGATTATATTTGCTATTTAGCATCAGTTTCTGCAAGAAACGCAATTGGTCTGCAAAGTAACTACTTTTTGATGGGATATTCAAATTTAGATGGCTTAATATTTCATAAGCCTTGTCATATTTGCCCTGACGAATATAGATTTTGGCCAAAGACTCGCTCAGCGACGAGTCGTCGCGCGGTTCCATGAGTGGTTCGCGACGCGGTTTGGGCGGCGTGGCAGACTCAGCGGCAGGGGCAGGCACCGGTTCAGGCTCAGGTGACCGCCGCTGAGCCGGCTTCGCAGTAACTTCAACCTCAATGTCGTCGAGTGTGGCGATTTCCGGAGCCGGTGCTTCCGTGACAACCGGTTTCTCCGGGATACTACGCAGAAGCGGAGCACCCTCGCGTTCTTCTTCGAGAAAAGCGTCAATGAGGCGGTCCTGATCGTCGGCCGGAGCCGCAGTCGCGTGGCCGTATTCCTCCTCAAGCACTGCAGCATATTCTGGCGTGGGATTCAGAATCATGCGCTCGAGCAGAGCGTCTTCGCGCGGGTCTGAGCCGTGTCCGTATAGCTCCAGATATGTGTCGATGGTGGTGTCGGTGTCGGGAGTCTCCACGACGGGCTCGGGCGGATAGAACGGCTCGCCGTCAGCGTCGGGGCGCCCTATCAGGTCATAAAGCATGTCAAGGTCTGAAGCGCATAGAGCCACACGCTGTCTCAGCTCCGCACGTTCGGCGTCGCTGAGCGACTGAGCGCGTCTGAGGCGCAGTATGGCCGGAACGGTGAACGACGGACACTCGGCAGCCATCGCGCCGACCAGTTCGGCCGACGGCACTGCGGCGGGGTCACGCGCCACTTTCATAAATTCCTCAATCGTGTTGCTCATCTGCGTGTCGTTCTCACATATTACCAGTCGCCGAGTGTGGCGTTGAATATCAGAGTGACAAGCTCTTTGGAAATCTCCTCGCAGAGCTGGTCCTGCACCTCGGTCAGCATCTCGGAGCTGTCGAAATCGCGGTATGCGCTGAATGTCTGGTCAATATCTTTGTTTTCGCGTTTGTTGTCGGTATATCTGACGCGCACCTGAATGGTCAGCCTCGTTTTCGAGGCATAGGCATCTTCGGTGACGGCCTGAGGCGAGAGGTTGTAGCCCGTTATTTCGCCCTCGATGCGTATGTCTGACGAACCGTCGGTAGTCTGCAGACGCGTGTTGCGGGTGATATAGTCGGTCAGCTCGTTTTCAAACGTGGTCTGAAGCGGCGGATAGACCAGCGCCGCGCGTATGGGGAACTGGCCAATGCTGATTGTGCGGTAGACCGAATAGTCTATCGAGGCGCCGTTGAAGGTGTAGCTGATACGGCACGACGACGTCAGCAGCGCGCACACCACGACGGCAATCACCGCCACAAACGCCGTGACCGCTGTCCTACTCTTTTTCGCCATATGCGAGGTCGCCAGCATCGCCGAGGCCGGGCACAATGTAACTGTGGGCGTTGAGTTCGGGGTCGATGGCACCCATCCAGAGCGTGGCGTTCTCAGCCGGCAGATTGTCGCGCAGATAGTCGACGGCCTGACGTGAGGCAATAACCGAGCAGATATGGACTTCGGCGGGGATGCCCTTGTTCACGAGCGCTCTATAGGCCAGCTCCATCGACGAGCCCGTGGCGAGCATCGGGTCGACAAGAATGAGAGTCTTGCCGTCAAGCCGCGGCGAGGCCATATATTCGATGAAGACATCGAAGTGATTTTCGTCGGTATACTTGCGATAGGCCGACACGAAAGCGTTCTGAGCGCGGTCGAAGTAGTCGAGAAAGCCCTTGTGGAAAGGGAGTCCAGCACGAAAAATCGTCGCCAGCACAATCTGTTCGTCAAGCACGCGGCAGTCGGCGTCGGCCAGCGGCGTCGTCACCCTCTCCGTGCGATAACGCAGACGGCGCGAAATCTCATAGGCCATAATCTCGCCTATACGCTCGAGATTGCGGCGAAAACGGAGCATGTCGCGCTGTATGTCTTTATCGCGCAACTCGCTCATATATTGATTGACCAGCGAAGGGTGGTCAGCGAAATTGTAAACTTCCATTTGACGGCAAAGTTAGTGATAATTCACGAAATTTCAACGATCTCAGCGGAATGAAGATGCGACGCGGCGCCTGATGGCTATGACATTGGTCAGCGTGATGAGCGCCATGACAGCCACGGCGACACCCATGGTTATCCAGGGGGAGGCCACACCGGCGCCGAGCGACTCGAGCGGAGCCGACCACAGACGGTGAGCGACGAACATGACGGCAACGGCCACAACGAGCACGGCGACGTTGACCCACGAGACCATGACGATATAGCGTCGCGAAACCTCGCCGGGCGTGTAACCCAGCTCCATGAGACGATGGATTTTGTCGCGGTTTTTCTGGAGCAGCAGATAGATGCTAAGCAGCAGTATGAAGACTGACAGCAGGCTGATGACCAGTCCGACAGCAATGACGACGGTGGTGACGACGTTGAGGAAGAAGGCGGCGCGGCCCGAGTCGGCCTTGTCGCCCGCGGCCTCATAGCTGTGTTCCGAGAGATAAGCGTCGGCCTGAGGGTCGCCGGCCCGGTTCATCTCGATGATGACGCGCGAAGGCGCCGGTTTCTCCTCCGACTCTGAGTAGACGCCGTTGGCCCAGTCGAGAAACTCCTGCGGCACGGCAATGGTGTTCAGACGCGACGAGAAACCGACAATGCGTGCGTTGACCCAGTCCTGACGGCCGTTGCCGCTCAGCGACAGCCTCAGCGGCACCATCGACACCATCTCCTCCGAAATCTGGGGCATCGCGTGGGTGGCTGCATAACCGAAGTTATAAAGTGTCAGATAGTCCTTGGAGATCACGACCGGCACAGGCGTTTTCTGCCCCGGGGTGTAACCCCAGCCCGGCGGCTTCACGTCAAAATAGTCGGAGGGTATCGACTCGAGAAACATCGACGTGGACATCTGACGTCCGCTGAAGTCAACGGTGGCGAAGACATTGAAGTCGGCGGCGGTGAAGACACCGGCACGGCGCACCCAGGGCTGCGACTTGATATCGCTTATCTCCGACTCCGAAAAGTTGACCTGACCGCCGATGAGCGAACCGAGGCCCGAAACCTTCTTCGAGATTATCAGGTAGTCGCGTGATATAAAGGAGTCTTCTCCGCCCGTGGCCGAGCTGACGTCGCGATAAAACTGGAGCGCGGTCAGCACGATGGTCAGTCCGACGAGATTGGCCATGGCATAGCCCACGAGCTGCGAGGCGCTGACGTTTCGGCGCAGGAGACGGGTGACGGGATTCACACTGCTCATAGCTCGAGGATATTAAAGTCGGGTAAAACAATTTTGTTGCCCACCGAGGTGGCTATCACGCCGGCACCCCGAGCACGGGCCTCTGCATCAATCATGGCGGCCACGGCGCGATTGTTGCGGGCATCGAGGTGGCTTACGGGTTCGTCGATTAGCAGGAAGTCGAAAGGCTGACAGAGGGCACGGATGATGGCAACGCGCTGCTGCTGCCCCACCGAGAGATGTCCGGCCGGCACATCGGCCTTCCGGGCTATTTCAAGCGTCTCGAGCATCTCCATAATCTGATTGCAGGTCTTGCAGCCGGTCAGACGGTTCTTTATGTCGATGTTCTCCATCACCGTCAGTTCGGGAAAGAGATACATCTCCTGGGGCAGATAGGCAAGCGACGTGCGCCGCAGCTCACACCACTGCTTCACCGAAAATTCGCGTATGTCACGGCCGTCAAACCTGATTGTGCCGCTGTAGTCGGTGCGAGAACCATAGACAAAGGCACACAACGACGACTTGCCGGTGCCGCTCTCGGCCTCGATTAACCAATATTGTGGCCGCGCAAACGTTATGTTGCGCAGCCACACATGTGAGTTGCATACGGGCGGCTCGTTCTCGCTGCCGACAAAGACAAGCGGGAGCACGCCCTCAAGCGTGATTTTATCTATCAATTTCTTTTTACTGGGCTAGTTTGATGAGTGCGGGAAGTATTTTTTCTTTGGTATTCTCCAGCGACAGTACAAATTTGCCTTCGTCCTTGCCCGACGAGGCCACGGCGCTCAGGCTGAAGTTTGCCGAAGGATTGAAGACTGTCATCGAGGGGATTTCGGCAGTCATGCCGGCGAGTTTTTCATTGAAGGCAGCGGCGGCAGATGACCCGGAGGTGGGCTCAGGCTTGTAGTTGGCCACTGTCAGGTAGCCGTCGACAATGCCGAAATAGACCGGCATGCCGGCATATTCACCCATAAAGAGTCCGTTGCCGACGTCGGTGGCATTAAAGCCTAACTGCGGGCCCATAGCCTTGACCATTTCGACGAGCTGACGGGCTGTGTCTTCTTTATAGTGAATCATCATGATGAAGCGGAAGACCGACGGATTCTGCTGGACCTGGCTGACAGCCTGGTCCAGCGTTATGCCGGGAGCGAGACCCAGCGACATGAGAACCGTGCCGTCAATAGACTGGAGGTATGGGGTGACCATGGCCATCTGTGCCTGCACGCCCATAACATTTGGAACCTGTTTGGAGACATACTCAAGAAGACGCGTCCAGGGGAAGTCAGACGAGACGCCGACGGCTGCGGTAAACAGCGGCGTTGCCGGAACATACTGCAGAGCCGAAGTGTTGACGGGAACGAGTGTCTCACACTCGGCATCTGAACCGTCGGGATAGATATTCTTGGACTCGGCGGTCAGCTTCTGATCCTTGCAGTTGATTTCGCATACGCTCCAGAATGTCTGCTGTCCGTTTTTAGGCTCTTTGACAAGGAAGTTGGCCGACTGTCCGGCATAAGTTATCATAGCGGCTGACGAGAGGGCGGCTGCAACCGGTGAGATGTCAGCGACCGAATTGTCTGACGCGCGTTTCAGGATGGAGGCTACGGCATCGGTGACGCTACCGTTGCCGGTCGGAACAATCCACATCTGGTCGTTCTTAATCACCACGCGCCTGTTTTTCCATACCTTATAACCGTTCTGAGTCAGCGGCTGTTCGCCCGATTTTTCGGTAATCTTGGCGGCGGCTTTGTCAGGGTCGGAGAGCAGGGCTGTCACAACAACCATCTGCTGGTTCATGTTGGCAAACATGACAAATTCCTGATTTTTTATCAGAGCGGCAACTGAAACCATTTCGTCAGCCTCTGTGGCGGTCAGTGAGTTTTTCAGATAGTCGGGAATCACGGCTGAGCCGTCCTTGACCTGAACGTCAAGAGCCTCGGCAATTTTGACCGCGTCGAACTTTACCACAACATCTGCGTCGGCGGGGACTGACTCAAAGATAGGGTTGGTCTTCGAGCAGCCTGTCAGCACTAACATTGCCGCAAGCATGACAATAGAAATGAACGATTTGAATTTCATAGTCGTTTTCGGAAGAATTTATAAATAAGATTTGCTTTCTGCAAAGATAGCCCGTCCGCCCGACAATTCCAAATACCACGGCAAGACCATGCGCGGTCTCACATAAAATGTGTAATTTTGCGTGACAGAATCGAAACGGATATGAGAAAAGCGACGACTAAAGGAATCGGTGTCGACATGCTTCACGGCCCCATGCTCGGCAAGATTGTGGTCTTTGCGCTGCCTCTGATGGCGAGCGGTATCCTCCAGCAGTCGTTCAACGCTGTCGACGTAGCTATAATCGGGCGCTATTCCACCTCGCAGGCCATGGCGGCCGTCGGCTCAAACGGCGTAATCATCAGCATTCTCGTCAACCTCTTCTTAGGCATCGCCGTCGGCGCCAACGTGGTCATTGCCACATATATCGGTCAGCGCAACGACGACGGCATCCGCAAGTCGGTGGCCACGGTGGGCGCCCTGTCGCTCATCAGCGGCGCCATATTGCTTTGCCTCGGACTGATTGTCGCCCGGCCAATGCTCGAGGCCATGAGTGCTCCCGACGACGTCATAGACCTTGCCACCGAGTATCTCCGCATCTACTTCTGCGGCATGCCGTTCATCATGATTTATAATTTCGGTTCGGCAATACTCCGCAGTATCGGCGACACGCGTTCTCCATTCTACTCCCTGCTCGTCGCCACGGGCGTCAACGGTCTGCTCGACTGGCTTTTCGTCACCCAGTTTGACATGGGCGTGGCCGGTGTGGCCATCGCCACGGTGATTGCCAACGGTGTCAACGCCGCCATCATCTATCGTGTGCTCGCCACCGAGCCGGAGCCGTTCACTCTCCACGCGCGCCGCATGTCAATCTCGCGCCGCGACCTCTCCAAGATGCTCAAGATAGGCATCCCGGCTGGCCTTCAGGGCATGGTCTTCTCGTTCTCCAACATCTTCATCCAGGCGTCAATCAACCGCTACGGGTCGGCAGCCATCGCCGGGTCGGCGGCCGCACTGACCTATGAGGCCTACTGCTACTATATCGTGACGTCGTTCTGCGCCGCGGCCATCGCTTTCACGGGCCAGAACTACGGCGCCGGACAGACGTCGCGCTGCCGGCGTGTGTTCATGCTGTCTATGGGGCTGTCGGTGGTGGCCTGCGCGCTGGCCAACGTGCTCATCGCACTTTTCCCGTCGCAGTGCCTGAGCCTGTTCAGCTCCGACCCCGATGTCATTTATTACGGCACGATACGTCTCCGGACCGTGCTGATGTTCCAGTGTCTGGCGTGCTCTTATGAGATTTCGGGAGCATATATGCGCGGTCTGGGCTATTCGATGACGCCGATGGTGCTGACAATCTTCGGCACGTGTGTGCTGCGTCTGGCGTGGGTGTTTTTTGTGGCACCGCGTCAGCATGATTTCGCACTGCTGCTCTCCATCTACCCCATCACATGGACAATCACGGGACTGCTGGTGGTGACGGCGGCGCTGATTGTCCAGCGCAAGGCTTTTGCCCATATCGGCACCGCGGGCGCGGTCAGCGCGGCCTGACGGGGACGATGTGCTCCACCTCTTTGAACGCATAGCGCCGCGGAGCGGCTTCGCCGGCCACGCTCAGCAACAGGTGACCCGACGGCTCCGTACCCTCCACGCGGGCCATGAACGGCTCGCCGCCAGGCTCACGGAACGGATGCTCCCGGCCGTCGCGACGATAGAGACGGCTGTTGAATGTGGCGAGAATGTCGGCATGGGCCTCCGGGTCTTCGGCGCGCTCCACGGCTTCGACAATCATCCCGCACAGGCGCGTCTCCATCTCGTCGAGGGTCAGACCGTCGACAGCTCCGAGCGATACCGGGTTGGGCGCGTCTGAGAGAAACCGCTCCTGAAGCACGTTGTACCCCGTGCCGATTATCGACGAGGCCACGCGTGCGCCTTCGAGCGTGTTCTCAATCAGGACGCCGCAGAGTTTGCCGTCGCCGAGATAGATGTCGTTGGGCCATTTGACCGATACGTCAGCGCCGGGACGCATCCTGAGCGTGAAATCATAGATGGCGTTGGCCACGGCGGCCGAGATGACAAAGGCATCGCGCGCCATGATATGACGCGGTCTGACCAGCACGGAGAAGGTCAGGTTTTTTCCCGGCTCGCTCTCCCAGCTGTTGCCGCGCTGTCCGCGGCCCGCGGTCTGGCGGCGCGTGGTGACTACGGTTGAGTGGGGCGCGTCGGAGAGCATATCGCGCAGGACGGCGCTTGTCGACGCCGTCTCCGCGAGTCTGATGACATTCAGTTTCATTGCAGTGTTGTGATGAGATAGACCGACATGGCTGTCGCAGCGAGGCCGACGGCGCCGTAGAGCAGCCGCGCACGGCCGACAGACATACGTCCGGTCAGGGCGCGGGCGCCCGCAGAGTTAAAGAACCATCGCCATCCCATGACGGCGGCAGCCAGAGCCAGCAGCCCTGTCAGAGCCATCATGACAACGAGAAGCCACGTGGCGGTCTCAACCTTCATTGTCGTCGGGACGGCTCACGAGCAGACGGCGCGAACCGTCGTCGAGCACCTCAATCTTCACCATGACGGTGTCTGAGGGCAGTATCTCCTCGATTTTCTCGGGCCACTCAATCAGGCAGAGGGCTCCCGACTCCATATAGTCGTCGGCACCGATTTCGAGGGCTTCCTCGTAGTTCTCCAGGCGATAGAGGTCAAAATGATAGATAAGCTCGGCGGTGGTGTCCGAGCGATATTCGTTGATGATGGCAAACGTTGGCGAGGAGGTCTCGTCGTCACTGACGCCCAGTGCGCGGCAGAGGGCGTTGATAAACGTGGTTTTGCCGGCGCCCATCTCGCCATAGAAGGCATAGACGGTTTCGTCGCCCATGAGGCTGACAAACTCGCGGGCCGCGCGGTCAAGATCTTCGGTTGATTTTATGGTGATTTCGGTCATGACTGGTTTGGTTTTCTGTCGGGGTTATTTGGGGGTGAAGGTCACCAGCGGTATGAGCATCTCCTCCATCGAGATGCCGCCGTGCTGGAATGTCCCGTCATAATATTGCACGTAGTGGTTATAGTTGTTTGGATAAGCGAAAAAGTCGCGTCCGGTGGCGAAAATATAGGCCGACGAGACGTTGGGCGACGGCAGGCCCACGCGTTCCGGACGCCTGATTTCAAACACCTGTTTGGGGTTGTAGTTGAGGTTCTTGCCCACCTTGTAGCGCAGGTTGGTGTTGGTGTTGCGGTCGCCCACGACCTTGATGGGGTTGTCCACGCGTATCGTGCCGTGGTCTGTCGTCAGTATGACGTGATAGCCTTTGCGGGCAATCATGCGGAACAGCTCCAGGGCCGACGAGTGGCGGAACCACGACTCGGTCAGCGAGCGGTAGGCGGCGTCGTTTGAGGCAAGCTCACGTATCATGCGCGACTCCGTGCGGGCGTGCGACATCATGTCGACAAAGTTGAGCACAATGACGTTCAGGTCGTTCTGCTCCAGGTTCGAGAACTCGCGCAGCAGTTTCTCGCCGGCGGTGTTGTCGTTGATTTTGTTGTAGCTGAAGCGGCACTGACGCCTGTAGCGCTCAAAGAGCGTCTTTATCATGGGCGACTCGTTGAGGTTCTTGCCCTCCTCCGAGTCTTCGTCGACCCACAGGTCGGGAAACATCCGCTCGATTTCAAGCGGCATCAGGCCCGAGAAGATGGCGTTGCGGGCATACTGCGTGGCGGTGGGCAATATCGAGCAATAAAGCTCCTCGTCAAACGTGAAGATGTCCGAAAGCATGGGTTTCACCACAGCCCACTGGTCGAGGCGGAAGTTGTCAATCAGTATGAAGA
>ENA-OYXU01000761-OYXU01000761.1-human-gut-metagenome-genome-assembly--contig:-NODE-761-length-12121-cov-5.830764_pt1 | contig 12121 bp, 9 predicted proteins | sample MGYA00243243_ERZ653435 | MGnify/ENA primary metagenome ERZ653435 (study PRJEB26926, sample SAMN06165113) | human gut metagenome | biome: ENVO:00009003; feature: ENVO:2100002; material: ENVO:00002003... | reverse complement strand
CGAGATGCAGCGTAGTCTCGTGGGCTCGGAGATGTGTATAAGAGACAGATGTTGCCCAACCGGTAGTCGGGAAACACGAAATGGTCGCAACTGTAGAGGTCGCCATTGAACTCCATCGCCGCGGAATGTCCGCAAACCGGTGCAAGAGAGCAGATGCCGGGCGGCACTCCCGCCCAGTTGGCCAAAGTGGCGTCGAATATCTGCACAAACGTTTCACCGACATCATTATACACCCATTCATCGAAGATTTCACAGAGAAAACGCCCCCATTGTTCCGATGAAACCGACGTTTTTGTAAGCCGACCGCCTTCTGTCATGCCGGGAACAAGACTCAGCGGGGCATGACGCGGCGATTGCGCCGATGATGCACTGGCTGCGCCAATACGCTCAACGACGGGTGTAAACTGGATGTAACGGCAACCGATGTCGCGGAAGAAGCGATAGAACTCTGAAGGACTGTCGGCATTGAGACTGTTGACCACGGCCATGGCATTCCATTCCACACCGTGCCTGTCGAGAAGTTCGATGCCGCGCATCACATCGTCGAACGAGTTGCAGCGCATGGCATCGTGAAAACGCCGGGGGCCGTCGATGGATATGCCTATAAGGAAATTGTTGTCGCGGAAGAAACGGCACCATTCATCGTTAAGCAGCGTTCCGTTGGTCTGGAGACAGTTGTCGATATGTCTGCCGCCGGCATACCGCTGTTGCAGGCTTAAGGCACGGCGGTAGAACGACAGGGGGCGCAAAAGCGGTTCGCCGCCATGCCACGTGAACAGAACTTCGGCGGATGTCTGCGCCTCGATATACTGACGTGTGAAAAGTTCGAGAAGTTCGTCCGACATACAAAAAGCGGCGCTTTCATCGTACATACGACGCTTTTCAAGATAGTAGCAGTAGCGGCACGAGAGGTTGCAGTCGGAGCCGGCGGGCTTCAACATTACATAAAAGGGACGGGCGAAAGGACGGAAAACTGTCATACGGTTTATTTCTTAATGTCTGTTCTACGAATCATTTATACTGCGAACCCTTTATGCTGCTATTGGCTTTAACTCCTCAGCGACCGCAGGGAGCGATAACTCCTTTTACTCCTTTAACTCCTAAAAAACTCCTTTAACTCCTTTAAAGAATCAAAACTCAACATAAGGTTCGAGACGGGCGATGGCCTCGGGCGTGAAGTCGCGGTGCAAGTGCAACTCCTGAAGACTGTGCAACGGGCCGTGCAGACGGCGGTAGTCGTCGATGGCCTTGGCCTGGTGGAATGTAATGTAAGGATGGCGGCGCATCTGCACGACGGTAAGACGGTTGATGTTGATGCGGCGCGTCACGGGATGGCTTATGACAAAATACTTCTTGGATTCCTGCGGAAAATCATCGATTTCATCGAGCTGGTCCACATTCACATAACCGCCGAGCTTGTCTCCGTAGACCACTATCATACGGGCAAAGGCTGTGCCGATGCCGGGCACACGGCGCAGCATGGCAGTATCGGCGGTGTTGAGCACAACCCGTTCGTCCCCGCTTATCTTGACAGAATATTTGAGCGTGTCGCGCACGGCATCTTCCTCTTCATAAAGTGATGACGCAGGAAGAAAATCGGAAGATATGCGGATATACGGCTCGAGACGCCGGTACTGACCGACGGTAAGACCATAGAGACGGGCGAAGTCGGACGGACGGCGGTAAATGCCGCCACGGGCACGGAACTTGTAAATGTTGCGCACCTGCCACGGCTGCAGGCCGAGACGCAGAAAGGCGGTGCTGTCGGCCGTATTCGGGTCGAATGGGAACAGTTCGGCCGCAACGACCCTTTCATCACTGTCATACGGCTGCCGTTCGCGATGAAACCGATGATTTTTGTACTGCAAAGTGTCATTTGCCTGCTGCGACGAATCCGATGAACCCGTCAGCAACGTATCTGTCGCCGCCGACGACGGGCATATCTCTCCGTCGGATCCCGAATGGTAAACGACGGCAAGTCCCGCCAGCACCACAACAATCAACATTATTATGGCCTTTCGGTCGGATTTATGGTACAGTGTCTTACGCATGCGAAAACTAAATCAGCCCGAACTGGTGCAGGAATATCAGTACGATGAACACAGGACAGACGTACTTCACTGCAAAAAGATAGACATGGAAAAAACGGCCGCGCAGTGTGCCACGGTTGGTGAACTCCTCGCGCACGGCCTTGTGGGGAGCGAACCACCCCACATAGATACATGTAAGGAACGCGCCGACGGGCATAAGCATCTGGGCCGTGAGAGCATCGAAGAAGTCCATCAGCGACCGCCCGGCAAGTTGAAGCGCAGGCACGGCACCTATGGACAGCGAACTGAGCACACAGATTATGCCGGTGCAGGCCGTCACTATCCATGCGGCACTACGGCGTGACAGGTGCATCTCTTCGTGAAAGAACGCCGTGCCTATCTCGTGCATGGAGATGGTAGATGTGAGTGCCGCCAGCGAAAGGAGCACATAGAACAGTATTGAGACGACATAGCCCACTACCGGCAACGATGAAAACGCCTCGCGGAACACGTTGGGCAAGGTGATGAATATGAGCGACGGGCCGCTGTCGGGACTGATGCCTACCGAGAAGGCGGCGGGAAATATCATCAGCCCGGCAAGGATGGCTATTACGGTATCTATCAGCGCTATCTGGCAGGCCGAACGCACAAGGTTGGTACCGCGTCCGAAATAAGATGCGTATGTGCAGAGGCAGGCCGTGCCGAGGCTGAGCGAGAAAAACGCCTGACCGAGAGCTTCGAGAAACACCTGCGAATCGACCTTGCTGAAATCGGGCTTCAACAGAAACTCCACGCCCCTGCCGGCACCGGGCAGCATGCACGAGGCGACAACAAGAATGACAAGCAGGATGAAAAGCGTGGGCATGAGTGCCTTCGAGGCCCGCTCTATGCCGCCGCGCACACCGTGCACTATCACCCAATGGGTGACGAGGATGAACAACAGCCCCCAGAGAACGGGCTTCACGGGATTGGAAGAGAACGTGACGAAATAGTTCTGCACATAGTCGGTGTCGCCGCTGAGACTTCCAAACAATGACGCCATAAGATATTGCAGGCACCATCCGGCCACAACGGCATAGAAACCGAGTATGATTGTAGACGTGACGATACCCATATACCCAATGGCACGCCATCCCTTCCTGCCCGACAAATCGCCGTAAGAACGCACGGCATTGGAGGCCGAATGGCGCCCCACAATAAACTCGCTGATCATGCCGGGGATGCCCAAAAGAAGGATACAGCCAATGTAAATAAGTATAAAGGCCGCACCGCCGTTGTGTCCCGTCATAAAGGGAAAACGCCACACGTTGCCCAAGCCCACGGCCGAACCCGCCGTGGCAAGTATGATGCCTATTTTGCTGCCGAAGCTGCCTCTTTCAGATCGTGTCATTTTTTACAGGTGTTTACAGGTGAGGTAGGTGAAGTTGGTGTGGCAAACCGGTCAGATTATGCCGAACTGGTGTAGGAACACGAGTGCTATGCACACCGGACAGACATATTTCATGCAGAACAGGTAAAAATGGAAGAACCGGCCGCGCAACGTGCCGTTGTTGGTATACTCATCGCGTACCACCCTGTGGGGGATTGACCAACCAACAAAAAGACACGTAAGAAAACCGCCCACGGGCAGGAATATCTGCCCTGTGACAAAATCGAAGACATCGAACAGCGGCCGACCGCAAATCTGCAGACCGTCGAAACGCCCGAGCGAGAGTGAACAGAAAGCACCGATGACCGAACACACCACGGTGACTATGACGGCGGCACGGCCACGCGTGATGCGGCACTCTTCATGCAGAAACGCCGTGCTCACCTCGTGCAGCGATATGAGCGAAGTCAATGCCGCTAAAGACAGCAGGGCATAGAACAGCAGCGAAATGACATAACCCACTGCCGGCATGCCGGAGAAGGCCTGCTGAAAGACGTTGAGCAGGGTGATGAATATGAGCGAGGGACCGCTGTCGGGACTGATGCCCACCGAGAATGCGGCGGGGAATATCATCATGCCGGCAAGAATGGCCACAAGACAGTCTATCACGCCTATCTGTACGGCCGACGCCGCCAGGTTGGTCTGACGGCTGAAGTAGGAAGCATAGGTGCAGACGCATCCCATGCCGATGCTGAGAGAGTAGAACGACTGGCCGAGAGCACCGAGAAACATGTCGCCGTCAACCTTCGATATGTCGGGCTTGAACAGGAAGGCGAGCCCCTTGCCCGCCCCCGGCAGCATGCAGGCAGCCACTACAATGACAAGCAGGAGGATGAAAAGCGTGGGCATCATCAGTTTCGATGCGCGCTCAATGCCGCCACGTACACCACGCACGATGACAAGATGGGTGACCACGAGAAACAGCACCGTCCAAACAATAGGCTTCACGGGGTCTTGCGAGAACGTGACGAAATAATCCTTGATATAGTCCGGGTTGCCGTTGAGCCGCCCCATAAGCGACGCACAGATATATTGCAGGCACCAGCCGGAGACCACGGCATAGTATCCGGTGATGAGGAATCCCGTAAGTACGGCGAGACATCCCACCGGCGTCCACCTGCCGCCACCACCGAGCTTGCTGTACGCCCGCGCGGTGTTAGTCTGGGCATGGCGGCCTATGATGAACTCATTGACCATGCAGGGAATACCCAGCAGAAGCACACAACCGATATAGACGAATATGAACACCGCACCGCCGTTTTCACCCGCCATGTACGGGAAACGCCATACGTTGCCCAAACCGACGGCAGAACCCGCCGTGGCAAGTATCACACCTATCTTACTGCCGAATTTGGCTCTCTCCAACTGCTTCATAATAAAACTTTCACTGTTATTCTGTTGCAAAAGTATAAAATATTTCTTACTTTTGCACCAAAATAGTAACTTAATATGCAATATTCATATCAAATAGTAAGAAAATACCCATTGTCGGTGGCGTTATTCCTCGTCATCTGGTATCTTTCGTTCTTCACACCGCCCAAAACAGAGCTTGACAATGTGGCGTTCATCGACAAATGGGTGCATGTGGCAATGTACGGTGGAACATGCTCCGTGCTATGGATAGAATACGTGATGAAACACAAAAGCCTCAACATCCCGCGGCTGCTGCTACTGGCATGGCTCGCCCCGATAATAATGAGCGGCATGATAGAACTTCTGCAGGAATACTGCACCGACGGACGCCGCAGCGGCGACTGGCTCGACCTTGCCGCCAATGCCACCGGCGTTACACTGGCCATGGTTGTGGGATTTGTGACGGCAAGATTCAAGAAACGGCAGCGTCTATAGACTTCCGCCCCACACCTTAAAGGGATTAGTACGCAGGTGTGAATTGTAAAAACGGCGGTCGCCGGTGACCTCCCTACCGATGAAATCGGGCTTTTCAAACGTTTCATCCTCCGATTCCAGCTCCACCTCCGCCATAACGAGGCCGGCGTTGTCACTATAAAACTCGTCCACCTCGAACGTATGATTACCACTGCGCACGAGCCAGCGAGTCTTGTCAATTACCCCCGGCTCACACAGACGGAACAACTGTTCTGCCTCGGCGGGTGTTATCTCCTTTTCAAATTCATACCGGCTCATACCGGCGGCATCGGAAGGTCCCTTAATGGTGAGGAAGCCGCGATGGCCGCGCAGACGTACCCTTACCGTACGTCCGCGGTCACTGCATATATATCCCTGCGTGATGCGGCTGCTGTCGTAAGCGAGTTGCTTATAGCTGTCGTCGGTCACGAGAAACTTCCGTTCTATTTCCAGTCCGTCCATATTACTTATAAAGACATCACAAGCCAATACACCTGACATCAAGGCATTATATACACCGAATAGGCAATAAAGCACAATGCAAGAACCACAAGAACGGCGAATATTGCCTTCACCACTTTCTTTCCCTGCTCTTCCTGACGTGCCTCATAAGCGGCGCGGCGCGGATTTCCATTTTTGTTATTCTTCTTCATAGGTTAAAATATTTTTAAGTTATTATTCGATTGTTCTTTGCCGTTGCGAGAGGCGTGCTGCGAGACCGTTCCGTGCCAAGAAACTTTATTCCTCGTCATTCACCGGAAACTCCATCAGGTAAGCCTTGATGAAACCGTCGATTTTACCGTCCATCACGCCGTCAACATCCGTTGTCTGATAATTGGTGCGATGGTCTTTCACGCGCCGGTCATCAAACACGTAGCTGCGTATCTGGCTGCCCCACTCTATCTTCTTCTTGCCGGCCTCTATCTTGGCCTGAGCCTCGAGACGCTTCTTCATGGCACGGTCGTAGAGCTGCGACTTGAGCAGGCGCATGGCGTTGTTACGGTTCTCCAGCTGCTTGCGGCTTTCGGTATTTTCGATGAGTATCTCCTCCTCCTCGCCCGTGTCGGGGTCGACATATTGGTAGCGCAGACGAACACCCGTCTCCACCTTGTTTACGTTCTGACCGCCGGCACCGCCGCTTCGGAAGAGGTCCCAGCTCACGCGTGCCGGGTCTACATACACCTCGATGGTGTCGTCAACGAGAGGCGACACAAACACACTGGCAAAGCTCGTCATGCGCTTGCCCTGCGCGTTGAACGGCGAGACGCGCACCAGACGGTGCACACCGTTCTCACTCTTCAGATAACCATAGGCGTACTCGCCGCCCTCTATCTGCATCGTCACGCTCTTTATGCCGGCCTCGTCGCCATCCTGCAGGTTGCTTATGGTAACCTTGTGGCCGTTGGCCTCGGCCCAGCGCTGATACATGCGCATGAGCATCTGCGCCCAGTCCTGGCTCTCGGTACCGCCGGCACCGCTGTTTATCTTCATCACCACGTCCATCGGGTCTTCCTTCTGGCGCAGCATGTTCTTCAGCTCGAGACTCTCGATGGCCTCGATGGCACGGCGATAGTCGGCATCGACCTCCTCCTCCGTCACCATTTCATCCTTATAGAAGTCGAAAGCCAGCTGCAGTTCGTCGGCAGCGAGACGCACCTCGTTGTAACCGTCAATCCACCGCTTTATGCCTTTCACCTTCTTCATCTGCTCCTCGGCCCGCTTGGGGTCTTCCCAAAAGTCGGGTGCCTGAGTGCGCAGGTCTTCTTCTTCAAACTCTATTTTCTTCCGGTCAATGTCAAGATAGCGGCGCAATGCTTCGGCGCGCTCCATTACATCTTTAAGTTGATCTGCTGTTATCATTCTTTTTAATTACGAGTTACGAATTCATAATTCAGTAAGAGTACATCCTGTCTATCTCCGCCTTGTAGTTCTCATTGAGCACCCTGCGCTTTATCTTCAGCGTGTTGGTAAGCTCGCCGCGTTCCATGCTGAAATGATGAGGCAGTAGAGTGAAGCGCTTTATCTGCTCGTAATGAGCCAACTGCTGCTGCAGCGTGTCGATACGATCCATCATCATGCGGTGAATTTCTTCATTGGCACACAGGTCCTCACGGCTCTCAAAGGCTATGCCGTGCTCACGGGCATACTCTTCAAGCAGGCGGTACTCCGGTATTATCAGTGCCGACACGAAATTGCGCTGGTCGGCAATGATGGCTATCTGGTCGATATACCTGTCGACGAGCAACTTCGACTCTATCATCTGCGGCGCGATGTACTTACCGTTTGATGTCTTGAAAAGGTCCTTGATACGGTCGGTAAGGAACAGCTCGCCGTTCTTCAGATAGCCGGCATCACCCGTACGGAAATAGCCGTCCTCGGTGAAGGCCGCCTTCGTCTGCTCCTCGCGGTTGTAGTATCCGCGTGTAATGGTTGGGCCCTTGAGCAACACCTCGCCATCGTCGCTTATCTTCACACTGATGCTGTCGATGGGATATCCCACCGAACCGAGGGTATAAGGTTTGTCCAAATGATTGCAGCTCACCGTCGCCAGACTCTCCGTAAGTCCATAGCCCGCCATCATGTTGAGTCCGATGCTGTGCACGAACTCCTCCACATGTGCCGATATGGCCGCTCCTGCTGTGGGGAAGATATTGGGGTTGGTCAGTCCCAACTCCTTGCGCACCAGACTGAACAGCGTCTTGTTTATCATCTCATATTCCAGATGCAGCGCCATCGGCGGGCGCTTGCCGCGGCTCAGATACTCTATGTTGTGCTTGCGGCCCACAGCCAATGCGTTCCTGAATATCTTCCGTTTCACTGGATTGGCATTGTCTATCTGTTCCATCACGCCGGCATAAACCTTCTCCCAGAAACGCGGCACGGCACACATGCTCGTGGGATGCGTCTCGCGCATCGATTTCTGCACCTCCTGCGGATGGGTGTTGACAATGAGTGTGGCACCCTCGGAAAGGGCGAGCATGGTCCATCCCTTCTCGAAAATATGGGCGAAAGGCAGGAAATTGAGCACACGGTCATTTTCCGTCAGCGGCACGCAATGGTCGTTGGCCTCCAGTGCCGCACTATACTGCCCGTGGCTCAGCATAACGCCCTTGCTGTCGCCTGTGGTACCGCTTGTATAAAGGATGTTGGCCAGATCGTCGCCGTTGGCTTCCTTATATAGAGCCTCCACCTCCAACTGCCGCGGCAGACCTTTGCCCAACTCGAGAAAATCGTCGAAATAAATGGCGTGCGGGTCGTGGTTGCTGATACGCACGGAGCGGTCGAACACGATGATACGCTCCAACGAAGGACAAAGGGCGCACACACGATGAGCCTTGTCATACTGCTCCTGCTCGCCAACAAACAATATGCGCACCTGGGCATCGTTAATCATATACTGAATCTGTTGCTCGCTGCTGGTGGCGTAGAACGGTATTGTAACGGCCCTGACACCCCATGCACCGAAATCGGAAAACAGATATTGTACGCAGTTCTGTGAGAAAACACCTATTTTCTCCTGTTTCTGCACACCGAGATTAAGCAATGCGTTAGACACTGTCTTGACTATATTCGAGAACTCGTTCCATGAATACGACTTCCACTCCGAGCCGCCAAAGTCCTTATAGACCATGACTTCACGGTCACCATACTTTTTTGCCTGCTCATGTATCATTACCGACAGGTGGCTGTTTGTCTGCATAATAAATATATTTTATTTTATGCAAAGGTATGGGAAATATGGGAAAACACAAAATTATTCCGATGATATTTTTGTTTGGGAGTTTTTAGGAGTTATAGGAGTTAAAGGGAGTTTTTAGGAGTTAAGGAGTTAAAGGGAGTTAAGGAGTTAAGCCGATACTCCTGTTAATTGGTATTTAATATGGATTACATGTTCATGGCCTGAAAGTATCGGCTTAACTCCTTAACTCCTTAATTCTTTTCTTTCTCCTTCGGATAACTCACCCTCGTATGATAAATCGTCTTCAGCTTGTCTATCATCACCGTCTTTGCATAAGCGATATCGCGGAAGGTGATGGGGCAGTCGCGGAAATAGCCGTCGGCCAACTGACCGTCGACAAGGCGGTTTACAAGGTCGCGTATCGACTTCTCCGTATAGTCGGGCAGCGACCGCGATGCCGCCTCCACCGTGTCGGCCATCATCAGTATGGCCTGTTCGAGAGTGAACGGATTTGGTCCCGGATAGGTGAACAGCAGGTCATCAACCGGTTCGTCAGGATGTTCGTTCTTGTATTTCACATAAAAATATTTCGCCTTGCCCTGACCGTGGTGGGTACTTATAAAGTCTTTTATCACCGTCGGCAGGTTGTTCTTCTCCGCCAGCTTCAGTCCTTCTGTCACATGGCTTATTATCAGCTGCGCACTGTCTATATACGACAAGCCGGCATGCGGGTTCACGCCCGACTGGTTTTCGGTGAAGTATATCGGCGAAATCATCTTGCCTATGTCGTGATACAACGCGCCGGTACGCACCAACTGGCTGCTTGCACCAATCTTGTTGGCCACGGCCGCAGCCAGATTGCTCACCTGTATGGAGTGCTGGAATGTGCCGGGAGCCTCCTCGCTCATTCGCCTTAGCAGCGTGTTGTTGGTGTTCGACAACTCGATGAGCGTGATGTCGGAGATGAAACCGAAAGCCTTTTCCACCACATAAAGCAGCGGATAGGCGAAGAGCAGAAGCATGCCGTTGATTATCATATAGTTGTATGTGCTCATGTCAAACTCGGCAAGCGTCGATATGTGTATGAGGTCGAAGGCGGCGTTCATGGCCATGCTCACCAGCGTCACCACCACCGCCGTCTTGAACAGCTGCGAGCGGTACTGCAGCTCGCGCAGCGAATAGATGGCGGCAAGTCCTGCCACCGACTGCACCACGATAAACTCGAAAGGACTCTGCAACATACATGCACAAATCAATATCATCGTCAGATGGGCGATGAAGGCCGTGCGCGAATCCATAAACACACGTATGACTATGGCCACTATGGCGTAAGGCAGTATGTAGACATGACCTATGGTGTTGCGCACGAGCAACGACGTGAGCAAGGCGAAGATGATAATGAGCGAATAGAGCATGGCTATGCTTCGCGGCTTCTCGAAATAGTCGCGGCGGAACATGCTCAGATAGATGGTGAAACAGATGATGAACAGTGCCACATACACCGTCTCGCCTATCAGCGTAAGCCCTATCTGCGTGGTGTTGTGGCTGCGGCGCTCCGTCTCGATACGGAACGACTCAAGCACCCGGGCGGCGTTTTCGTCAACTATGTCACCGCGCCCTATTATCTTCTGTCCGCGCTGCACCACACCGCTTGCCAGCGGTATGCTGTTTACAATGTCGTTGAGACTGGCATCGCTGCGCTCCTTGTCATAGATGAGGTTGGGAGTGATATAGTCGTTGAGGTTGCACCTCTGGAGCACCTGCCGGTGCTGCTCGAGCAGTTCGTCTGCGAAGAGCTGTTCGTACGCCTCCTTTGCCGAACACAAAGAAGTTATCTGCACGCTCATGGCGTTCTTGCCGTTGACCACCTGCACCATCTGCGACGTGTCGGCTTTCAGCTTGTCGTAGTCGGCGGAGTTCATGATACCGCGGCGATATGCCCGCCGCAGGCGGTTGGCAATGATACTGATATAGTCATCAGACAGTCCGGGAATGCCGTCGGAGAAGGCAGATACAAATCGTCTCACCTGCCGTCCTTCCTCCTCGGCATTGTAACTGTAATATGGTTCATACTGCCTCATCAGGCTGTCACGCTCCTTCTTTATCGTCTGTTCCGACTTGTATATGGGGAAGTCGAACGGAGCCGTCAGGTCACTGTACCGCCACGGTTTTCCCTCATCTATCCTCAGATAGCTGCGGCGTTCGCTCGGTATGGCCCATATTATCACTGCCACCGTACCTATTATTATGGCGGCTCTCGTGAGCAGGTTGCTCCACGTCATGTTTCCCGTATGTCTCATTAATCCCATGCCAATAGTGTTGATACACAGATTTATGCCGGCGAAATTAAATAAAAAAAACGAGAAAACCGTTTGTTACGGCGGTTTATTTTGCTTTTCCATACATGGCTCTTTTCTTTATAGTCTACTTCACCACAACTTTCCTGCCATTGACCACGTACACCCCGGCTGGCAGATTCCGTATATCATCAGACACGCGACGGCCGTCAACAGAGTATACAGGCCCTGAAGCACCGGCGGCCGCATCTACGCTCTCAATGCCTGTGGGTGTGGGGCCGGCTATGCGTATGCGGTTTGGGGCACCGGAAGTCTGGGCTGACACCGGAAGTTCAAGATAACAGCGGAATGTCCCCAGCCTGCAGTTGTTGCCTATCTTCACAAATTCGCCCGTCGAGGCATCATAACCATAACGCCAGACACTGTCAGTTGAGCTTATCGTGGTGTAGCGATAGTTGCCGTGCATGGCAAGCCCACCGGCACGGACAACGTTGAGGGTGTCGGTGGGATAAAGGCGAACGTTTTCAAAACCGCCGGAAAACACACCTTTCGTTTCCGAGGGCCGGATTAGATAAGGTGTGTTGGCCTCAAACCGTGTCACCTCCGCATAGGTTATGGTTCCGTTGCCGGCGTCATAACGGTCAAGGCGCGCCACTTCCACACCACCCGTCTTCACTGCCGCCAACTGCTCGTCCGTCAGCGACACCGGCAGTATCAGCGTGCTCCACTGCCCGCCGGGAAACTCACGGGCGAAACCAAACCGTCCCACATCGGCACGACTGCCACCCTGCGCATACGCACCGTACGGGAACTGTCTCTT
>ENA-OYXU01000760-OYXU01000760.1-human-gut-metagenome-genome-assembly--contig:-NODE-760-length-12124-cov-5.135968_pt1 | contig 12124 bp, 10 predicted proteins | sample MGYA00243243_ERZ653435 | MGnify/ENA primary metagenome ERZ653435 (study PRJEB26926, sample SAMN06165113) | human gut metagenome | biome: ENVO:00009003; feature: ENVO:2100002; material: ENVO:00002003... | reverse complement strand
CGGAGATTACCAACTTTTTTAGGCACTATTTCTTATCCCGAACTGAGGTTATGTTCTGGTCAGTCTTTTCGTTCTGAGCCATAGCCAATGAACATGAGAAGAGTGCTAACATTGCTAAGTTTACTTTCTTCTGCATAGTTTATATGTATTAAGTATTAATAAACCGGCAACAGTAGTCTCTTTGAGCAGTGATGATATATGTCCCGCTAGGTCTTGTTTGGGCGATAAGGGGACTTACCGTGTCCCTGGTCTTGTGTCTTCTGTTCCGATTCAATGTGTTTAATGCTGCAAAGTAACAAAAAAAAATTTGAAAAATGAATTTATTTATGTTAAAAATGTATGAAAACTGAAAAAATATTCGTTTTTATGGAGATATTTCCGGTTTTTTAGGTATCTTTGCTGCCTGTTACCTCACCGCGTTAAGGTGAACATATATAATTAGGTATACATTAATATTTAATATTAGTATGAGAAAACATTTGCTCTTGCTGGCTGCCCTCCTCATGATTGGGTTGGGCGCTACGGCACAGAAAAAGAAGTCGCAGACTTCCGGTAACAAGCAGTATCAGGTGTATGCTGTGGGTTTCTATAACCAGGAGAACCTCTTCGATACCTGCCATGATGCCGGTAAGAATGATTATGAGTATCTCCCTGCTAAGGGATGGAATGGTATGAAATATACCAATAAACTCAAGAATATGTCGCGTGCACTTGCCGACATGGGTACCGATGTGCTGCCTAACGTGGGTTGTGCCTTCATTGGTCTGGCTGAGGTTGAGAATGCCAACGTGCTGAAAGATCTCACCGCGCAGCCGCCTCTCAAGGCAAGAAACATGCAGTTCTGCCATATCGAGGGTCCCGATAAGCGAGGCATCGATTGTGCGCTGCTCTATAATCCGGCACTCTTCACGGTGAAGAATACCCGATTGGTGCCTTACGTACAGGAACTTGCCAAGGATTCTGCCTACAAGACCCGTGGTTTCCTCACCGTACGTGGTGAGTTGGCGGGCGAGGATGTGGCGGTTATCGTATGCCACTGGCCAAGCCGTTTCTCCGGTTCGTTCTATCGCGAGAGTGGAGCGCGCCAGGCTAAGGTGGTAAAAGACAGTTTGCTCCGTCTGAACCCTGAGATGAAGGTGTTCGTGATGGGTGATATGAACGATGATCCTACCAACGCCAGCATGCATAAGGTGCTGAAGGCAAAGGCTGAAATCAGCGAGGTGGGTGCCGATGAAATGTATAACCCATGGTATAACATCCTGGCCAAGGAGGGCAAGGGAACCCTGTTCTACAGCGGTTCATGGAATCTCTTCGACCAGATTGTCATCACGCCTAATCTCCTGAACAGGGATAGTAAGAACAAGGACTACAGTTCTCTGAAGTTCTGGAAGAACCACATCTTCCGCCGCGATTACCTCATCCAGCAGGAAGGTCAGTACAAGGGGGCTCCTTTGCGTACCAAGGCAGGCGGCAGATGGCTTAACGGCTACAGCGATCACCTGCCGGTAGTGATGTACCTGGTGAAGGAAAAAAGTAGAAAATGGTAGAGAATCATCCTTTTGAGCCGTGGCTGCCCGAGAATGCGCGGCTGCTGATGCTCGGCACGTTTCCGCCTGCAGCGAAGCGGTGGTGCATGCCCTGGTATTATCCCAACTTCCAGAATGATATGTGGAGGATATTCGGGATTATCTACTTCCAGGATAAGTTCCATTTCGTGGATGTAGAGAAGAAGACCTACCGCCTCTATGCTATTAAGGAATTTCTCAGGGAGAAGGGCGTCGCCATCTATGATACCGCACAGCAGGTGATACGCACCAAGAATACGGCATCCGACAAGGACCTGCAGATCGTGCAGCCCGCCGATCTCGACGGCATGCTCCGCCAGCTGCCCCATTGCAGGGCGGTGCTTACAGCCGGCCAGCTTGCCACGAAGGTATTTTCAGAACACTTCGGCATCAAGGAAAAGCCTGAGATGGGAGGCTATGCAGAATTCCAGTTCGAGGGCCGCAGACTCCGTCTGTACCGCATGCCCTCCAGTTCCCGTGCCTATCCTATGGCAGTGGAGAAGAAGGCTGAATTCTACCGCAAGATGTTTGATGAAATCTTATAGAAAGAATATGAAAGATAAAGTGACCGTTATTGGCATTGCGGGAGGCACAGGCTCCGGCAAGACTACTGTGGTGAAGAAACTCGTAGAAGTGCTGCCGCCTCATTATGTGGCTGTGGTGCCCCTCGATTCATATTATAACGATACCTCGCAGATGACCGAGGAAGAACGTCATCGGATCAACTTCGACCACCCGTCGGCATTCGATTGGAAGCTTTTGCACCAGCAGCTCGCTGATCTGCGTGCTGGCAAGGCGATAGAGCAACCCACCTATAGTTATATCAAATGCAACCGTGAACCGGAAACGATTCACGTTGACCCCAAGCCGGTTGTGATTATCGAAGGCATCATGACGCTGGTGGACAAGAAGTTGAGAGACCTGATGGACCTGAAGGTGTTCGTGGATACCGATGCTGATGAGCGCCTGATACGCAACATTCAGCGTGATACCATCGACAGGGGTCGCACCGTATCGATGGTGGTAGACCGATACCTCAAGGTCCTGAAGCCGATGCACGAGCAGTTTATCGAACCGACCAAGCGCTATGCTGACATCATCATTCCTCAGGGTGGCGAAAACCTCAAGGGCATCGGTATCCTCTGCAAGTATGTAGAGGGACTGATAGAGAAATAAAAATATTTTTGCTCAAGCATTGCATTTCTTTAATGCAACAAAGTTTAATTAGGAAACAGGGCGGCCTTCTTCTTGAAAAGAGGTCCGCCCGCTTTGTTTTTATCCCGGTCGGGCTATTCAAGTAGTTCTGTCAGCGAATTCAGCCGTCTCAGTTAGCTGATTCAGCCGTCTCAATAAGCCTACGGATACGTCTGCGCTAGCCGACGCAGTAATATCCGTACCTCGACGCAGTAATATCCGTACCCCGACGCAGTAATATCTGTATCCCGGCGCAGTAATATCTGTATCCCGACGCAGTAATATCTGTATCCCGACGCAGTAATATCTGTACCCCGACGCAGTAATATCCGTACCCCGATGCAGTAATATCCGTGAGCCAGCGCAGCACAACGTGTGGTCCGTTTTCGCCAGGTCCCATAACCATATTCTGCAAAGATCTTCTTGCTTTTTGCAAGAAGATAAGCTGAAAAACGTGATAGATGAAGGCTATTAGTGATGGATAGCGTGATGGATATTGTAAACATTTTGTCCATCCATCACGCTTTCCTAAATAGATAATTCTCTTATTATCAGGTGATTAATATTTTGAAAAGAGAAAAATGAGGGATGTGAGGGATAAAACTTAAAAGATTATTCCTCTTCCTCCTTCTCAAAAGCCTCTACGAAAGGCTGATGGAAACCCTGGAAGATGCGGAGATACTCGGCTCGCACCTCATCACTCTCCTCAAAAAGATTCAACTCACCACGCTTGTGAGCCTTCAGCATACTGCTGTAACGGCGAATCTTACGCTTGTAGTTCCTTGCCATCAACGCATCTGCCTGAACAGGATTCTGACTGACATACGAAAAGGCACAAAGTTGCTTCATGAACATGTCGAACACTGGATTGTCATGACTCCAGTCGTCCTCACTCAGCCAGAACCACTGGAAATGATACTTCTGTTCCAATGCCATCAGATGCTGCCCCAGCTCGTCAATCTCCATGCCCTTCTGCATCTGCTCCTCAGCAAATGCTACCAGAGATGCCGCATCTACATTCAACTCAACCTCGTGAGACAGCGTGGTGCCCTCAATCTGAATGCGCCAACGGTGATTCCTATTCTTGATGAGCGCAGAATTCGTGTTCATGAGCAACTCAGAAAGCTTGCCCTCGGTAGGAATCTGATCTACTACCGAAAGACGGTCGCGCTGGTTGCGAACCACCAGCTGATGGTCCTCATGGCGCAATACACACATGTAAACCAGCCTGTTGCTGTCGAGCTGAAGGGTGAAACGGTCGTTGTTGTCATCGCCCACAAATTCGTAGGTGTAGTCATCCACCTTATCCTGCGGAATGCTCAGCTCGCCATGCACCTTGTTGCCCTCGGCATCGTAGAGCGAGAAACCGATGTAAGGAATCTGAAGACGGAGGACAACCGGATTGCCGCCGTCCTCAGGAATCAGGGTAACAGCCAGTCCGTCATCGCCGAAATCATCCTTGCGGCATACGAATCCGTCATCCGTCTTCTCAGCCTTCTCCACCTTCACCTCGCCGTGGCGCCACCAGAAATCGAAGGTGATGGTCTGGTCGTCCTCAGCGGCTACACGGATGAAATCCTCGATGTCCTGACCCAGGTAAATCACCTTGGCAGGCTCAATCTCCTCATCGTCATCGCCCAGCGCTCGCACCCACATCTCGCCCGGAACAGGATCATCTTCCCATTCGGCATCAGCAGGGGCTGCAGTAGATTTGAAAACGAGGAAAACCATTCTTTCTTCTTCCCTCGTGCCATCTTCGCGGCACGTGAAGCACTTCGCCTCCTTAGGGATGAAGAATGGGGTTAACAGGTACGGGTTTTTGCATAATGCGGTATACTCTACCTCGGTCCATGCCGGGAGAGCGTGTGTATTTGTCTTGTCTGTCATATTCTCTTGTTGCATATAATTCTTGAGTTGGTCCTATTTCTTTTCATCATCCGGCGTGTGTGGCAGGACGAGGGGGATGTTGATCCCAAAAAACGGTTGCAAAGGTAATGCAAAATCGAGACACTACAAAATATATCACCTATTTTTTTAATTATTTTACGATTCAATATTTGGTGCTTCCAAAAAATAGTTGTAGTTTTGCATCTGAAATAATGAATAGAAAGATGAAAGTCAAGACAATACTCACACTGGCGCTAGCCGCCACAACCCTCGCAGCATGTCACAGGGGAAAGAAACCACCACGTATGGACAATTCGAAACTCGCCATCAGCCTCTCGAAACCGGCTAAGGGCGACAGGGCTATCTACGGACTTGCCTGCCTGGGCTGCTCGGATACCGCGCTGGTGCTGCTGCCCAACGGAGGCGGTGACCCCGTGAGATACAACATTCTGGATGCCACTCGCAACCATCAGGTGTTTGGAGATATAGAGGTGGGCGACTGGGTTTGCGTGATGCCATGCGAGGAGAAGGATGAGAAGAACCGTGCCGACATGGTGATAGACCTGGACCAGCTGAAGGCCACCTGGACCTATCCGGTGATGCCGAAGCTGCGCGATGTATCGCATCTGAGCAAGCGCCAGCAGGCGAGAATCCTTGCCAACATGCCTGACAGCATCGTAGAAACCTATATGGTGCCGCGCCAGTATGGCTTCACCCTGAAGCGCATGAGCGAGGCGATGGCCGTGGGCAGGGTGATGATAAACAAAGATGTGGATGACGACAGTCCGGTAGAATATCCTGATGTGCCTCAGTATACGGAATGGCATGCCTATAACGGCAAACTGATTCTGGTGCAGGGCCACCGCGAGCTGGATGGCGTGGTGCTCAATGAGAAGACGAAGCGCGATACCTTCACCTTTGTATATATGAAGGGCGACAGTCTGGCTCTCTCTGATCGTGAGGGCTGCATCCAGGGTTTCCACCGCTCGCTCAATGCGATGAAGGCCAACGCCAAGGCCCATGCTGCAGCCGAGAAGTTGAACAGCAAGATGAAGAAGGAAATATTGAAGTAAATAACATAATAAATATAAAAAAAGAGGCGAATAGGACGATTTCTCGATTTTTTTGTCTAATTTTGCACCTTGGAATTAAATTCATACATCGAATATAAAGAAAAAGAACAATAATAATGAAGAAGAAAATTCAGTTCAGTCTCGTTTATCGAGACATGTGGCAGAGCTCTGGTAAGTTCCAGCCACGCAAGGATCAGTTGGCTAAAATTGCCCCAGTTATCATCGAAATGGGATGCTTTAGCCGTGTAGAGACTAACGGCGGTGCCTTTGAACAGGTTAACCTCCTGGCAGGTGAAAACCCTAACGATGCCGTACGCGCATTCTGCAAACCTTTCAACGAGGTGGGTATCAAGACTCACATGCTCGACCGCGGATTGAACGCTCTTCGTATGTATCCTGTGCCTGACGACGTGCGCGCCCTTATGTATAAGGTAAAGGCTAAGCAGGGTACCAACATCACACGTATCTTCGACGGACTGAACGATGTGCGCAACATCATTCCTTCTATCAAGTGGGCAAAGGAGGGTGGCATGACTCCACAGTGTGCACTCTGTATCACCAACTCTCCTGTTCATACCCTGGAATATTACATGAACATCGCCGACCAGCTCATCGCTGCCGGTGCAGAGGAAATCTGTTTGAAGGATATGGCAGGTATCGGCCAGCCAGCATTCCTCGGCAAACTCACCAAGATGATTAAGGACAAGTATCCTGAGATCATCATCCAGTATCACGGCCACTCAGGTCCTGGTCTCTCTATGGCTTCTATCCTCGAGGTCTGCAACAATGGTGCCGACATCATCGATACAGCCATCGAGCCATTGTCATGGGGTAAGGTTCACCCAGACGTAATCTCAGTTATCAGCATGCTGAAGAACGAGGGCTTCGAGGTGCCTGAAATCAACATGAGCGCTTATATGAAGGCTCGTGCTATGACTCAGGAGTTCATCGACGAGTGGCTCGGCTACTTCATCAACCCAGGTAACAAGATCATGTCTTCATTGTTGCTCGGTTGCGGTCTCCCAGGCGGTATGATGGGTTCTATGATGGCAGACCTCGGCGGTATGCGTCAGACCATCAACAATATCCGCAAGAAGAAGGGTGAGGAAGAGTTGTCTATGGACGACTTGCTCATCAAGCTCTTCGACGAGGTAGAGTATGTATGGCCACGCGTAGGTTATCCTCCATTGGTAACCCCATTCAGCCAGTATGTAAAGAACATCTCACTGATGAACCTCCTCACCATGGAGCAGGGCAAGGGGCGCTTCGTAATGATGGACGACTCTATGTGGGGTATGATTCTCGGTAAGAGCGGTAAGATTCCTGGAACTATCGACCCAGAACTCGTAGAGCTCGCCAAGAAGCAGGGGCGCGAGTTTACAGATGTTGATGCACACACATTGCTCACCAACGCCCTCGACGACTTCAAGAAGGAGATGGACGAGAACGGTTGGGATTACGGTCAGGACGACGAGGAACTCTTTGAGCTCGCTATGCACCCAGAGCAGTATCGCAACTACAAGAGCGGACAGGCAAAGAAGAACTTCCTGGCCGACCTTCAGAAGGCAAAGGATGCTAAGCTCGGTACAACCCTTACTCCTGCACAGCTTGCAGAGTTCAAGCACGCCAAGGCAGATGCCATAGTGGCACCAGTAGCCGGCCAGCTCTTCTGGGAATTCCAGGGCGAGGGCGAGTGCCAGCCAGCTGTAGAGCCATACATCGGCAAGGAATATAAAGAAGGTGATGCCTTCTGCTATATCCAGGCTCCTTGGGGCGAGTTTGAAACCATCCCAGCTGCATTGGGCGGCAAGCTCGTAGAAATCAATGCCAAGCAGGGCAGCAAGGTGCGCAAGGGCGATGTTGTCGCTTACATCGAGCGCGATGCTGAGTAAATATAATAGAAATGAATTATCAAGCTATTATTGATAAGTATTATCCTGAGGATAATGAGCTTCGGCATATCCTCATTACACATAGCCAATCTGTAGCGCGAAAAGCGCTACAGATTGTTTCGTATCATCCCGAATTGCAACTCGATGCCCAGTTTATCGAAGAAGCAGCTATGCTCCACGACCTCGGCATCTTCATGACCGATGCCCCAGGCATACAGTGTTTCGGCTCGCAGCCCTACATCTGCCATGGACGACTGGGAGCAGAAATCCTGCGCAAGGAAGGATATGAGCGACATGCCCGCGTATGTGAGCGCCATACCGGTGCAGGCATCACAGAGGCACAGATCATAGCACAGAACCTGCCCCTGCCACATCAGGATTTCCTGCCGGAAACCATGGAGGAGAAGGTGATTTGCTACGCTGATAAATTCTTCAGCAAAACTCACCTCGACCGGGAAAAAACAATTGAGAAAGCAGAAAAAAGTCTCATGAAGTTCGGAGAGGAAGGAGTAAAACGCTTCCAGCAATGGGAACGCATGTTTGAATAGAATTCTAATTTATTGAATGAGAAAACAATCGACGATAGCTATGCTGCTGCTCGCTGCCATCTCGTGTATGATGGTGGCTAACCCAGGTACGCCCGATTCGAAAAAGAAAAAGAAGAAAACGGAGAAGACGGAAACCGTTGACAGCGTGGGAGACAGTGTGTTCGTAGACTCGCTGGGTAACGAAATAAAGCCCAAGCTGAAACAGGCTGACGACACCACGCAGATGGACTCGCTGCAGAAAGCTATATGGAAACATAATAAAGTGGTGGATGACAGTATTCGCCTTGACAGTATCGCCAGAAAGAAACAGGGTGGAGTAGACGCACCGGTTAACTATCAGGCGGACGACTCTCTCGTATATGATGCCAAGAACAAGGTGGCATATCTCTACGGAAACTCCAACGTGAAGTATACCAACATGGACCTCAGTTCCGACCGCATCTCCATGGATATGGACAAGAGCAACGTGAAGGCGATGGGTACACCCGACAGTACGGTGGAGGGAGGCATCAAGGGCAAACCTGTCTTCAAGATGGGTAGCGACACCTATGATACCGACACCATCAAATTCAACTTCAAGAGCAAGAAGGCCCTTATTAATAATGTATATACAGAACAGCAAGACGGATTCCTGACCGGTATGAAGTCGAAACGCGACTCATCGGGAGTCATCTATCTGCAGCACGGAAGGTATACCACCTGCGATGATCCGCATCCCGACTTCTACATCTCGCTCTCCCGAGCCAAGGTAAGGCCGGGCAAGGATGTGGTATTCGGACCAGCCTATCTCGTGGTGTGCGATGTGCCTATGCCGCTTGCCATCCCTTACGGCTTCTTCCCGTTCACCAAGAGCTACAGCAGCGGTTTCATCATGCCAACCTACGGCGATGAAACGGCACGAGGATTCTATCTCAGAGATGGCGGATATTATTTCGCCATGAACGATAAATGGGACCTGAAGCTGCTGGGCGAGATTTATACCAAGGGATCGTGGGGACTCTCGGCAGCCAGCAACTACCGAAAGAGATACAAATACTCGGGTTCCTTCTTCTTCAGTTACCAGGATACGAAGAACGGCGACAAGGGAATGCCAGACTTTACCGAGCAGGAGAGCTTCAAACTGCAATGGAGCCACCGCCAGGACAGCAAGGCAAGCCCATACAGTTCGCTTTCGGCAAGTGTGAACTTCGCCACATCGAGCTACGAACGCAACAACCTCAATTCGCTCTACAATCCGCAGACGATGACGCAGAGTACGCGAACCTCATCTGTTAACTGGAGCACCTCGTTCTCAAGCATCGGTATGACGCTCAGTTCCACCGCCAACCTCTCGCAGAACATGCGCTATTCATCCATCGCCATGACGCTGCCCGACCTCAACATCAGCATCTCCCGCTTCTATCCGTTCAGAAGAAAGAAGATGGTGGGCGATGAGAAATGGTACGAGAAGATAGCCATGAGCTATACGGGACACATCTCTAACAGCATCAATACCAAAGAGAATAAGCTGATGCACAGTTCACTCATCAAGGACTGGCGCAACGGATGGCAGCATCAGATACCGGTGAGCGCTACATTCACGCTCTTCAAATATCTCAATGTGAACCCATCGTTCAATTTCACTGACCGTATGTATACCAACAAGGTGGAGAGATCATGGGATGAAGCCAGCCAAACGGAGAAATGTGATACCATCTACGGTTTCAACAACGTATATAACTGGAACATGAGCGTAGGTCTCTCTACCAAACTCTATGGTTTCTACATACCAAGCCGCAAGCTCTTCGGAGATAAAATACAGGCTGTGCGCCACGTGTTTACGCCTACGGTGAGCTTCAGTTATGCCCCAGACTTCGGAGCTTCACGCTACGGCTACTGGGACACCTACCAGAAGACCGATGCCGACGGAAACGTATCACTGGTGAGCTACTCGAAGTATGCCAATGCCCTTTACGGTGCGCCGGGCAAGGGTAAGAGTGGTAATATCTCGTTTACCCTGGGCAACAACATCGAGATGAAGGTGAAGAGCGATAAGGACTCTACCGGATACAAGAAACTCAGTATCATCGATGCGTTCGACATCAACATGAGTTACAATACCGCAGCCAAGGTTCGCCCTTGGAGCGATATGAATATCAAACTCAGACTGAAGTGGTGGAAGAACTATACCTTCAACATGAACGCTGTGTTTGCCACCTATGCCTACGAGCTGGACGACCAGAACAATGTTTATGTGGGTACCCATACGGAGTGGGGCAAGGGCAGGTTCGGACGATTCCAGGGTATGTCGCAAAACTTCTCGTTCACACTGAACCCGGAGAAGCTGAAGAAACTCTTTGGCGGGGGCGATGATGAGGATGACAAGAAGGACAGCCAGCGCAATGATGATGATGATGAAGGTCTGGATACCGACATCGAGAGCAACGTAGACGACAGCATGGAGAAGGGTAAGACGGCAGCCAAGAAGGGCGGCAAGGCTGAAACGGATTCAGATGGTTATATGGCGTTTAAGATGCCATGGTCGCTGACCTTCGGTTATGGTGTAACAATGCGCGAGGATACGCGAAGAGAAAAGTTCAATGAGAAGACGATGCGCTATGCATATAAGTTTACCCAGACTCTAAACATGAGTGGTAACGTAAGAATCAGTGATGGCTGGAACATCAGTTTCTCATCCGGTTATGATTTTGACAACCACAAGATCAGTATGACCACCGCCAGTCTGGCTCGTGATCTTCACTGTTTTAACATGAGCTGTTCTGTGGTTCTCGCTCCATATACGAGCTACAACTTCACCTTCCGTTGTAACGCAGCCACCCTGACAGATGCGCTGAAATACGACAAGCGCAGCGGTTATTCGAACGCTGTACAATGGTACTAGATGATAGCTTATAGTTGAAAGTTTCCAGTTGATAAAGCTTTTCAGCTTATAGATAAAACAAAAAAACAGGCAAGTGATTTTGCCTGTTTTTTTGTTTTATCTATATTGCTTTTTACCTTTTTACTTTTAAAAGCCTTTTTTTCGCCTCCGGGTGCTCAGGATAAAGGGTAAGGGCCTTGCGGTAATTCATGATGGCAGCCTCTTTCATTCCCTCTTTTTCGCACTCCTTCCCCATAATCACATACTCCGTGGCAAGGCGCTTGAGGAACTTCTGCTGCTTCTCCTTCTCTTCATCCTTCTTTCTTATTTCTTCGCGCAACCGCTCGTTCTCTGCCTGAAGTTCGTTCACCCTGTTCAGCTTTCTGCGGATGAAACGCTTGGCAAGCGGCTGCTCGATATCATAACGGCTGTGGATGGCAAGGAAGAAGTTGTCGAGAGCCGACTGCATATCGCCCCTGTCAAAGGCCTTGACGGCATCATGATACTGCTTGTCGGCCTTACTCTGGGTAAGCGCTGTGTTGATGGTGCTCTGGTCGTTATAATGACGGGCAAACTGCTTGACATCATTGCGCACGAAAACATCACTCTGACGCAACGGCTCCTGAAGACTGATGCCCTCGAGACTGGTGCAGCGGGACAAGGCAACATACGTCTGTCCGCCCGCAAAGACACCACCCGTGAAATCAATCTTCACCTGGTTGAAGGTGAGGCCCTGGCTCTTATGAACCGTTATCGCCCAAGCCAGACGGATGGGGTACTGCTCGTATCTGCCAATCTCTTCCTCCTCAATCTTTTTCTCAACCTCATTGAAATGGTATCTCATGTTGCTCCATGCCGCAGGCTCCACCATCACATCCTTGCCTTCCTCGGTGCGCACATAAATCTTGGCATCCTCATCCTCATCAAAACCGATGATGGTGCCCAGCGTGCCATTCACCCACTGATGCTCGATATCATTCTTGATGAAGATAACCTGAGCCCCCGTCTTGAGGTAAAGCTCGATAGGGGTAGGGAGACTGCTCTCCGGAAACTCGCCCTGTATGTGGCCACGGACTGTCTCTTATACACATCTCCGAGCCCACGA